>JADMIO010001077.1_pt1 | contig 75407 bp, 74 predicted proteins | sample 8958161 | NCBI WGS metagenome assembly JADMIO01 (sample SAMN16585339, study PRJNA669376) | soil metagenome | isolation source: Crop rotation soil | place: USA: Cullars Rotation, Alabama | collected 2011 | reverse complement strand
AGGTGAGCCAGTGTGATTACATTTGCGGCCTAACTGTGGCCAGTCCAGTTACGCTGGAGTCACTAGTATTTAGGTGACACTATAGAAGCGGCCGCGACAACTTGTCCACGTGGAATTCTAAGCTTAGGATCCCAATGTGCTGGAAAGTGGCCAGTGCCTGCAATGCTTCCGGCAACTGGGTGCCATTGCCGCGCGGAACCAGTTCCAATATGCCGACGGCTGGATCGGGCGAACAGATGGGAGGCACGGTCGGAGCCACGGTCGCAGAAAATCTGGCAGAGACCATGGCATCTCCGCCCACCCTTCACACACCACCGCCTCCGGAACGACGACCCTTGCCGCCCACCGAAGAGATGCGGCTTCCGAAGTACGAGCCTGCACCGGTTCGCCAGCCCGCCGCGAAAAAGCTGGAGCCGCTCGCGCCAATTCCAACGGCGCCGCCGCCGGTTGTTCAGTTGCCGGATCCGCCGGCGAGGACAGCTCCCGAACCGCTCGACGCAGATCCGCAGCCTGCGGCGAGCACGACCGGGCGGAATGTCGCCATCGGCCTGTTAGCGGCGGCGGCAATCGGCGTCGCGGCATTCTTCCTTTGGCCGGGAACCCAATCGGCTGTGCCGGCAGCGGCCCCGTTAGTGGTCGATAGCGCTGTCCCTAAGACTCCGCCACAAGATCCCGCGCCCGCGCAGCCTGTTGCTACTAATCCCGCGCCAGCTCCGGCAGCCGCGCTCGTACCGGCGGCAAAGCCTGCGCCGCCGAAGGCCCCACCGGGTCCGACCGAGGCTTCTTTTCAGCTTACGACCACGCCTACCGGCGCCGATGCGGTTTTCGATGGGAACGCTGAACTGCACTGCACAACTCCTTGCACTTTGAACTTGCCGATGGGGCGGCACACGCTAGTAGTGGCCAGCAAAGGTTATCGCGAGGCGCAGCGCGTGTTCAATCTGCCGAGTGAACCCGGGCTGATTATGGCGCTGGATCCCGCCATGGGTACGCTGAGCCTGGTGACCAAGCCTGCCGGCCTCACGGTGATCATCGATGGTCAGGAACAAACCCGTAAGACGCCAGCCGATTTCTCGCTTTCCGTGGGCGACCATCACGTGCAAGTGCTGCGCGGCGCGGAGAAGCAGGAATTCACGGCAATCATCCGCGACAATGTGGTCAGCCAGAAAAGTATTGAGTGGGGTCCGTAGATCGCTACTGCGCTCAGGCTCGCAGTAGCCGTCATCCTCGCGCTTGATGATGAGATTGTGACCGCCGGTACCGCCGGGTTACTTTCTATGAATAAGTTCCCAATTCTTTTTTTGCTTGCTTTCTGTTGGGTGTCGTTACCAACCAAAGCCGACGACGGAGCGGACTCCGCCGTTCTCTTGAGGAGCGCTACGCGGCATTGAAATCCGCGATGGACCGGCGCGATGCCGATGCGCTTTCTTCGATCCTCGCATCGGATTTTGTCACGACTGACATTGCGGGCCAAACAGAGAACGCGGCGCAAATGTTGGACGAGCTGAAGAAAGTTCCTAAAGATGCCAACAGGTCAACACGGACCACACTCCGCACTATCACAATCAAAGGCCGCATCGCTACAGTAGAACAAGCGTACGAGATGAAGACGTCTAAGACGGCCGCTGATGGCACAGTTCAGAATATTGAACTCAGGACAGTTTCAGAGGACGCTGGATAAATTCTAACGGTATATGGCGTCTAAGAAGCACGAACACGGAGCAACTCGACTATTTCATCAACGGGCAGACTGCGCTTCACAAAACTCGTCAGCACTAGTTGCGGGGTTCCAACGCGGCCTGGCCAATGCAGGGTGGCGATAGCCGGAGCGAGCCAGGCCTGTCGCTTATTCGTGAACTGATGTATCGAGGAACGCGCGCAGGCGGTGGCTGCGTGAAGGATGGCGCAGCTTGCGCAGTGCCTTGGCTTCAATCTGGCGGATGCGCTCGCGCGTAACCGCGAAGTGCTGGCCAACTTCTTCCAGGGTATGCTCGCTGCCGTCCTGCAAGCCGAAACGCATCTTGACGATTTTCTCTTCGCGCGGGCTCAGTGTCTTGAGCACTTCGGCAGTCTGTTCGCGCAGGTTTAAATTGATCACCGCCTCGGAGGGCGACACCACGCGGCGGTCGATGATGAAATCGCCCAGGTGCGATTCTTCTTCCTCGCCCACGGGAGTCTCGAGCGAAATTGGTTCCTGCGCGATGCGCAGAACCTTACGTACTTTGCCCACCGGCAGATCCATCTTCACGGCCAGTTCTTCGGTAGTAGGCTCGCGCCCCAGATCCTGCTGCAGTTGTCGCTGCATGCGCACCAGCTTGTTGATGGTCTCGATCATGTGCACGGGAATGCGAATGGTTCGGGCCTGATCCGCAATGGCGCGCGTAATAGCTTGGCGCACCCACCAGGTAGCGTAAGTGGAAAACTTGTAGCCGCGCAGGTAATCGAACTTGTCGACCGCCTTCATCAGGCCGATGTTGCCTTCCTGAATGAGATCCAGAAACTGCAATCCGCGATTGGTATAGCGCTTGGCGATCGAAACCACCAGGCGCAGGTTGGCCTCAATCAACTGTTTCTTCGCAATCTCGGCTTCCTGCTCGCCACGTTCCACGATCTGCAGCGTACGGCGCAGCTCGGTGGCGGTGGCGCCGGATTCTTCTTCCAGTTGCTGGATACGCTGGCTGAGCTGCTTCAGCTCCTTGCGCAGCGCGCCCGACGCGCCATTGGCAGGCGCTTCCAATTTTCGCTGCAAGCGGGCGATTTCGCGCTCGATGGGACGCAATTGCTCGACCACGTTGCGCAGATTCTTGGCCAGCGCGCGCCGCGTGGAAGAAGTGAACTGGATGCCGCGGATCAGGCGCGAGATTACCACTAGTGTGCGCGCCAGACTCCAGCGCAGCGTGCGATGCATCTTGGGCTTCATGCCGCGCGAGACGGCTTGCAGCTTCTGGCGGTACTGCTGGGCTTTGCGATAGTTCTTATCGATCTCGTCGATGATGGCGAGCAGTTCTTCAGCCCGCTCCGGAAGCGTCTCTTCAGCCACCACCAGATCCGGCATCACCAGCACGTCACGGATCACCACCGGATCGTCCCGCAGCAACTGCGGCATCGCCAGAATCTCGTTGATCACCAGAGCCGAACGGGAAATGGCTTTGCGGACGGCGGCCTGCCCGCGCTCGATGCGTTTGGCAAGCTCGATTTCGCCTTCGCGCGTGAGCAGCGGCACTGACCCCATCTCGCGCAGATACATGCGCACGGGATCGTTGGTTTTGTCGTTGATTTCCTGGACCAGGTCGAGTTCGCCGGGTTCTTCGGCTTCCTCGGCCTTCTTGTCGAACTCCAGCTTGGGTTCTTCCAGGATTTCGACGCCGGCGGTGTCAAGCTCGGTTAGTAGATCGTCAAGTTCGCGGCCGCCCGGATAATCTTCCGCCAGCAGGTCATTGACTTCGTCATACAGCACGTAGCCCTTCTGCTTGCCCGCGGTCATGAGCTGCTTGATCCGTCCGAATTTATCGCTGCCTGCCACGCTATTCAACGAACCCCACTTGGCAAATCCCCTCGCATGAACCCGAGCCTCCGCAGTAGCCACCAGTGTACAACACCACTACGCCGCGTTCTCCGCGTGTGGGGCTCGCAACTGCTACCCATCACGCTTGACTTCTTCTTCCACGCGTTGTAGCTCCGTCATCCAGTGAAGCGCCTCTTTCAGGTCTCCCTCGCGCTCGGCAGTCCTGATCCTGGCCCGCATCTCTTCCATTCGCCGCCGCTGGAAACTGGTTCTCAATCCCTGAAGGCAGGCTGTTGCTTGCGCCAAAGACTCCGCTTCGTCACTTATCTCATCGGCAGAGACGATGTCGTGCAGTAGGGCCCGCCCTGGCTCGCTCAAGCGGGCGTCGAGAGCGGCAAAATTGAATGGATCCGCTTCGGCCATGTGGCGCAACGCATCGATTATTTCGAGGCTTACGAAGCCTGCGGTGAGTTCCGGAGGCAGCTGCGGCAGGATTCGCTCGCGGGTCTCTTCGCTTGATAGCAGAGCGTTCAATAAGATCCGTTCGACCGCCGGCATTTGGACTTGGACGGCGCCGTTGGACACGGGGCCCGATGCCTGGTTTGAGCGCACGCCGCCCTGGCCGGGAGCGTGGCGGTGCGTGGCAGCCCTCTTGAATTGGTCCAGGATCAGTCCCGGCTCGACGCCTAAATAACCCGCGAGGTCGCTCGCCACAGCGGCGCGCTCCAGCTTATCGGAAATCTTCTGCACGGCGGGCAGGAGGAATTTGAAGGCGTCCATGCGGCCGTCGGCGCCGCGCATGTCGAACTTGGCGCGCGCGCGGTCCGCTAGCCAGTGGAAGTAACTGCTGGCCGCATCGAGCTGCCCGCGATACGCCTCTGCACCGAACCGCTTCACATATTCATAGGGATCCAGTTTTTCATTGGCGGCATCACCCGATCCGCCGCCGAACGCGAGCACCTTCACATGCAAGCCCTCGTCGAGCAGCAACTGGATGGCGCGCTCAGCGGCATTCGCCCCGGCGTCGTCGGGATCGAAATTGACCACTACGGTATCGGCATGCCGGTGGAGCGCGCGCACCTGGGTGTTAGTAAGCGCGGTGCCGCAACTCGCAACCACTTCCTTGATTCCGGCCGCATACACCCCGATCACGTCCATGTAGCCTTCCACCAGCACCGCCCGGTTCGCCTTGCGCATCGCATCACGCGACCGGTGGAGGTTATATAAGGTGGATGTCTTGCGGTAGATCGGTGTTTCGGGCGAATTCAGATACTTGGGTTGATCGTCGGGACGCATGGCACGCGCGCCAAAGGCGATCACTTTTCCGGATTCATTGTGGATAGGAAAGATGAGGCGGCCGCGAAAATAGTCGTAGAAGCCCGATCCTTCGGTTCGGCGCCGTACCAGACCGGAGGCTTCCATTTGCTCCGCGGAAAAACGCTCCTCAGTTAGCTTGCGCGTCAAAGCCTGGCCTTGCGGATCGGAAAAACCAAGTTCGAAGGTTTCAATAAGTCCGGCGCTCAGGCCACGCTGATCAAGATACGCCCGCGCCTCCGCGCCGTGCGGACCGTTTAGCGCCGTCTGGTAGAGTTTCGCCGCAATGGCATGCATGTCGTGCAGCGCGCCGCGCAGCCGGGAATCCGCATCGGAATATTCGGGGCGCTGCGGCATGGGGATGCCGTGGCGTTCGGAGAGCAGCTTCAGCGTCTCGGGAAAAGTAAGGCCGTCGACCTCCATCACAAACTTGAGGACGTCGCCGCCGGCGCCGCAGCCGAAGCATTTGTAAAACTGCCGCGTCTGGTTGACGTTGAACGACGGAGTCTTTTCCTGATGAAAGGGACACAGCCCCAGATACCTGCCGGTGGCGCCAATGCGGCGCAGGCGCACATACTCGCCGGCCACCTTGACGATGTCGATCGAAGATTTCAGCTGCTCGACAAAGTCCATCGCTAGGTTTCAGGGTAGCGCTTTCACGCCGCGGGAGGATAAAACAAATCCATGCTAAAATGATTTTGTGAGCCCGGCCGCCACGGAGCGCAGTTCCCGCGAACAGTTAGAGGATTTCAGGGAACGCACTGCACAAAAGGTTCGTGATTTGCGCTGCCCGGTCCACGGCCAGCCGCCCCGCCTGCGCTTCCAAGGTTGCACTTTAAGAGAAATCAGCATTCAGATGAGCGGATGCTGCGATACCCTGCTGAGCATGGCAAACCAGCGGATTGCAAATCGTGGCTAAAGATTTTTTCTTATCTGCGTCCATCCGTTTTTATCTGCAAGCAAAAGAGAATTGGCTCGCAGATGAAAATCGATGCGTGGATAGCTACGGCGCCGGCGCGTATTCGATCACCAGCGCGGTGATGTCATCACGGATGATGCCGCCCTCGGAGAAACGATCCACCGCTTGCAGCAGCGCGGCGTGCAGTCCGGCGGCGTCGCGCGTCGCGTTTTCACGCAGGCACAGGCGCAAGCGCTCGGTGTCGAAGAAAGAGCCATCAGCATCTTCCGCTTCGGTGAGGCCGTCGCTATAGATCACTAGCTTGTCGCCCGGCTCCAGATCCCGTTGCAGCATTTGAAAAGGCGCACCTTCCAGCATGCCCACCGGCATGGAAGTCGTGTTCAAAGTGCGAAGACGGCCATCCTGGCTAACCAGGAAGGGCGCGCAATGACCGGCGTTGCTGTAACTCAGCCGGCCGGAAGCATCCAAGATGCAGTAGAACAATGTCGCGTACTTTTCCCCGCGCGTGCGATCCAGCAGGAATTCGTTCAAGCGAGCCATTTGCGGCGCGATTTGCTCGGGATCGCCGGACGCCATCAGAAAGCTGCCCTGCAGCAGGCTCGCCAGCAGCGCGGAGCCGACGCCTTTGCCGGATACATCGGCCACTACCGCGGTCCAGGAAGCGGGGGAGTTTTGGTGGACATCGAAATAGTCGCCGCCCACCTGTGTCGAAGGCGTACTGGACCCGGCCGCGCGGAACCATCCGGTTTGCGGCATGGACGATGGTTGCAGTCCCTGCTGAATTTCGCGCGCCAACCGCAGCTCGTCTTCCATGCGCAGCTTGCTGCGCCCTTCTTCGAGCAGGCGTGCATTTTCGAGAATGGTGGAGGCTTCGATCGCCAGCGTCTGCAGCAGTTCGCGATTACCGGAGGAAAGATCGGCGGGCGCTGCCTTCGAGTCCATGTAGAGCAGCCCGACGGTGTCTTCCATCGCGTTGATGGCACGCGTGTCGTCGGGCGAGCCGCTGCGCAGCCGGATGAGAGGCAGGCATACCACGCTGCGCAGCTCCAGTTGCGCCACGGTGAGCTCCGGACGCACACCCTGCTCCTCCATCGGATCGAAGGACATCGAGAGCAGCTCGCGCCGCGAAGCGAGTGCCTGACGAATCAGATGCCGTGGGACCCGCAGATCCTCCGGCTGAAGTTCGCCGCCGGAGCTGTCGCGCGCCACCGAAACATCGAGGTCGGCGTCCTGATCGCCCGGCGGACGCAGCAGCAGAAAGCCGCGTTCGCAGCCGGTCACCGCCAGCGCCGCGTCCACCACGGCGGTAAGCACCTCCTCGGTGGAAAGCGAATTCTGCAGCGCACGGGCCACTTCCACCAGCGAACGCAGCTTGATCAAATTGCCGGCGCCGGACGCTTCGCCCGCAGGGGTCGCCAGCGAGCCGAACTGCCCCAGCAGCCGCTGGATATCCTGCTGCTCCGCGGAAAACGTAAGCTGATAGGAATCGCGTACGCCGAATTCAATGCGGTCCGAGTTACGGAGAACGTGCCTCGAAATCTGCTTTCCATTTACCCAGGTGCCATGCCGGCTGTTGAGATCTTCGATGGCGTAGCTGCCCTTCTCAAAAACAATCCGGCAGTGATTCCGCGACGTACGGTTGTCGCGCAGCACCAGGCTGTTGCCGGACTGGCGCCCGATGCCGAAAGGCATGGTATCCAGCGCCACGCGGCTGCGCTGACCGGATGGCGCGAGAACCAGCAATACCGCCGCAGGATGGTCCGCCATCACCCGGTCTGTCCGGCGCGCGCCTTCTCGGCCGATTCCTGCGCCAGTTGCGATTGGCAATCCGGGCAATAGCCGCCCATCTCAGTCCGCGCCGTGATGATCTTGAAGCCTAGGCTGCTCTCCATTTGCCGGCGCATCTTTTGCAGCGGCTCGCCGAAAAATTCCTCGACCTTGCCGCAGCGCAGGCAAATGAGATGCGCGTGCTCCTGCTTGAGGCGGCTCTCGTAGTAATGCTGGTCGCCCTCAAAGTGCAGCAGATCGAGCTCATCGATCAGGCCGCCGGCTTTCAAAAGCTTGAGCGTCCGATAGACCGTGACCCGATTGAGCTTGGGGTCTTTCTCCTTGGCGAGCTGGTACAGCGATTCGGCATTCAGATGCTTGCCGGAGCGATCCAGCAGGTCCAATAAAATGCGGCGCTGGCGCGTTAGCCGTACTCCGCGTTCGCGGAGTGAATTTTGAATTCCAGCAGCAGGCATCACTGTCTTGAGAGTAGCAAATTCGCGGGTCACAGCCGACCGCAAATGGCTATGTAATGCAACCACGGAGGTTAGTCAGGTTGGGGTGGTGGGTTTGTTGCACGGGCCCCCTACAATCGAGCCGTATGACAAAACGTTTTCATTTGTATTGGATGAGAGAGTCGGGTTGCGACTTGGGAACACCAGTGCACGCCGGCGAATTGGATGCCGTGATCCGCGCGCGCGTCGTGGAGTTGGCGGGCGCAGGCGATAGCACGCTCGACTTGTACCTGCCTTTTCTGGATGGCCGGGAATCGCGCCGCCGGGCCGAGGCTTTGCGTGCGGTGACCCTGGTGCGCGAGGGCGATACGATCCGCAGCGTCCCGCCCACCACGGCCGCAAAACTGCGTGATCGCGCCGCCCTACTGCTGACGATGCATCCCGCGTGGATAGGCGCGCCGCACGAATGCCATCCGGCGTATTTTCGTACCTGGCAAGCCGTCTCGCTCGCGGTTCAAAACGCATTGCGCTGCTGGGTACCAGATCATTACTTCCGCGACCCGGCGCGCTACGAGGACCGAGACGCCGCCTTTCCGCTGCTGGTGTATGCGGCCAGCCGCCCTTGCCGCGGCCGGGCGAGCACCGAATTCACTTACGACGTGGCCGATGAAGAAGTGCTGCCGCGCGCTTTGTATCAGATCGGGGCGTCCCTGCAGAGCGTATTGAAAACCATAGAGCGCCGCCTGTACGACTGCGGCCGCCCCGCGCTGGCCCGGCGTTACGCTCCGCGATGGCACCAGGATGTGGTGCGCGCGGTGCGGAGAAAGCCCCGCCCCTTGCTCGGTTTGTTGGGACATGAAGCGGCCGTGGTGAATGCACTGGTGTGCCTGGGCTCGGGAAGCAAAATGCGAGCCGTCAAGCCATTCGCGCGGTCGGCGAATATGGCGCTTCGCACCATGTATGGCGAAGACCTGCGGACGCTGGCGCTCCGGCTGTTGGAGGAGGCGACGCGGACGCTCGAGGGCAGCGTTACTTCACAATCTCAACTTGCTGCGTAACCTCCAGCGTCTTTGGCGCCAGACACATGGAATTGTTGCAGGCCTGGTAGCGAAGTTTGCCGGTAAGAGTCGCAGGTCCCGGCACCGCATTGGCGGGCACCTTGAAGTGCGTCACGATCTGGAAATCGCCAGTGAACACTGACAGCGGCTTTTCCGAGAAGCTGTACTTTTCCATGCGCGGTTGCGGGAATACAAAGCCGGACGCCTCCAGCGGTCCGGGATTCCAGGTCAGCCGGAGTGGAATCAGGTACTCATCCGACGGGGTATTGCTGTTGACGTGATAACCGGGTCGCAGATCGAGCGGCAACACGGCATCGACCGTGGCGCCTGCCTTCGCAACCACTTTACGCGGAGGCGTGAAGTTAAGGACGTTGCCCTGCGCGAACGCCTGCGCCCGTAAGGCCGGCGAGCACGCCAATGTCAACATCACGAACGCCAGCGCTCTTGGGAGCTTCAAGAAGTTTGACAATCTCATTCTGGTAGTCCACTTTATCGACCAGTCCAATATGGTTGGACGCAATCCGCCCGGCGCGGTCCAGCACAAACGATGTCGGGAGCGACTCGATCTCGCCAAATTGCTGGGAGACCACTTCCGAGCCGATTACGATGCGGTAGTTGATCTTGTGCGACGCGACGTAAGGGCGAACCGACTTCCATCCGTCATCATCCATCGAGACTCCCAGGACGGCGAATCCCTGATCTTTGTACTTTTTCTCGAATTCGATGAACCACGGGATCTCCGCCTCGCAAGGTCCGCACCAGGTGGCCCAGAAGTTGATCAGCACGACTTTGCCGCGATAATCGGCAAGGTTCACCGCGTTCCCGTCGGCATCCTTCAAAGAGAAGTTGGGAGCCGGCTTGCGTTGCCCTTCGGATTTAAGCTGGCCGGTTGGCAAACTCGAAGGTCTGGAACAGCTCCCGAGAAGCAACGCGAGCGCGGCCGACGCCGCTGCTACATGGATTCGGCTCATCTCACTCTTAAAGTATCATGGCGCTACTCAAACCGCGACCGGACGGCTTGCGGAAAAATGCTCGGTGAACCAGCGCCGGCGCCGGCGGCGGGACGCGGTGGCGAGCGTGAACTCACTGTGCGCGCGCAGGCCGGCGAACATCCAAGCGGCGGAATCGCAAAAACTCTCGCAGGCATAGCGGCGCCATGTAGGCGTGCGAAGACGGGCGTCTGCGCGCGTCAGGATCTGCTTGCGCCACTCGGCGCTCCAGCCTAGCTCACCCTTGACTCGGTCCCGCAACTCGCCCGCCAGCACCTGTTCCCAGGCACGGCGCTTCTGGTTCGAAAGACGCACCCAGACAAAATGAAACAACTCGTGGATCAAAATCCGCTCAAATTCGCCGCGGCGCGCCAAAACCGACTTGTCGAGCAGAATCAGACGGCGTGGAAGCGAAGCGCCGGCCAAGTGCGATCCCAGCGAACGCCGGACCTCCACGCGGATCGGACCACCGACAAACTGAGGGAGCACGATCTATTTGGCGGGAGCCGCGGGCGGCGCGGCGCCGTTGCCCTGTCCGGGTGCGGGTGATCCCGCTCCAGGACGACCGGCCGGAGTCGGTACGGCCATGCCGGGAAGGGCCAGCTTCGGCTGCGTGAAAAACTCGACGCTCTTCACGGTCGGCTCAAAACGCTTGCTCACATCGGCGAGCCACTGGTTCAAATGCGCACTGCGTATTTCCTCACCGATCGCGGTGGTCACTTCACCCATCGGCTGTATGGTTTTCTCTTCCACGCGAATAATGTAGAACGCGTTGGATTGCCGCAGGGGATCGGTTACCTCGCCCACCTTTAGAGCAAGCACCGCCTTCTTGACGTCCGGAGAGTAAGAACTGCTGACGTTCACAGTCCCAAAGTCGCCACCCGCTGCTTTCGAAGTCGGGTCTTCGGAATACTCGGCCACCAGCTTCGCGAAATCCGCGCCGCCGCGAATTTGCTTCACCAGGTCCTCGGCCAGCTTGCGGGCGTCCGCTTCCGTGCGTTGCGTCTGGCTCGATCCGCCTTCGGTAAGCGCACGCGCGACATCTTCGAGAGACTGGCCGGAGGGAACCTGTCCCACTACAGGCGCCGTCGGCTTGAAGGCAATGTAAATCACCTTGATCTTAGCCTGCTGGTAGCGCGCCTGATTCTTGTCGTAAAATTCCTTCATCTCCTGGTTGGACACGCGATAGTAGTTGTGTTCGTGGCTGATCATCGCGGAGGCCATGCTGTTGGCCCGCAGAAATTCCAGTTGCTCCTTGAGGGGGCTCTGTTCGCCCAGTTTGGCCTTCTCGCCCTCGTCGGACAGATAGCGCAGCATGTACAGCTGCTGCACTGCGTACTTGGGATTCTGCTGAAAGAGCTGGATGAACTCGTTAGGCATGAAGGCCATAGTTTTCCGAATCTCGCCTGCGGTAACGTCTTTTCCGTCTACGTTCGCAACCACGGTCTCATCGGGGACCGCGCCGGTGGGCACCGTCTGGGAAAACAGCGATATACCGGCAAGCGCCAGGATAAAAAGATATTTCATGTTGTTCCCCTTCAACTTAACATGACGTGCAGTCCCGCTGAATGTACCGGCTAAGCCGCCGCGTAAGTTCGCTATAGTAGCTGAGAAGTGACTCTCCGTCTGGGTTTGCTCGGCGCCATGTGCGGACTTCTGTGCGGCTGCGGCAACCTCCCGGAGCCCTATCCTCCTCCCGCGCAGCGCCCGATTTTCCAGGCTCCGGCCGAGGTCGTGCGCATACTCAACATGGCGGACGCCGACGCCGAGAGCCATTTCGTCCAGGACATTGATGCGGCGCTCCAAGGAAGTACGTGGCGCTGGACCGGCAAACGCCCCAGCATTCGTTTGCATCCCAATTCGATTCAGAAGCTGGCATATTCGATTGACTTCGCGATCGCGGAGTCTACATTTCAGCAGACCGGTCCGGTCACGCTTTCGCTACTGTTGAACGATCGCCTTCTCGGCCGTATCCGCTATGCGTCGCCGGGCCGGCGGCGGGTCGAAAAGCCGGTTCCCGCGGGGTGGCTGAGAGCGAACGAAGATGCCACGCTCGCCGCCGAGATCGACAAACTATGGACGCCGCCTCAGCCGGGCGGCACATCGTTGGGCTTCATTCTGATCGCCCTGGGCTTGGAGCAGAAGAGTTTGGATCAGCATAGTTTGGAAAAACAAAGTTCGGAACAAACGGGTCTGGGGCGCAAATGAAAGCCATCGCCGCTCTAGCGGGTGCGGCATTTACCGTTGCGGCCTGTTATGGACTGGGAGCCATTGTCGTCGCCCGGCTGGGGGCGCGCCTGCGGCGCGACGAAAAGTTCCCGCTGGTCTTCATATTGGGCGCCGCCCTATTACATCTGGCAATCTTCGCGATCATGACCGTGCACATCGCGTATAAGCCGGTGCTGATTGCGCTGCTCGCGGCATGCATAGCGGCCGCCGTGGTCACGGGCGACTGGCGATTGCCCGCGGAAATGCCGGGTCAGACCCCGCTGCCGCGTGCGATCCGCTACCTGTTCGGCGCTATCGCGGGCGCGTTCACGGTGCTCTATCTGTTCAACGCCTGGGCGCCCGAGATCAGCCCGGACGGTTCCAGTTACCATCTGCGCCTGGTCGCACTTTATTTGCGGGCTCACGGGTTCAAACCGATACTGACCGAGGTCTACTCGACACTGAGCGGCGGTGTCGACATCTTATTCGTTCCGGCCTTTGCCATTGGCAGACATTCCGCGTCCGCGCTCACGCACTTCGCTTTCTTAATCACGCTGGCGCTGGAAATTTTGTCCTATGGCAGGCGGATCGGCCAACCGCTGGCCGGCGCCGCCGCCGCGCTGCTGGTGTATTTGAGCCCGGTGGTGGGAATCGACGGAACCTCGGCCTATAATGACGTCGCCGTCGCCGCGATTGTGTTCTCGGTCTTTTACTGGGTGCAGATTTGGGATAGCCAGCGCGAAGGGCATCTCCTCATCGCAATCGGGTTGCTGGCAGGCTATTGCTATGCGGCAAAATACACCGCGGCCGTCATGCTGTTCTACGCCTTGGGTTTCGTGGCTTGGCGCACGCGCCGGATTGGGCCAGCGGCGGTGGTTGCGGCATGCTCCCTGGCGATGGCCGCGCCCTGGATCGCGAAGGACTGGATTTACATCGGAAATCCGCTGGCCCCCTTCGCCAACCGCTATTTTCAGAACCCCCACATTCACGTTTCCTTCGAGCACAATTGGACCGCGGGCCTGCGTAGATACGGCTTGAAAAACTTGTGGACTCTGCCGCTCGAAGTCACCATGAGCGGGGAAACGACAGGTGGGCTGGTAGGCCCCATATTTTTGGCTGCGCCGCTGGCTCTGCTCGCGCTACGCTTCCGCAACGGACGCCGCCTGCTGGTGCCGTGCGCGCTGGTTCTCGCCACCTATTTGGGCAACGTGGGAACGCGTTTCCTCATACCCAGCCTGCCGTTTATTGCGCTGGCCATGGCTCTCGCCCTGGAGGCAGCCGCGCCGCTCCTGATCCTGTTAATCGCCGTCCATGCGGCAGCCTCGTGGCCGGCGTATCTGCAGCGATACACGACAGCCTGGGCGCTGCAAGGAATCCCGTACAAAGCGGCCCTTAGGATCATCCCTGAGGAACGCTACCTCAATGATCACTTCGAGTATCGCTGGGCTCGCTTGATCGAAAACCACGTGCCACCGGGGGCGCGCGTGCTGATTCGCACTTCGGTCGCCAGCGCTTACACTTCACGCGATGTTCTGGTGGGCTACGAAGGAGCGTTCAACGAAGAAATGGAGGACCTGCTGAACGTCGGGTGGGATCCCGCGGCGCAACCGCGCAAGCAGTGGACCTACTCGTTTCCCGAGCGCCGCGTGCGCCGGCTCCGCTTGGTTGAGACCGGAACCACCAATATTCCGGAGGTGCAGTGGGATGTTCACGAGCTGAGGTTCTTCGATAGAGGCCTCGAATTGCCCCGCCTTCCGGAGTGGCGCCTGCAGGCCCGTCCGAATCCGTGGGGCGTGCAACTGGCGTTCGACAATTCCGCAGCCACTCGCTGGCGAAGCTGGGAGACGCTGCATCCCGGCATGGGCATCGAAGTGGACTTCGACCGCGAGCAGCCGGTGGATCAGGTGCGGGTTGAGTTATCCGACCTCGATTGGACAGTTCGCATGCGCGTGGAGGCGATGGAGCCCAGCGGGCTGTGGACGCCGCTGCCCGCTCGCGAGGAGCTGCGTCAGAAGCCCTACGATGGGTCAGTGCGCCGAGCGGTTGGATATGAGCTTCACGCGCGCGGAGTAGATTACGTGCTGCTAAAGGACACCGATTTTGGCGCGAAGGAAGTTGCGGGGGATCCAGCAGGTTGGGGAATGACAAGGTTGGTGTATGATTCGGGCGCCAGCCTTTATAGAGTGAATCCACCTGAGGTGAATCCACCTGAGGCGAATCCATGAGCGGCCGCTGGTTTCTGGGCGTGGATGGAGGCCAGTCGAGCACGGCGGCGCTCATTGGCGACGAATCCGGCAAGGTGGTTGGCGTGGGGCATGCAGGCCCGTGCAATCACGTCAGCACCGCCGAGAGTCACGCCCGTTTCAGGGACGCTATCGGCGGGGCCGTGAGCGCCGCGTCCCAAGCCGCCGGAATAACAGAAGCTCGTTTCGCCGCAGCCTGCCTGGGCCTGAGCGGCGGACCCCACGACAAGGATGCCCTGGTGCGTGAGATCATTTCCGCGGAGCACTATCACATCACCAACGACGCCGTGATTGCGCTGCTGGGCGCGACGGCGGGCGAACCCGGCGTGATCGCTATTGCGGGAACCGGATCGATCGCCTACGGCCGTAACGCGGAAGGCCGCACCGCGCGCGCCGGCGGCTGGGGATATGTGTTCGGCGACGAAGGCGGAGCCTTCGACATCGTGCGGCAGGCCGTCCGCGCTTCCTTGCGGAATGAGGAAGGCTGGGGGCACGCCACGTCGCTGCGGGAAGTGTTGCTCGAAGCCACCGCCGCATCTGATATGAACGACTTGCTGCATCGCTTCTATACGCCGGCTTACCCGCGCCCGCGAATTGCTTCGTATGCGCCGCTGGTGGATGAAGCCGCGCGCAACGGCGACGCCGCCGCCCGCGAGATTCTCCAAAACGCGGCGCAGTCTCTGGCGACCTTTGCGGCCGCCGTGCGCAGACAGCTCTTTCATCGCGGCGAGCTGGCGCGGACGTCCTATATCGGCGGTGCCTTTCGCAGCGACATTCTGCGCGAGCGATTTGCAATGCTGGTGCAGCTTGAAAGCGATGCGCCGGTACATCCTCCGGCGTTGGGACCCGCCGCGGGCGCCCTGATCGAAGCCTACCGGCTGGCCGGACTGCGGGTTCAACCGTCCAATGCCCCGTCCGGCGTATGACGCTGCCGGCACAGTGGCGTGTAGCATAAAGAAGTCTTGGAACCCGTTTCTCACTTCTTCTACTCCGACCGGCTGAAGCTCCAATTCTGGGACTGGGGCACGGAAGGCAAGCCGGCCCTGATCCTGGTGCATGGCGGCTTGGACCACGCGCGCAACTGGGATTGGGTCGCTAAGGCCTTGCGCGACGACTACCATGTGTACGCGCTCGACCTGCGCGGCCACGGCAACAGCGCCTGGGCGCCCGGAGCGCTGTACAGCGTCGCCGAGCACGTGTTCGATCTTTCCGTGCTCGCAGACATCATCAAGCGCTTTCCAGTGCGTATCATCGGACACTCATTAGGCGCGATCACGACGCTGTTCTATGCGGGCGTATACCCCGATCGCGTCCACAAACTGGTGGCGGTGGAAGGCCTGGGTTTGCCAATTCAGGAAGCTCTCTGCCCGGCGCCGGAGCGCATTCGCCGCTGGATCGAGAAAGTGCGCGCACTTGAAGATCGCACCCAGCGCAGCTATCCCAACCTGGCCGCCGCCGTGGCGCGTATGAAGGAAGCTAACCCGTTTTTATCCGACAGCGTCGCCGAGCACTTGACGCTGCATGGCACTAACTGGAACCCGGACGGCTCCATCATCTGGAAATTCGACAACTACGCCCGCGTATTTCCGCCCTACGGCGCGAACCTCCAGGAGGCGGCCGAGATTCTGCGACAGATTTCCTGTCCGGCACTGCTCTTCTGGGGACGGCAAAGTTTTGCCAAGGACCCGGAAGCCGATCCTTTGGCGAAGGAAGTCGCCAATAGACGCATCGTCAAAGTGGATCAGGCCGGCCACTGGCTGCACCACGACCAGCTTGAAATCTTCTTGCGTGAGACCAAGAAATTCCTGGCGGATTAGGCGTCAACGAGCATAGGCCGCCACCCGGCGTTCGGAAGCCACCCCCCGCACCACCCCAATACGCGGAGTTTTGCGGCCACAGGCGCACGGCATGTCCTCGATAATTTCGTTTTCGAGAGGTAGCGCGGGCGATTCAACGTGAAGACCGTCATGCGCCTCGCATTCGGCGGCCAGGCGTTTGCCCGACTTCCCGATCACTTGTTCAAACACCGGGACGCGGAACGCGGCCCATAAAGTATCGCGATCGGCGTCGCTCAGCCGCGGCTCCCCTGCTCTCCACAGAACGATGACCGAGTGCGTCAAAGAAGCTATGCCGCTGCGCCCCAGTTCCTTCAATTGTTCGAACGTGCCGGCTACCGCGGCCGGGGCGAACGCGGCCGCGTCCTCGTCCCATCCCTCGCGAAAGACACGCAGGGGGCGTTTGTCGAAAGCGTTCTCATGAAACCAGGGCACCAGGATCGCCGTACGCGGCGCGGGGTGGACGGGGTACACAAACGAGTCGCGCCGTCCGTTGCGGAATAAGAGGCCAGTCACGAATAAAACGTTGGCTCAGGCGGCTATTATTCTCAGCAGATTTTCGGCGAAGATGGCTCGCGCGTCGGCCAGGCTCACGCCCAGCTCATACAACGCCGTAGCCTGTTCCTCGAAAATCTGATAGTGCCAGCCCCGCGGATAGTACGAGGAATCGCTGCCAAATAGCAGGCGTTTAGGCCCCACTACATCCAGCGCGTGCCGGAACACCTGCCGCAGATCCATATGCGATTCCTGGTAGCGCATCCAGCGGTTACTGCTGGAGGTGTCCAGATACACGTTGGGGCAGAGATCCGCCAGCATCAGCGCCTCACGGAAATAGCCCGCCCCAAAGTGCGGAACGATAAAGGGAACCTCCGGATGGCGGGCGGCTATGGCATGCAGATCGATCGGGTTTGAAAAGCGCAGATCGAACGGCGAGGGCAGCCCCAGCTTCTTGCGAAGGCCCACGCTCAGCGCTCCGCAATGGACGAAAACGGCGCGCTGGCCTTCGGCCGCCCACCGCAACACCGGTTCGACCAAGGGATCGTGAATCGAGTAGCCATGCATCGCCGGGAATAGGCAGGCGACGCGGATGTCCGAAAATGTTTCGGGTTTCCAGGTATTCGGATTCACCATGGCGAAGGCGAAGAACCGGTCGGGATGGGCGCGCACGGCGGCGCTGACGGATTCATGATCGCCGGGAAGGCTGGCAATGAGAGCGGCGTGGTCTACGCCGTGGCGATCCAGTTCGCGCGCCCACACCTCGGCCAGTTTTTCCGGCTCGGCGGGCGGAAACTGCCATTCGAGTTTCGCCTGCATGGCCTCGAGCGTCAGCCCAGGCTTCTGCGCGGCTACCAGCTCAAAGAAATGGTGCGAGAAGAAATGTACGTGGGCATCGGCGACGAGCAGCGGACCCCACGGGGATTGCCGGGCGATGCGTTGATCGTTACTCAATGACGCGCTCACTCATGGGCGCCAGCGGCGCCTTCGTTGGACGCCAACTGGGTCAATCCGCTCGACAGCGCGAGTTGCGTCAGGCCCGCGACATTATTGATGCCCAGCTTCTTCATCATGGTCTTGCGGTAACTGCGCACAGTCTGCTCGCGAAGATCCAGCAGGTTGGCGATCTCCTTACTGGTCTTGCCCTCGGCCACCATACGCAGCACCTGCACTTCGCGCGGCGAGAGCCCTTCCAGAACTGAGGATTGCTGCTTGGCTTCGAGATCGCCTTTTTGGATGCGGTTCAGCAGGCGGTCAGACACCTGCGGGCTCAGATAAGCACCGCCCCGCGCCACCACATGCAGCGCCTCCAGCAAGTCGTTGTCGGAGACTTTCTTCAGAATGAAGCCGCGAGCACCGGAGCGGACCGCGCCCACCACCGAATTCTCGTCATCATACATGGAGAGAATCACGACCTTGCATTCCGGGTGATAGCGCAGAATTTCCGCGGTCGTCTCGACGCCATTCAATCCCGGAAGGCCAATGTCCATAAGGACTAATTCCGGGCGGCGCGTCTTCACAAACTGCAAAGCGTCGGCGCCCGATTCCGCTTCTCCGACCACGCGAAATTCGGGATCGCGCTCGAGAATGGCTTTAATGCCATCCCGCATGATCTTGTGGTCATCCACCAGCAGGACGTCGACCGGCATATTGGATCACAACGATTGTACCCTGATTTGTTTTATTCTGCCGCTTTTTTTCGGGTTTCGCCGTTATTTCGAAGCTTATTCCCGAGTGGCGGGCGAGCAGGGCCGCCGCAACCAAATTTTTGTCAGCCTTTTGTAAGCGCCCGCTCCGCCCACTCCATACGATGCGCGCCGTCACCGACCGCGATCCGCTGACGGAAACGGCGACTCGCGTGGCTCCTGGAGCAACCGCCGCGGCGGCGACCGTGCTGGCGATCGCGCGATAGAGCGCATCCACCGCCACCGGAGCCAGAACCGCCGTGGCTCTGTAGCGCAGGTCGACGCCGCCAAATGTATCGGCTAAATCCAGCAGCGCGTTCTTCAATCCCGTGCGGCGTACCGGCGAGGGCTCCAGTTGACGGCTGAGCTTGCGCACCAGTTCCATGACACCGTCGAGGGCCTCGGCCACCTCCGCGACGCGCGCGCAGGAATCAGGGAAATCCATGCTAAGCAGTTGCAGGCGCAGCCCGGCCACCGCCAGCAAAGCACCGACTTCGTCATGCAGCAGGCTAGAGGCGCGACGCAATTCGGTATAAAGAGCGACACATTCGCGCGCCAGTTCGTCTGCCGGAGATTTTTTGGGCATGGCGTCTAGCGCTTGCGAGCGATGGCGCGACGGGCGGCGGCCGCCACGTTCACGGCACGGAGACCATACTTGTCGAGCAACTGATCGGGCGTGGCAGATTCCGCGTAAGTATTGTTGATACCAACGAATTCCATCACCGCGGGATGCGTTTCAGCAACCACTTGCGCCACGCGCACGCCGAGCCCGGCGTCCAACAAATGTTCTTCTGCCACCACAATGGCGCCGGTTTCGGCCGCGGCCCGGGAGATTGTGTCGCGATCCAGCGGCTTGACGGTGTGCATGTCGATTACACGCGCGGAAATGCCTTCGGCTTGGAGAGTCTCGGCGGCGCGAATCGATTCGGCCACCATCAGACCGGTGGCCATCAAAGCGACATCCGAGCCATCGATCAACTGGATAGCTTTTCCGATCTCAAACACCTGATCGGACGCATAGATCACCGGCACCTTTAAACGACCGGTGCGGATGAAGATCGGCCCGAACACCTCAGCGGCGCGGTTTACCAAGGCCATGGTCGCAACTTCATCCGCCGGGGAGATCACCGTGAAGCCGGGCAGCGAACAAGCCAGGCTCAAGTCTTCAACACTCATCTGCGATGGTCCGTCTTCGCCAATCGAAATGCCGCTGTGCGTCCCGACGATCTTTAGATTGACGTTGGGATACGCAGCCGTCACGCGAAGCTGCTCGAAACCCTTGTTGAGCAGGAACACCGAGAAGCTCGACGCGAAAGGAATCTTGCCTCCCATGGCCAGGCCCGAACCGATACCAACCATGTTGGCCTCGGCTATCCCGCATTCAAAGAACCGCTCGGGAAAAGCATGGCCAAATTCGGCGGTGTAGGTGGATTTCGAAAGATCAGCGTCAAGCACCACCACGTTCGGATTCACCCGGCCCAGTTCAGCAAGAGCCTTGCCAAACGCCTCGCGCGTCGCGAGCCCGGGCTTCAATTCGAATTTGGCTTTGGCGGGCATGATCGCAATTCCTTCCTATGCCAACTCCGCCAGAGCGCGGGCTTCTTCTTCGGCCGTGGGAGCCGTCCCATGGAACTTCGGATTATTCTCCATGAACGACACGCCTTTGCCTTTAATAGTGTGCGCGATGATCACGGTGGGTTGTTGCTTCATCGCGGCGGCCTCGGCAAACGCGTTCTGTAGCGCGCCGATATCATGGCCTTCGACTTCGATCGTATGCCAGCCAAAGCTGGTCCACTTGTCCGCCAGCGGGCTCTCGTCCATGATGTCCTTCACAAAACCGTCGAGCTGAATGCGATTGCTGTCGACGATCGCCACCAGATTATCTACTTTTTTAGCGCCGGCAAACATCGCCGCTTCCCAAATTTGGCCCTCTTGAATCTCGCCATCCCCCAGCATCACAAAAGTACGCGATGGACTCTTGTCGAGCTTCGCAGCCAGCGCCATGCCGATACCCAGCGACAACCCCTCGCCGAGCGAACCCGTCGACGCTTCAAGCGACGGCAGGAAGCGCATATCCGGATGCCCCTGGTAGATCGAGCCCAGCTTGCGCAGCGTGTTGAGTTGATCTTTGGGGCAATAGCCGCATTCCGCCATTACTGCGTAGAGAATCGGGCAACAGTGGCCCTTGGAAAGGATGAAGCGGTCGCGGTCTTTCCATTTGGGGTTGGCCGGATCGTGACGCATCACATCGAAATACAGTGTGACGATCAGTTCGACCGCCGACAGCGACCCGCCGGGGTGGCCGGATTTCGCTTCGGTGATCATTTCGATCACTTCGCGGCGCATGCGTTTCGAGATGGCCGCGAGTTCCGCCACATTGCTCGTGGTCTGCATGTAGTTTTACTTTAGCATCGCGCTAAACTGAGCGAATGTCGCTGCTGCCACGCCTCGAAGCGTGCAAAGGGAAATTCGGTGTCGACGCCACGCGCGAAGTGCTTGCGCTGCTGAAGCAAGTTGAGCAAACACGGTTTCGCGATCCACAAGAGCTGCTTCAACTCCATGAGACAGTCATGTTCCTGCGCGCCTACCCGCAGAGCGCGCGAGTATTGCGGGTCGCCGACAGGATTTTGTCTTCATTTGCCGGCCGCGTTCGTGGATTGCCGCGCGAAGACTTCGAATACTCCGACGTAGCAGGCATCGCCGGGACCGGCTTAACCACTAACTTCAGCTATCCTTTCGCCAGGAGTCTCGCCCAGCGGCACAAGGGAAGCGTTGCCATCGATTGGGAACAATATCAGCACGTGGATCGCCTGGGTCCGATTCTCGCGCGCCTCATCCCGGAGTCATTCGAGGACTGGGCCGTCGCACCGCATCCCGACTGGCGGCGTTGGTACGAAAGGGCAGGCGGAAAGTTGCCCTGGCTTATCCGCGGCGTCACGCCCGAAGTGTACGACCTGCTGGAGGTGCCGATCCGCTGGGAGTTGGGCGATTCGGCGGCCTCCCGTTCGCGCGCACGCATCCCGCGGAAGAAGTTCTTCTACCATGACGGACCGTTCCTGACCCGGAAGGACGTGTCCATCGAGGCCGAATTCGCGGCGCCAAAGATTACCGTGAAGCGCTTGCCGCGGGCCAAAGCACAGCGCACGATCGACGTCATCACAGACGCTTCCGCCGTTCGCTATCGCGAGTTGTATGGTTTTCTCTACCCCGACGCCGCGAATGTATTTCACGCCGACCTCGGCCGTGGCATGGACTTCTACTTATTCGGTGTAGCCCGCAAATGGCGATTGCCGAAACGCGACTATAGCTGCGGCATGTACTTCAAGAACGGCGTGCCGATCGGTTACGTCGAAGTGCTGTGGCCCCGCGGGCCGAAAGGCGGGCGCATGGAAGTAGGCTTCAATTTGTACTACACATTCCGCCAGGGCGAGACGACGTGGTTGTACGCGCGCTTGCTGAAGCTGTATCGCGAGCGCTATCGTGTAACCTCGTTCCTGGTCGATCCCTATCAATTAGGACACGAGAACGAAGAAGCCATTGAATCCGGCTCGTTCTGGTTCTACTACAAGCTCGGCTTCCGTCCGGAATCGCCCGATGCCGCGCGCCTTGCTGAACGCGAACTGCAAAAGATTGCTAAGAGTCCCGCCTATCGCACGCATCCCGCGACCTTGCGCAAGCTGGCGGCTTCGCCGATGGCGTGGTCGGACTAACTTCGAACCCATACCGTTGAAACTGACGCCCGGCAAGCGTGGCAGGCGGCTCCAGATACTCCTCCGCCAACAGCATCTGTTGCACGTAATTGTAGATAGAGTCAACATCCTCGGCGCTGTTGATGGATTGAAGCCAAACAATTTGACCGTGAAATTGAAGCATGACCACATTTGCAAGCGCACACGGCCCCAGACATCCTGAGACCGTCAAATGAAACCGGCGGCGAATCCCGCGTTTCTTCCACTGCGTCTTGAACTCTTCGAGAGGCAGCGCCGGGAACCCCTTGTCGGTCCTGCCGCAGCAACATCCCTTGCAGACGAATAAGTGGCCGTCCTGAATGCGAATACGCTTGGATGCGCCGTCCGCCCGGATGAACTGCCGCATCGGACTCCGCTCGAACGGTGACAGGTCTGATCGTCGCTCCAGGAGCTCCACGGTTCTGCCATGGGGCGTGTGCCAGTAGGCGTCGGCCCAAGCCTCCTTGCGTTCGAGGAGGGCCGCGCTGTCCGTCAGGCCTTTTCCCGTGACCAGCCGTTCGAGTGCAGTCAGCCAATGGTGATAGTAGCGCGAGCCATCGTCGGGCTCGCCACGACTTGCCACGGCCCTTAGTTCTTCGGCGAGCGCAGCCGCCCATTCCTTCCAGGTGAAGTGCCCTTGTTCGGAGAGCTTCACCGCAAGCGCAAACGCCTGGGCCTCCCAAGGTTCGGCAAACACCGGCCCGGACTCATCGCGCGGCACGCACGGTAAGTTTAGGTCAGACGTGTTCAAGGTAGTCATCCCACATGTCTAGATGAATGGTGTCGCGGGCTGATGCACGCTCGCCCCAAAGCTCGCGAGCAGTAAAGCGTACTGAGTAAACGTGCTGGCGTTTTTGCCCTTGAAAGTGCGCGTTGGTATCGGGAAACAAGTAGACGCCGTGGTCTCGCCCGACGATGCCCACTTTGCCTCGCGCGTATCGCGGGAGTCGCGTGTGGCCAACTGGATGCATGTTCCGAGCGCGCACGCGCTGGCCGACTTTAAACTGAGGTCGCACTGTTGGATCGTGACTCGAAGTAATACCGCGACCAAGACGACTGGCAGCGGCGGCGGCCGTCAACGCTGGTATCGCTTGCGTCGAGCCGGGATCTGGTTTGCCGCTTGCCAACTCCGCCGGTGATATCAAGCCATGCTTCACAAGCAGTTGCTCATTGATGCGCAACCATCGCTCGTAATAAGTCATTTGCATGTATTCCACGGGAGGGAGCAGTTCTATTTGGTGACGCCAGGCATCAAGGTTCCACTTGCCGGAAGCTCGGAGCGAGGAGTTGATCGCATATATCCGGCCTTCCCACTCAGCATGGAAAACCGGCTCGTCTCTTTCATACTGAACTGGGCCCATATCTTGAAGGCCACCCATATCGTGGATGCCGTTCATGCTTTTGCTCCCGGCGGCGGCACTTTGGCAACACCTACCATCGAATCGCGCGTGACTAGGGCAGCGAGTTCATCTTCGCTTAGGTTTTCTGTGCCCGCCGGACGCTCTGGGAGGACAATGTAGCGCAACTCCGCAGTGCTGTCCCAGACACGGACTTCAACATCTTCATCGACTTCGGTTCCAAATTCACGCAACACTCCGCGCGGGTCAATCACAGCGCGCGATCGATATGCCGCTGATTTGTACCAAACCGGCGGCAATCCAAGCACCGGCCACGGGTAACACGAACAAAGTGTGCAAACCACCAAATTGTGGACCTTTGGGCCGTTCTCAACTGCCAACGTGTGTTCCCCCTGCCCGCTGGTGTAACCCAATTCGGCAATCGCAGACGGAGCGTCGGCCAGCAGGCGCTTCTTGTATGCGGGATCCACCCAGGCGCGTGCAATCACCCGCGCACCATTGCGCGGACCCACTTTGTGCTCGAACGTATCGATCAAAACGTCGAGCGCAGCTCGATCCACCAATCCTTTGTCAACCAATAGTGATTCAAGCGCCTTGACCCGCAGGGTAAGGTCGGAAGGAACCACCTGATGGTTGTGATCGTTGTCTTGTGCCTTAGCGAGGTCTTGCGCCACTACTGCCCCCGTCGTTGCCAGGAAACCGCGTCGAGTCGAATCCATCACGTGCTCCATCTCTACCGCGCTTCAGAATCAGCAATAGTTAAGCCAATAATCTACCATGGCCATTAATCCGCAGGGGCCATCGAAGGCGCGCGTCCGCTAAGCCCCATCGCATCTTCCATCGCGGCCGCGGCATGCAGCAGAAGGTCTTCTCGCCTGGCGGCGGCGATGATCTGCAGGCCGATGGGCAGGCCGCTCCGGCTGAAGCCGCAAGGAAGCGATATCGCCGGCAAACCGAGTGCATTCATGCCCCGCGTAAACCGTGTAGCGGCGGCGCGGACTTCTTCCGATGCTCCACGAATTGCGAGGATCGTCTGACCGATCTTTGGTGCCGTCATCGGCGTTGAAGGAGTAAATATGCAGTCCACCTCTTCAAACACTCTGGCGAACTGGCGGCCGATGCGGCGGCGCGTGCGCTGCGCTTCGATATAGTCGATGGCGGGAATGGCCTTGCCCTCATCCAACTTGGGCAGCACGTCAGCGCTGAAGTCCGCACGGCGATCGAGAAATGGCCGCAGCGCCGAGGCCGCTTCGACTAGCAGACACGTAGCTGCCGCCGAGCGCAGGGCTTCCATGTCCGGGACTCTGACTTCGACCACGCGTGCGCCGGCACCGGCGGCGGTATCGAACGCGGCACGAACTGAAGCCTCCACTTCGGAATCCACACGCTCCATGAAAAAGTTCTGCGGGAAGCCAATGCGGAACCCTGTCAGATCCGAATCGGCCGGCGGAACGTAGTACGTGGGATCGTCAACCATCGCCTGAAACGCGATCGCCGCATCGCGAACCGTGCGCGTGAGCGGTCCTACATGATCCTGTGAAAAACCGAGCGGCAACACGCCACTGACGTTGACTCGTCCAAAGGTCGGCTTCAGACCCACCACACCACAGAATGATGCCGGCACACGGATGGACCCGCCGGTATCGGTGCCTGTGGCGAACGGCAACATGCCAGCCCCGACAGCTGCAGCCGATCCCCCGCTCGACCCCCCGGGAATGCGCGCGAGATCCCACGGATTATGGATAGCGCCGAAGTGTGGGTTATTGGACGTGATCCCATAGGCCAGTTCGTGCAACCCTGTCTTGCCAAGCGACACCGCGCCACCGTCGCGTAATTTGACCACGATAGCCGCATCGCGCTGCGGAACATAGTCGGAAAAGATCTTCGACCCGGCCGTCGTGCGGACGCCTTTAGTCCGCATCAAATCTTTGTGGGCGATAGGAATGCCATGCAGCGGCCCGCGGTCAATGCCTCGGGCCAGTTCCTCGTCGCGCGCTGCAGCTTCCGCGAGCGCTGCCTCACCAGTCACTGTGATAAAAGCATTCAGCTTAGGATCCAATCGCTCGATTTCACGCAGCGAGTGTGCCACCAACTCACGCGACGACACCTTGCGCGACCGCAGCGCCGCGGCCAGACCCTGAAGATCGTCCATTAGTCCAGTGTAGAGCCCGGGTAAACTAGGGTCATGCAGCCTCTCACCCGCCTCAGCGACGAAGAGGAGCTGTTTCAAACCACAGTCGGGCAATTTGCGCGCGAGCGCCTGGCTCCGCACGTTCGCCAGATGGACGAATCCGGCGTGTTCCGTAAGGAATTGCTGGAGGAGTTGTTTGAACTGGGTTTGATGGCCGTGGATATTGCCGAAGAATACGGCGGGCAGGGCGGCAGTTTCTTTCAATCCATTCTCGCCATCGAAGAGTTGGCAAAGGTGGACCCCGCCGCTGCCGTGATCGTCGACGTCCAAAACACCTTATGCAACGCCGCGCTGCAGCGCTGGGGGAACGACGACCAGAAGCGCCGCTTCCTGCCGCGTCTCGCGCGGTACACCGTCGGTTCCTACGCGCTTTCCGAAGCCGGCGCGGGCTCGGACGCCTTTGCAATGTCGGCGCGCGCCATCGAAGACGGCGACAGCTACCACCTCACCGGCCGCAAACTCTGGATCACCAACGCAGCCGAAGCGGGTCTGTTCCTGGTCTTCGCCAACGCTGATCCCGCCGAAGGTTATCGCGGCATCACGGCCTTTCTGGTCGACCGCGCGACACCCGGCCTGGCCGTGGGCAAGAAAGAAGACAAGCTGGGCATCCGCGCATCTTCAACTTGTGAAGTGGTTTTCGACGACTGCCGCGTTTCAAAAGACAACGTCCTGGGCGAAGTCGGCAAGGGCTACAAAGTGGCGATCGAAACTCTGAACCAGGGGCGCATCGGCATTGCCGCGCAAATGACGGGCCTCGCCCAAGGCGCACTCGATCACGCCTTGGCGTATTCCAACCAGCGCAAACAGTTCGGCAAACGCATCGCCGAGTTTCAAGGCGTGCAGTTCGACTTGGCCGAGATGGCGGTGGATGTGGAAGCGTCGCGCCTGATGACGTATAACGCCGCGCGCCTGCACGACTCCGGCCTCCCCTTTGTCACCCAGGCCGCCATGGCTAAGTATTTCGCGTCGCAGGTGGCCGAGCGAGTGGCCTCGCGGTCCGTCGAAGTCTTTGGCGGCGTCGGATTCACCAAGGATTACCCTGTCGAAAAGCTTTACCGCGATGCCAAAATCGGCCGCATCTATGAAGGCACCAGCAACATGCAGCGGCTGACGATCGCGAAGGGGATTTTGGGCTGAGGAACAGCCCCCTGGAAACCTTCGCTACGCTGGCTTCGTCAGGACTATAGTGAAAGTAGCTATGCGCACAGCAATTCGAATCTCCGGCTCGACCCTCTCGTTGGCAGTCGCGATGTTGGCCGCCGCCGCGCTGGCCGCCGACAACAAGAAGTACGATCTGTCGCAGGCGCAGATCGATGACATCATTCAAAAGTTCGCGGCCAAGGAGACCCAGTTCTCGAAAGCGCGCGAACTCTACACCTATCGTCAGACCGCGCGCATCCAGGAACTTGAGGACAGCGGAGCCGTCACCGGACGCTGGGAAACCGTCTCCGACATCATCTTCAGCCCCGAGGGCAAGCGCACCGAACACGTGGTCCGCTCGCCCGTACCCACCCTCCGCAACATCACACTGACGCCCGAGGATCTGGAGGACATGCGCAGCGTCCAGCCATTCGTCTTGACAACCCCGGACTTGCCTAAATATTTGATCCGCTACCTGGGCCACCAGAATGTGGACGAGATCGGCTGCTACGTTTTCGCCGTAAAGCCTGCCAAAATCGAGGGCAACCAGCGCTACTTCTCCGGCGAGGTCTGGGTGGACGATCGGGATTTGCAAATTGTTAAAACCTACGGGCGCGGCGTGGGCAATGCCAGCCGCAAGGGCGATAACCAGTTCCCTAAATTTGAAACCTACCGCGAGCAGATCGACGGGAAATACTGGTTCCCGACTTATACCGTCGCCAATGATACGCTACATTTCAAGAGCGGCGATCAGCGTATCCGCCAGACGATCCGTTACGAAGATTACAAGCAGTTTGGCGCGGAAACCAAGATCATTTACGGGGACGAGGTCAAGGACGACTCGAAACCCGCGCAGCCCGCGTCCCCGAGTCCGGCACCGCCTAGAAAGCCGTAGCGGCGGGCCTCAGACGAATACCCTAATCCCGGAGCCCATCTCAACCGATGGACTAAGGGCATGGGGACAGTTTCGATCACGGACACCGAACGCACCGAAATCGACCGCCTAAAAGGGACATTCCTCGCGAACCTAAACCATGAAGTCCGCACACCCCTCAGCGGCATCATGGGCATGACGGATTTGCTGCTCGAAACGCCGCTCGACGAGGAACAGCGCGACTATGTCTCCACTGTCCGCTTGTGCGCCGAGAATCTGTTTCATCTGCTGAACGCCACACTCGAATATTCCGCCCTGACCGCCGGTCATCTGAAGCTGGACGAAACCGAATTCGTGCTTTCAGAGATGGTGGATTCGACGCTCTCCATGGAGCGTGAGAAGGCTGAGGCTAAGGGCCTGAAACTTACCGCGACGCTCGACGCCGCGCTGCCGCAGACGATCATCGGCGATGCTGCGCGCATTAAGGATCTGCTTGGCCATCTATTAGATAACGCCATAAAGTTCACCCATCGCGGGAGCGTAGATCTGAAGCTTATACGCGAAGGTCAAGTCTTGAAGGTCGAAGTTTGCGACACCGGCATCGGCATCGCCCCGGACCGGCAGGATCGCATTTTCGAATCCTTTCATCAAGTGGACAGCGGTTTGTCGCGAAACTATCCTGGACTCGGCCTGGGCCTGGCGCTGGTTCAAAAATTACTTGCCCTGATGGGAGGCGATATCGCAGCCGTGAGCGAGCCGGAAAAAGGCTCAACCTTCACGGTGCGTCTTCCTATCCGCCTGCCTGCGGCCGCCCGCGAGAAAACCACGCGCTCTTCCACCGGCCTGCCGGCGATTCTGGCGGTTGAAGACAATCCGGTGGGGTTAAGAGTGCTGCGGCATGCTCTTAAAAGCCGCGCCGTGGACGTGGACACTGCCAGCGACGGTGCCGAAGCCGTCCGGGCCGCAGCTGCACGGCACTATGATTTGATTCTGATGGACCTGCAGATGCCCCAGATGGACGGGTTGGAAGCTACCGCTGCCGTTCGTCGGCTTCCCGGCTACGACAACGTGCCCATTCTGGCGCTTACCGCCAACTACTCTGACGAAATCCGCCAACAGTGCCAGCAGCATGGCATGCAGGACTTCCTTTCCAAGCCGGTCACGCCGCCCGCGCTGTGGAGCGCGGTTTCACGCTGGCTGAACTTGCCCGAGTAGGCATTTCCGCAGCTCTTCAGCGGTGGCGAAATGCGTGGGCGGCAACTTACAATAGTCCCTACATGTCACCTCGCAGAATTGCAATCCTTACCGGGGGCGGTGATGTTCCCGGTCTTAACTCAGTCATCAAAAGCGTGGTTTACCGCGGCGCGGAGAACGGTATTGAAGTCACCGGCATCCGCCGCGGCTGGGAGGGATTGACGCACGTCAACCTGAACGATCCTGACAGCCGCAAACGCTATATTCTTCCGCTTGACCGCGATAATACCCGCACCATCGACCGCGATGGCGGCACCATGCTGCACACCAGCCGCACCAATCCGTCCAAGATGAAAAAGCTGCCGGATTTCCTGGCTGGTGACAGCTTTCCGCAGCATGACGGCCGCTTCGATATGAGCGCGCAGGTGCTGTCTAACTTGGAAAGCCTGGGCATCGACGCGTTGATCGCCATCGGCGGCGACGACACCCTCAGCTTCGCGCACCGCCTGAACCAGCTCGGCATGAAAGTGATCGCAGTACCGAAAACTATGGACAACGACGTTCATGGCACCGAATATTGCGTCGGGTTTTCCACCGCCATCACGCGCGCGTCGGACGCTATAGACCGCCAGCTCACAACTGTCGGTTCGCACGAGCGCATTGGCATTTTCCGCGTGTTCGGCCGCGATGCGGGCTACACCGCGCTTTACACTGCGTGGGTTACGTCCATTCGCTGCGTCATTCCCGAGTACAAAGTGAATCTCGAAAAACTCATCGAGCTGATCATGACCGACAAGCGCCGCAATCCCAGCAATTATGCGCTGGTGATTCTCTCCGAGGGCGCGCAGTGGGAAGGCTACAAGCTGCAGGAATACGGCGACCCTGACGCCTACGGACATCGCAAAAAAGCCAGCATTGCCGAAACTCTAAGCAATGAGATCCAGGCACGAACTAAGGAAGAAACCGTGGTCAGCGATCTGACCTACGACCTCCGGGCCGGTGCGCCCGACTTCATGGACAAGCTCATCGCCTCAACCTTCGGCACCATGGCATACGAAGCAACCAAGGCCGGCCAGAGCGGCCTGATGGCGGCCATTCACGAGGGCTGCTACGCCATGGTTCCGCTGCCCGATCCGAAACTTGGACCGCGGCGCCTGGATGTGGCGACTATGTATAACACCGCCCGCTACCGGCCCAACTATTCGGATAAACTCGGACTGCCGGTCTTTCTCACCCGGGCATGAACCCAGGAGGCACGCGTGCCGTATTCTCATCTGACCGTTGCGCTGGAAGGGTCGACGGCAATCGTTACGCTGAATCGGCCCGACCAGCGCAACGCGCTGTCGCTCGCGCTGATGCGCGAAGTGATCGAGTGCCTCAGCGAGCTGGAGCGAGATACCGACGCCCGCGCGATTATTCTCGCCGCCGCCGGTCCGGCGTTTTGCGCTGGCCATGATCTGCGCGAAATGACCGGCCTCGGCGCGGACGCGTATCGCGAAATCTTCGCGGTCTGCACTGAGATGATGACGAAAATCCAGTCCGTCCCGCAGCCGGTTGTCGCCGAAGTGCAAGGCATGGCTACAGCGGCGGGCTGCCAGTTGGTAGCCACCTGCGATCTCGCGATTGCGTCCGATCGCGCGACCTTCGCGACGCCGGGCGTCCGCATCGGATTGTTCTGCTCGACGCCGATGGTGGCCGTGAGCCGCGCGTTGGGACGCAAGCGCGCCCTGGAGATGCTGCTCACTGGAGACGCCATCGACGCGTGCACCGCCGCGGAGTGGGGTCTGGTGAATCGCGTCGTCCCGCAAGCCGAGTTGCGCGCCGCCACGCTGGGGCTTGCCGAGCGCATCGGCCACGCCAGCGCGCTCACCATCCAAATCGGCAAGCAGGCGTTTTACCGCCAAGCTGATTTACCCCAAGCGGAAGCCTACGCCTTCACGCAAGAGGTAATGACAGAGAATGCGCTGGCTGAAGATGCCCAGGAAGGCATCTGCGCGTTTCTTCAAAAACGCACGCCCCGCTGGCATGACCGCTAAGCGGTCTTACTCTGCGCGATTTTCTCCAAACCCTGCTCTTGAATCTCAATCTCGCGCATGCGAAACTTTTGAATCTTGCCGCTCAGCGTTGTCGGGAACGAATCGACAAACCGGATCGATTCCGGTATCTTGAACTTCGCAATTTGCCCGCAGCAGAACTCGCGAATCTCCCCGGCGGTGGCGGTTTCGCCGGGCTTTAAACGGATCCAGGCCAGCACGACTTCACCGAGGCACTCGTGAGGCAGGCCCGTAATCTGCACCTCAGCGATCTTAGGATGCGTGTATAAGAACTCCTCGATCTCGGCCGGGTAGATATTCTCGCCCCCGCGAATAATCATGTCCTTGGCGCGGCCGGTGATATTCAGATAGCCGTCCTCGCGCATCACGCCCAGGTCGCCGGTGCGGAACCAGCCGTCGCTGTCCACCACTCGCGCGGTGGCGTCGGGATCGGCGTCGTAGCCTTGCATCAGCATGTAGCCCCGTGCGCAGATCTCGCCCTGCTCGCCCCGCTCCAGCGTTTCGCGGCCCTCCAGATCCACCACCTTGAGTTCCGTGCAGGGGATTGCCTTCCCGACAGTGGAGACACGATGTTCGAGGTCGTCGTCCACCTCCGAGAGAGTAACCAGCGGAGCAGTCTCGGTAAGCCCATAGCCGATAATCATCTCCCGGCAGTGCATATCCGCGATCACCTGCTTCATTACTCCGATGGGACAGGGCGCGCCCGCCATCACGCCGGTGCGGAGGCTCGTGAGATCGAAGCGAGAAAACTCGGGATGGCGGAGCTCCGCGATGAACATCGTCGGCACACCATAGATCGCCGTGGCCCGCTCTGCCTCGACGGACGCGAGCACAGCCTGCGGGTCGAAAGTGTCCTTCGGCAGAATCAGCGCGCACCCGCTCGCCAGCGCCGACATGGTTCCGATCACGTTACCGAAGCAGTGCGCGAAGGGGACAGCCAAGCAGATGCGATCGTGCTGGGTATAGCGCAGGACGCGCGCGCTTAGGAATCCATTGTTCAAGATATTGCGATGAGTCAGCAGCACGCCTTTGGGGGAACCCGTGGTGCCCGAAGTGTACTGAATGTTAGTGACGTCGTCGATATCGATACGCGCCGCAGCGGGTCGTGGCTCTTCGGCCAGCAAGCCCTCCCAGTCAGGGGTGTCGAAATAGACCGCATTGCGCAACGCGAATTCAGCGCCGTCATTGACTGCGTTGAGCACTTCGTCCAGCACCGCGGAATAATTCGCCTTGGCGTCGCGCTCGCGCAGAAATAAAGCCTTCATGCGTGAATTTCGCAGGATGAAACCCAGCTCATGGGCACGGCAGGACGGATTGACGTTTACCAGAATAGCGCCGGCGCGCGCACACGCCATGTGCACCACCAGCCACTCCCAGCAGTTCATGGCCCACACGCCGACCCGGTCCGCGGGCTCGATGCCTAGCCTGGCGAGGCCGTGAGCTAGACGGTCGGCCGCATCCAGCAATTGCGCCCAAGTGAGCCGCGTCCGTTGGTGACACGACACCACCGCCAGTTCATTCGGGAAGCGCATGGCGTTGATCTCGAGTTGCTCGCCGATGGTGCGGTCGAGCAGCGGGATCTCCGGTCCTTTGGAGTAGCTGAGCAGCGTTCGCCTCCCTGTAGATCAGAACGATTCTACACGAAAGACCGCGCTGCTACTTGCCGCTGCCGAACAAGCGCGCGATGGGATCGAAGAACACGTCCACCACGCGTTCCTTGAGCGGGATAATCGCGTTGTCCGTGATCTTGATTTCTTCCGGACACACCTTGGTGCAGCACTTGGTGATGTTGCAGTAACCGATCCCCAGCTCATCCTTGAGCGCCTTGCGCCGGTCGCCGGAATCAATCGGGTTCATTTCCAGTTGCGCGGCGTAAATCAGGAACCTCGGCCCGACGAACTCCTCGTGCAAATCGTGATCGCGCAGCACGTGGCACACGTCCTGGCACAGAAAACACTCGATGCACTTGCGGAATTCCTGCGGCCGGTCGACGTCTGCCTGCTGCACACGCCACGATCCATCGGCAGCATCCGGCTTGCGTGGCTTGAACGGCGCGATCTTCATCTTGACGCGGTAATTCCACGAGACGTCGGTCACCAGATCCTTCACATGCGGGAACGTCTTCATGGGTTCCACGGTCACTGGCTGCGTCAAATCCAGAGTGTTCAAGCGCGTCATGCACATGAGACGCGGCTTGCCGTTGATTTCAGCCGAGCACGATCCGCACTTGCCGGCCTTGCAATTCCAGCGCACCGCGATATCGTTCGCCTGCGTCTGCTGGATGCTGTGCACGGCGTCCAACACCACCATGCCGCTGGAGATTTCCGTGGTGTAATCGACGAACTTACCGTTGCCGTTATCGCCGCGCCAGATGCGGAAAGTCGCTTGATCGGCCATGCTACCTACACTCCTCGATCACCTGCTTCATTTCTTCGGTGAGCGGTACTACGGGCACGCGTTCCAGGTGCGGCTGGCCGTCGGCTCCCTTGCTGATGCGCAGATTATAGCCGCCCCAGTCGGCGCTCTTGTCGGGATAATCTTCGCGGAAATGCCCTCCGCGGCTTTCCTTGCGTTCGAGGGCCGCCATCGCAATCATCTCGGAAATCACCAGCATGTTGTCGAGGTCGAGCGCGGTGTGCCACCCCGTGTTGTACTCGATATTGCCCGTGATCCCGGCCTTCGCGGCGCGCGCCCGCAGCGCATCGATTTTCTGAAGAGCCAGTTGCATTTCGCTATCGACACGCACTATTCCGACCAGATCCTGCATCACATTCTGCAACTCATTCTGCACGGTAAACGGATTCTCGCCCGCCGCTCCGCGCTCGAAAGGAGCCAGCGCTGCTTTGGCCGCCGCATCCACTTGCGCCCGATCCACCTTCCCTGCCCCATTATCCTTCGCGAACTTCGCAGCGTACTCGCCCGCGCGCTTTCCGAACACCAGCAGGTCGGAGAGCGAATTCCCACCCAGGCGATTCGCACCGTGCAATCCCGCCGCGCATTCGCCCGCCGCAAACAAGCCCGCCACCGAGCTCATCTGCGAATCGCCATCCACCTGAATCCCACCCATGATGTAGTGCGTCGTGGGACCCACCTCCATCGGCTCTTTCGTAATGTCCAGATCCGCGAGCTGCTTGAACTGGTGATACATACTGGGCAGCTTTTTCTTGATGTGCTCGACGGAATTCGGCAGCTTCTCTTTGATCCACGCGATGTCGAGGAACACGCCGCCATGCGGGCTCCCGCGCCCCGCCTTCACTTCGCGATTGATGCAGCGCGCCACGTGGTCGCGCGTCAGGAGCTCCGGAGGACGCCGCGCGCTCTTGTCGCCCTGCGTATAGCGCCAGCCTTCTTCTTCATTATCCGCGGTGGAGCTGCGATAGTTCTCCGGAATATCGTCGAACATGAAGCGCTTGCCTTCTTTATTGCGCAGCACGCCGCCTTCGCCGCGGACGCCTTCGGTCACCAGAATCCCCTTGACGCTCGGAGGCCATACCATGCCAGTCGGATGGAACTGCACAAACTCCATATCGAGCAGCGCGGCGCCTGCCTTGTAAGCCAGCGCCTGTCCGTCAGCCGTGTACTCCCAGCTATTGCTGGTAACTTTGAACGCCCGGCCCACGCCGCCGGTCGCCAGCACTACTGCCTTCGCGGGAAATACCTTGAAGCGTCCGCGCTCGCGATCGTAACCGAACGCGCCGGTGCAACGATTGCCGTCCATCAGCAGAGTGAGAACCGTGTGCTCGGCGTAGACATCGATACCCTGGTGAATGCCATGATCCTGTAAAGTGCGGATCATTTCGAGTCCGGTCCGGTCTCCCACGTGAGCGAGACGTGGATAACGGTGCCCGCCGAAATTGCGCTGCAGGATGCGTCCGTCTTTGGTGCGGTCGAAGATTGCGCCCCAAGCTTCGAGTTCATGCACCCGCGCCGGCGCTTCCTTCGCATGCAACTCCGCCATGCGGCAATTATTCAAATATTGTCCACCGCGCATGGTGTCGGCGAAGTGAACGCGCCAGTTGTCGCGATCGTCCACGTTGCCCATAGCCGCCGCCATGCCGCCTTCCGCCATCACGGTATGCGCCTTGCCCAGCAGCGATTTCGTGATCACAGCGGTCTTGCATCCGGCGGCGGAGGCCTCGATAGCCGCGCGCAGCCCCGCCCCGCCCGCGCCGATCACCAGCACATCGTATTCGTGAACCGGAAACTCCGCCATCGCTAAAGAATTCTCCAATCGTGCCAGACGCCCATGGCGCACAGGCGCACATAGAGATCCGCGAAGCCCACGAAGAACATGCTGACCCAAGCCCACTTCATGTGGCTCCGATTCAGGCAGCTCACGCAATCGTAGGCGTTCTTGCGAATCGGCGATCCCGACAGAACATCCTTCACTCCGCCCACCAGGTGACGGAACGAGTGGCAGCCGAACGTGTAGCCGCCCAGCAGAATGGGATTGAGTATCAACACCAGCGATCCCACACCGATGCCGAAGTGCTTGACGCCATCGGCGCCCGTGAACCACAGCGAACGGTAGCCGTCAAACAGCAGGATGAACACGAAGATGATGGCAAAGTACAGGAAATAGCGATGGACATTTTGCAGAATCAGAGGAAACTTCTTCTCGCCGCGATAGCTTTTGCGAGGCTCGCCGACCGTGCAGGAAATCGGATCCGCCCAGAACGCCTTATAGTATGCGCCGCGATAGTAGTAGCAAGTGAAACGAAACAAACCTGGAAACGGAAGGATCAGCATCGCCGCCGAAAATGGCAGGAATGCCGGCCACCACGCCGGCGCCGAAGTGTAGAGCAGGGGCGAGTACATCGGCGACAAGTAATCCGCCCCGCCGCACTGTGTCGTACACAAATAATTATTGCCCTGCAACGCCGCCCACGTCGCGTAGACGATGAACGCCATGTAGCCAAGAAATACCAGAATGGGTTCCACCCACCAACTGTCGGTACGGCGCGTGCTACCGAATCCCCCGTCTTTAAGGGGAACATCAATCGAAGACATGTGAATCGGGCTCCTGCGGCTGGAAAAGGTGGGGCAAAATTCAAGGATAGCGCCGAGGATCACACATATCAAGCGCGGTTATGCAGCGGGTAGCGGTGTCTTAACAACTTCTGCCGCGTGCACTCCAGCTTGCGCGTTACGCCAGCGCTGGAAGCTGGGATCACGGATTATGTTTAGGGACTGGTAGAATTGATCGGATGAAAGCGGCTTGGCGATGGATCGCAGCGCTGTCTATGTTGTCCCTTGCTGCGTTCTTTGCCCCTAAGATCCTTGTCTCTATTTTCACCTTTGGTGGGGGCTTTGACGGCCATTTTAGAGCCCTCACTGTCTATCGGAGAACCGTTCATTCCTTGACGTTTGCATGGCTTCTAGTTTTTGTAGGCATGTGTATTCGCCACAGGTGGAAGGCCCTATGGTGTCTGCCTCTAACATCATTGCTGTACATCGCCCAAATAAGACCGCGTTTCTGGACGTGGTCCTAACCCGAGTTTAAAGCACCGTTAGGTTGTAGCGCGTTGCCCGCCCGCATGCGCCACCGGTGATCTCGCCCCCGCAATGGTTCATGATGAGAGTGTGAGCGACCATGTCTGAAACGAACGTGTCTGCAACCAAACCGCTTCGCGTGCCGGACCTGACCGCCATGAAATCGCGCGGCGAGCCCATCTCGATGTTGACCGCCTACGATGCCACCATGGCCCGGCTGCTGGATCACGCCGGCATCAACATCCTGCTTGTGGGCGATTCGTTGGGCATGGTGATCCTGGGCGGCGATGACACGCTCGAAGTCACCATGGACGACATGGTCCGTCACACGCGAGCCGTCCGCCGGGGTGCGCAGCGCGCGATGGTGGTCGCCGACATGCCCTTCATGAGTTATCAAGCCAGCACCGCCGACGCGCTGCGCAACGCCGGTCGGCTGATGGCCGAAGGCGGCGCCGTAGCGGTAAAACTCGAAGGCGGCCGGCCCATGCTCGAAACCGTGGAGCGCCTGGTTTCCGTCGGCATTCCGGTGATGGGGCATCTCGGATTAATGCCACAGTCGGTCCGCCAGCTCGGCGGATTCAAGCGCCAGGCAACTACCAAAGAAGCCGCCAGCCTTCTGCTTCAAGACGCCGAAGCGCTCGAATTCGCCGGCGCTTGCGCGGTGGTTCTTGAATGCATTCCCGACGACCTGGCGCGTGAGGTCACTGGACGCCTGCGCATCCCCACCATCGGAATCGGCTCCGGCCCCGACTGTGACGGGCAAGTGCTGGTGAGTTACGATCTGCTCGGCCTCACCGCCAAGACGCCGTCCTTCGTCAAGAAATACGCGCAGCTCGATGCCGTAGTCACGGACGCAGCCCGCGCCTTTGTGAAGGATGTCAAAGCCACCGCCGCTTTGAAAGCCCGCAGTGATGACTGAGTTGGTCAATGAGATTGCAGCGCTGCGTAAGCTTCTCGCGCCCCATCGCATCGCCGGCAAGACCATCGGCTTGGTTCCCACCATGGGCGCTTTGCACGCCGGACATCGGCGATTGCTCGACATCGCCCGCGCCGAAACCGACATTGTGGTAGCCACCATATTCGTCAACCCCACGCAGTTCAACCGCGCCGAGGATCTCGATCATTACCCTCGAACCCTCGACCAGGATCTGGATGTCTGCCGCGCCGCCAGCGTCAATCTGGTATTTGCGCCCAGCGCCGCCGAGATGTACCCGCAGGAGCCGCGCACCTGGGTCGACGTGCCCGCGCTCGCCGAGCATCTGTGCGGACCCGGCCGCCCCGGCCACTTCCGCGGAGTCGCGACCGTGGTCATGAAGTTGTTCCAGATCGCGCAGCCCGACCGCGCCTATTTTGGCGAAAAGGACGCGCAGCAGCTCGCCATCATTCGCCGCATGGTGAAGGATCTGAATGTCCCCGTCACTGTCGTACCCGTGGCCACAGTACGCGAACCCGACGGCCTCGCGATGAGCTCGCGCAACCGGCATTTGACTCCAGACGAGCGTCAGCGCGCCATCGTCCTGTCACAAGCCCTGTTCGCCGCCCGAGATCTCGTCCTACATGGCGAGCGCTCCGCCGAAAAGATCCGGACTGCGGTCGGACCACTCTTCGATGGTATTCAACTGGAGTATTTCTCGATCGTCGATCCCGAAATGCTCACTCCTATTGAGCGAATCGAGGGTCCAGTGTTGATTGCCGGCGCGATATGGCTCGGCTCAACGCGGCTCATCGACAATGTATCCGTCGCACCGTTAGTGTGGGAGAGCCGCTATAGCTACTCGAGTGGTGCTAAGGCAGTTACTGAGCTGCGCCTCGACGGTGACCTCAACGCTTAGACGACCATCCCTCGTTTCGCTCTTGAAAATTGGCGAACTTTCTCGCGATTCGGTGCAGGTGTATTTCTTGACTCGCCTTGTCACGGGGACATGCAACAAGCGCAGGAAGAAGCGATCGAACCTATCGCCGATCGGCTCATCTACCTCTACAAGCTTGTCATCGGGGACTGTGAGCCGGAAAACATACGTCACCGAGAGTGGGGTGCGACCAGCGTATGGAATTGCCCATTTTTCGAGATTGGTTTTCGCGGCAGCCGCAAGCATCGGGTGCCCTGATAGCAACTGAAGGCCGTCGGATTTCACAACGAACTCAACGGTCCCCTGGATTCTGGCGGAACGAGGAATTATCGGATACTTGAACCCGTCCAAGTTGGGCCGGACAGGTTCCTGCGCAGCCAACGACACTGCAGTCCACAATGCCAGCATCGCTACAAGCACGACTCGATACTATCACAACGCCTATCTCCATAGCCTGCAACAAGTTGCCTACCGTCCCGTTCAATCCCGCTAAACCCCATCCAATCCCCCTAACTGCCCTTCGCTTCAATAATCTAGCCGTCTAGTACCCCGGGCCCTATAATGAAGTTTCTTTTATTCGCACCCACTCTATTCCCTGGAGATCGCCCCTTGACTAAGCCGATCAAGCACGTTGAAAAAGCAGTAGCCTTGGCCGCCAACGCGGCTTGGTTTGTTTTTGACAAGCTGAATTCGATCAATCCGAACCCTTCCTTCACCCCGAAGTGGTCCGACAAGCCCTTGCTCAAGAGCTGGGAAAAGCAGAAGCCCAAGCTGGGCTGGCCGCGCGAGACCGATTCGCTCTGCCCCAAGTGCATCCCCGAAATCCGCCAGCAGATCGTCGATGGCAAACTGCCGGTCGAGATCCTGAAGAATGAAAAGTTGGGCGAGATCAAGGCCAAGATCATCGAGAAGGACGGCAAGATCGTGATGGTGAAGGAGTGCCCCATCCACGGCCACTTCGAAGACCTGATGTCGATCGATCCCGCCTTCAGCCAGCATCTCGAAGACGTGTTCCCGGGCCGCGACATCCGCGCCCACAACGACGAAAAACTGCACGACCACGGATCGAGCACCATCACGCACGGCCGCGGCTCGGTCCTGACTATCGATCTCACCAACCGCTGCAACATGATGTGCGATCCGTGTTTCATGGACGCGAACCAGGTCGGCTTCGTACACGAACTGACGTGGGAAGACATCAAGACGCTGCTCGACAACGCCATTTCGATCAAGCCGCGCCGCCAGCTCTCAGTGCAGTTCTCCGGCGGCGAGCCGACGCTTTCGCCGTACTTCCTGGATGCCATCCGCTATTGCCGCAAGCTCGGTTATCAGAGCGTGCAGGCCGCGACCAACGGTATCGAGTTCGCCAAGCGCCCGGATTTCGCGAAAGAAGCCGCGGAAGCCGGTCTGCGCTATGCGTATCTGCAATTCGACGGCATCGGCAACGAAGCCAACTCGCACCGCGCCGTCGGCAACTTGTTCGACGTGAAGCTGCGCGCCATCGAGAACCTGTATAGCGCCGGCGTCGATATAGTCCCGGTGATCACTCTGATCAATGGCGTGAACAATGAGCAGGTGGGCGCGGTCGTCCGCTTCGCGCTCGACAATCCCAAGAAAATTCCATTCCTCAGCTTCCAGCCGGTGTCTTTCACGGGACGCGACGAAGCCGTCACGCCGGAACGCCGCGCGGCACAGCGCTACACGCTGGCCAATCTGGCGCATGACGTCAAGAATCAGACCGGTCTCGGCGAGCCCGTACGCGACTGGTTCCCAATCTCGTTCATGAGCACGTTCTCCGACTTCGCCGACCTGGTTCACGGACCCAACGCCGATTGGGGCCAGTTGAGCTGCGGCTGCCACCCCAACTGCGGTATCGGCATGGCCGTGATGTGCGACAAGGAAACCAAGGAATACCGACCCGTCACCGCGTTCCTCAATGCCGATCAGTTGGCTCGCGACGTCGCCAAGATCAACGACGGCGCACGCAGCAAGAAGATGTCGGTGTTCGGCGTGTCGCTGGCGCTGCTCCGCAACTACAATCCCTACGAAGCCCCCACGCACTTCCGCCTGAGCGATCTGATCGCCAAGTTCGACAAGTGCTTCGGCATGACCGGCAAGAAGTACGGCAAGGTCACTGGTGACCGCACCATGCAGGACATCGAAATGCGCCGCCGCGACCGTTGGAACTTCCTGTTCATCGCCGGCATGTGGTTCCAGGATTTGTTCAACTACGATTTCCGCCGCACCGAACAGTGCATCATCCCCTACGCCACCCAGGAAGGTGAGATCTCCTTCTGCGCATATAACACTGGCGTCGGCTGGCGCAACATCATCGAGAAGATGCACATGACCGCAACCCTCACCAAGTGGTATGAGGAGAAGGGCCGTCACGAAATCATCGCCGGCGGCAAGAGTGTTAACTTGCCGAGCAAAGAACACAACCTGGTGCTGCGCGCCGAGGACGTAAACAAGCAGCGGCAGCATGACCTCGATGACTTGGGCATCGCCAAAACCGCCCGCGAAGAAAAGAAGCGCGCCCGCGACGCCAAACAGAAGGAAGCAGCCGAGAATGCTCGCATGCTCGCGATGTATAACGAGCACGTGCTGGGCGTGAAACCGACCCCCGGGATCGTCCCGCTCAGCGCTATCGTCCCCGCCGCACCCAAGCCGGCCGCAACGCAGGAAGAAGTCGGTTCCTTCGGCGATTAGTTTTCGATTTCGTTTGGATTCAAGGCTGCTCGCGATGCGGGCAGCCTTTTTCGTTTGTGAATCGATCCGTCCGTGACCTACAATCGTCTTGGTACGACTGACAAAGACCCAAGGAGGGAATATGTCGACGGCAACAGCAACACACTGGGCGCTAAAAGGCACGGGTTATGAATTTTGCAACTGCGACTTCGGCTGCGGCTGCAACTTCGGAGGCTTCCCCAATTCGAAGGACGGGAGCTGCCGCGCCTTGGTGGGCATGGCCATCGAGACCGGTTCCTGCGGTGGCGTCGATCTCTCGGGGGTGAAGTGCGCAGCCATTGTCGCATGGCCGAAAGCCATTCATGAAGGCAGCGGCAAGTGCGTCTTCGTCGTCGAGCCGTCCGCGACCGAAAAGCAAATCGAAGCAATGGCGCAAATCTTCACCGGGAAACTAGGCGGCCTGCCTTGGGAGCTGATCGGACCGACCTTTGAAGTAACTGGGTTGGTCAAGGCCAAAATTACCATCGAAGGGAGCGGCCCCAGGAGCGTATTCAAAGCTGAAGGTGTCGGCGAAGGCCTCGGTGACACGTTTAAAAACCCCGTCACCGGCGAGGACCATTTCGCCAACATCGATCTTCCCGACGGATTCATATGGAAGAAGGGGCAGTGCGGTCAGGGGACTTTCAAGGCCAGCGCGGCCGGCCTCTCAGTGGGCGCTGAGAAATCGAATTGGATCCTGTATCAGTTCGACTGGGCCAACGGATAGATTTTTCTTGGAGACGATCCTTCGCAGAGAACGGCTGATCGTCGGCGGTTGCCTCGCCATCATGGTCCTGGCCGCGTGGTGGTACCTGTTTCACACGCGCGCCGGCATGCCGGGGATGAACATGCCCGGGATGAACATGCACATGCCCGGAATGGACATGCCCGGAATGGCTATGGAGGGTACCCGGGAATGGGGAGCAACCGACGTCTTCCTGCTCTTTGTGATGTGGGCGGTGATGATGGTCGCCATGATGGTGCCTTCCGCTGCCCCTATGGTCCTCGCTTTTCTCAGCGTGAATCGCCGCCGCCAAGCTGCCGGTGGACCGTTCGTGCCAGTCGGAATTTTTGTCGCTGGGTACCTCGCGGTCTGGACCGCATATTCGGCCGTCGCGACGCTGGCCCAATGGGGGTTGCACCAAGCCGCGCTCCTCTCACCTGCGATGACGGCCACTAGCCCGTTTTTGAGCGGCGGCCTGCTCATCGCTGCGGGTATCTTTCAATGGACTCCGCTCAAGAGCGGGTGCTTGAAAGGTTGCCGCTCGCCGCTCTCCTTTCTGATGACCGAATGGCGCGACGGCAAGACGGGTGCTTTCATCATGGGGCTGCGTCATGGCTCCTACTGCGTAGGATGTTGCTGGATACTCATGGCCCTGCTGTTCGTGGCCGGCGTCATGAATCTGCTGTGGGTGGCCGTAATTGCTCTCTTCGTGACGGCCGAGAAAACCTTGCCGCGCGGCGAATTGCTCGGGCACATCACCGGCGTCGCGCTGGTGGCCGCCGGAGTCGGACTGATGGCGCGCGTCTGGTAAAGCGCCGGGAATTTGCTAGCCGTGCGAAACTAGACTCGAATCCGGCCTCATGCGGCAACTTTCGAAACGTACACAATACAGCCTGCGCGCGCTGTATGCATTGACCCGCCACTATGGCGAGGGCCCGCAGCTCATCACAAATCTGGCTCACGACGAGACCATCCCCAAGAAGTTCCTGGAGCAGATTCTAGTGGCCCTCAAAAGCGGCGGCTTCGTAGCCAGTAAGAAGGGCAAAGGCGGCGGCTACGTGCTGGCGCAATCACCCGACAAGATCACGATCGGCGCCGTCATCCGGGCCATTGAAGGACCCCTAGCGCCGCTGCCCTGCGCCAGTGAAACACGCTTTCGCAAGTGCGACGAGTGCCCCGATATCCAAACCTGCGGCACGCAGCATGTGATGCGCCGGGTGCGCGATTCCATCGCCGCTATACTGGACGAAACCACCTTGGCGATGGTGTGCAGCGAAGTAGAGCAGGCTCAGCGCCAGCGAAACAAGGAGCTCATAAACCTTTAGTGTCTTCGCGCCTCGCCACATCGCTGTGCGGAATTCCCCTGAAGACGCCGGTACTCGCGGCCTCCGGCACCTTCGCTTACGGCGTCGAACTGCGGGACGTGGTGGATCTGGCCGAACTGGGCGGCATTATCACCAAGGGACTCTCGCGCGAACCGATGGAAGGCAACCCCGCGCCGCGGCTCTACGAAACCGAAAGCGGGATGATGAACTCAGTGGGCCTGCAGAATATTGGCGTGCGGGCTTTCGTAAGCGACAAGCTCCCCACCCTGCGCGCGATTACCACTCCGGTTTTCGCCAACATCTTCGGCTACTCGGTGGAAGACTACATAGAAGTCGTGAAGGTACTGGAGGACGCCGAAGGACTGGCCGGCTATGAGCTGAACGTCTCCTGCCCCAATACCAAGCATGGCGGAATGGTGTTCGCGTGCGATCCGGGACTGCTCAGCGAAGTCGTCGCGGCGGCGCGCGCGGTGATCCAGCAGCGGCTTCTGATGGTTAAGTTGTCTCCCAACGTCACGCGGATTCAGGAGGTAGCGAAAGCCGCCGCCGAAGCGGGCGCAGATGCATTATCCCTAGTAAATACCTTTGTAGCGCTGGCGATCGACGCGCACACCCGCACGCCGCAACTGGGCAACGGCTTCGGCGGGCTCTCAGGACCAGCCATCAAACCGATCGCACTGCGCATGGTCTATGAAGCCGCGCAAGCCGTGAAGATTCCGATCGTGGGGCTGGGCGGAATCGCTACCGGCACCGACGCGGCTGAGTTCCTGATCGCAGGAGCGAGCGCTATCGAAGTCGGCACTGCCAACTTCTGGGACCCGCAAGCCCCCCTGCGGATTGCCCGCGAGCTGGACCAGTTCCTGGAGCGGGAAAAGGTGCCGCAAGCGGCCGATCTCACCGGCACGCTACGATTCTCAAGAGGCGTATGAAAAAAATCATTTCGACGGAGCGGGCGCCGAAAGCCATCGGGCCCTACTCGCAAGCGGTGATCTCGAATGGCTGGGCGTTCTTGAGCGGGCAGATCCCGCTGGACCCGGCCACCAATCAGATCGTCGAGGGCGGAATCGCCGTGCAGACCGAGCGCGTGATCGAGAATCTCAAGAGCGTGCTGGAAGCCGCAGGATCGTCATTGGACCGCGTCGTCAAGACCACCGTATACCTAAAGGACATGGGCGAGTTCGCGATCATGAACGAAGTCTACGGCCGCTATTTCGCGAGCAACGCACCGGCCCGCGCCACCGTCGAAGTGGCGCGGCTGCCGCGGGACGTGAGAGTCGAGATCGATTGCATCGCTACGGCAGAGTAGCATTCCGGCGGTGAAGCTGGAAGGCGATCCGTTGCGTCGGCCGGGTTCGGCGAACTAGAATGAGCACCACGAGAGGTGCAACCCATGGCAACGCCCGCCTGGAAAGTAAGTGGTCAGTATTACGAAACGTGCAGCTGCGACTTTGTCTGTCCTTGCGTGCCCGGGCAAATGGCGGTCACTCCTACCAAGGGAACCTGCACCTTCGCCATGGCCTTCCGGATCGATCGCGGAAATTACGGCGACTTGCCACTGGATAGTCTGGGATTCATCGTCCTGGGCTTGACGCCGGAGGCAATGGGGAAAGGAAACTGGTCGGTGGGGCTGATTCTCGACGAGCGAGCCAGCACGGAGCAGCGCGACGCCATCACGGCGATCGCCAGCGGCAGCGCAGGCGGTCCCATGGCGGCGCTTTCAGGGTTGATTGGAAAATTTCTAGGCGTGGAATCGGCACCGATTCACTTCGAGCAAACAGGAGCCAAGTGGTCAGTGAAGGCATCCCGCCTCGTTGATATGGCAGCAGAGGGTGCAATGGGCATCAATCCCGGCGCCAGGGAGCCGCTCTATCTTGAAAACACCGGCCATCCGGCCGCGGATCGCTTTGCACTGGCGCACGCGTCGGAGAGCCATGTGCACGCGCTAGGCCTCACGTGGGAGGACGTGAGCGGTAAGAACAACGGACAGTACGCTCCCTTCTCCTGGCGCAGTTCTTAGCTCATTGCGGCGACTTCGCGCTTCCATATCCCCGCCATAAGTATTCCAGCGCCTCAGGCAGCGTCTGCTGCTTTACCGTACGGTCCGTGTGCCCGGCGTTGCGCGCAAATACAAATTGATAGTGATAGCCTTTGGCCGCGAGCACCTTCGCCATTTGCTCGTTCGCCACGACCCAGTCGTGCATTTCGTCGCGCATGACGTTCGGATTGTAGAGGTCCCGGTCTCCCACTTCCATCCACAGCCGAATCGGCTTGGCGGGACTCTCCGGGATCAAGTGTCGATGAAATTCCCATGCGCCGCCGGGGGTCTCGGGGTTGGGCGGCCACTGCTGGTTTACGTAGGTGCCGGAGTATGTGAGAACGCGGTGATAAAGCTCCGGGTGATACCACGCCATGATCAGTGCGCACGAACCGCCGGAGCTGCCGCCCATGGTCGCGCGGCCTTCCGGATCTTTGGTCAACTTCACGTTGTACTGCTTTTCGACTAACGGCAAAACCTCGGATTCGACGAACTCCGCGTAGCGTGGTGACATGGTGTCGTATTCGAGACCGCGCTCGCTGCCTTGCGCGTCGCCGCTGCCGTTGCTGATCGAAATGGCAATCATCGCCGGGACTCGCTTCTGGGCGATTAGATTGTCCAGCGCTGCGAACAATAGCGGATCGGGCCCGTCCGCTCCGACAATGAACGGCGCAGCGCTGCCCGGAATGTATTGCTGGGGAACATACACGGCGACACGGCGCGTGTAAGGCGCGGGATGACTGGTGGTCACAATCAGCTTGGCGGGATCGGCGGGATCGGGCGTGCCGAAGGTGCCGGGTTCCCGCGCAATACCCGGGTAAAGTTTGCTGTCCGCCGAATTCATCGTGAAGTTGTAGATGGTTCCCTGCGGCACGCCTTCCTGGACCGCCATTTCCCGCGCGGGATTGTGCGTCGGGCCGATGATGAAATTCCCATCGGCATCGGCGGGAGCGTTAGCACCGTCGGGCAACTCTTTCGCGGTGACATAGCCCGGAGTGTGTGGATCGCGCGTCGGCGGCGTCGGACGTGCCGGGGGCGCAGGCGCCGGAGTTTGCGCCAGCGCTACGCCCAATGCGCTAATTAGGAAAACGCTGTGGAGAAGCCGGAACATGGGAACGTCCTTTCGTCCTGTGCAGACGATTTTATCTCAACCAGCTCTCCAGGACAGGCCGTGGGCCTGTTCTACCTGGCCGCGAAGGAAAGAGCGATCGAAGCCATCGCCGGAAATCGCTCTGGGAATAGCTGGAAGCCCAGCGCTCGCGCCAAGCGAATCATTAAAATCTTTCCATTTTTCTTGAACCTTTTCACCCCGTGGCTTCGTCTATTGCACTAGAATGCAGAGGCTGCCAAAGAACGCAGGAGCCATCCTCGGCGCCGTAACGCTAGCCTTAGTTAGCGTTGCGGCGATAAAGGCCGGCGTCCCGGTCTGGCAAGAGCAGCGCGTCGACAGCGCGGCGGTTCGATCTTCCGGCGCGCGCGAGCATGCGGCATTGAGCCGTCTGCCGGCGACCGCATTCAGAGTCGCGCTCGTCAAGAACCGCCCTCCGGCGAACCACTTGGTGGCCGATGACAGGATCACCTCGTTTTCAGGCCAGCTCGGTATTGCCGGAACAGCGTCCAATTCCGCTCGGCTCGCGAGTGATAAATCGCTCGCTTCGTCTGCGTCGCCTCGCGCGCCGCCCATCTCCTAGAGATCTCACCAGTCCCACTCTTTCAGCGGAGCGCCTTCGTGCGCGTCCGGAGAAATTGCAGTCCCATTTCAATTTAAGTCTTAAGGAGATTCAGTATGAAATCGAGAATTGTCACTAAAATTATGTGTCTGACATTGGCCGGCGTGATGGCGGCAGGAGCGTTAAACGCTGCTCCCCGAAGCATTTCCGTCAACGCGGCTGTCTGCCAAAACGAAGATCGTAACTTCCCTGCGGAAGCTTCCAGTCTTCTTAAGGAAGTCCAGTTCACTGCGACTCTCTTGACCCGCGACGCCGCGATTTTGCAATCCTACTCGCGCGGCGTTCTTAGTCGGGAGAGCCATGCCGATCGGATCACGGTGGTAAAGCATCACATCAATAACATGGGTGAAAAACTGAATCGACTGCAGGCGATCCGCCACCTCGCCACTCCGTGGCAGCAGGAGGCGATCGATTCGGTCGTCCACCCAGCGGTGATGCTCGCCGCGCACACACAAGCCGCCATAGAGCATCTGAACGAACGCCGCAATAACCTGTGGCACCCGGATTATACCGATCATCTCCGAGGCATCTACGATCGATCCGGCCAAGTGAAGGAAGCCGTTAATCTGCACCTGGAGATGGCGGAAACGCAGGACAAACTCGAGCGCTTGCAGGAGCGCACCAACGCGCTCGGTTCGTAAGCAACCCAACGGCAGCCCGGGCGCCAGCCTGCTTTACGGCTGGCCTCGGGACGCCACCACCGATAAATCGACACCTAACTACATTGAAAGGACAAAACCATGTTTACAAGCATTCATAAATTGGCTGGAGTAAAGCCTGTGCTAGTGCGGGACTTGCGCGAAACGATTCTTGCTTCCGTAAGCGGGATTGCAGTCACTGCAGCCGCGTTCCATGCAATCTATCTCATCGCGCTCGGATGAGGGCGGCTCTCCCGCGGCTCTGGCGTGCCTGAGCGCCAGAGCCGCCAGATTCGGGCTTTTCAGGTCCTCACGGTATAATGAGTACGATATGAACTCGGGTGAGATGAAAACCGTTCGATTCCTCCGTATGTCCGCGCACCTGCAGATGATGCCGGTGTTGGAGAGCGGCGAAGAAACGCTCGTCGGCGGGCAGGCCGTGATGGAAGGCGTCATGATGCGCGCTCCGCACAGCTACTGCGTGGCTGTGCGCAAGCCCTCGGGCGAAATCGTCACCGAAGAGCAGCCGATTGAGCGTATGTCCGAAAAGTACCCGCTGTTCAAGAAACCTATTCTGCGCGGTCTAGGGATGCTCGGCCAAGCCATGACGCTGGGTTATCGCGCACTCAAGTTTTCAGCCAATGCGGCGCTCGACGACGGCACTGCCAAAGAAGGCAGCAAGCCGGCCGAGCTTTCCTCCTGGCTGATGACAGCGAACTTGGTGTTCTCCCTCGGGTTTTTCATCTTTCTCTACAAATTCGTCCCGTTGTTCCTGGCCACCAGGCTGGGCCACGCAGTTCCATCGCTCTCCGGACGCTTCGCCACCAACATGACCGACGGCGTCATCCGCATGGCTATCTTCCTGGCGTTTCTGTTCTTGATCTCGCGCCTGAAAGAAATTCGCCGTGTGTTTGAATACCATGGCGCGGAGCACAAAGTGGTCTTCAATTTCGAATCGCACCAGCCGCTGAGCGTCGATAACGCGCAGAGGTTCGTGACCTTTCATCCGCGCTGCGGAACCAGTTTCCTGCTGGTGGTTATGGTGATCTCGATGATTATTTACGCGCTGCTGCCGTTCGATTCGTTCACCGCGAAATTCCTGGCGCGCATCGCACTGCTGCCCCTCATCACCGGCCTTAGCTATGAATTAATTCGCTTCGCCGCTAAGCGCCAGGGGACCACAATGGGCTTGATCACCGCGCCCGGGCTGTGGCTGCAGCGCATCACCACCAAGCCGCCGGACGACCGCGAAGTCACCGTGGCGATCCATGCTCTGGAAGGCGCGATGGCGCTCGAAGCCAAGCAGGGCGGCGAATTGGTCATTGCCTGATGCGCGGGGCCTAAGCGCACCACGGAGCCCGACCGATGCAATACCAGCAAAAACTCGATGACATCGAACGCAAGTTCGAAGACCTGAACGGCCAAATGGCCGATCCGGCGGTCATCAGCGATTCTGCGCAGTATCGCAAGGTCAGCAAGGCGCACAACGAACTGGCCGAGATCGTGAGTAAGTACCGCGCGTGGAAGACCGCCACCCGGAATCTGGCGGAAGCGCGCCCCATGCTGACGGAGTCCGATCCCGAGTTGCGCGGCATGGCAGAGGAAGAAGTGGCGCGCCTGGAGCCGGAAATCGCAAGCATCGAAGACGACCTGAAAATCCTGCTGCTGCCCAAGGACCCGCTAGATGAGAAAGACGTGGTGCTCGAAATCCGCGCCGGCACGGGCGGGGACGAAGCCACGCTGTTCGCCGACGAAATTTTTCGCATGTACTCGCGCTTCGCGGAGACGCGCGGCTGGAAGGTGGAAGTCACGTCCACCAGCGAATCGGCCGTCGGCGGATTAAAGGAAGTGACGGCCCTGATCAGCGGCACCAAGGTATACAGCCAGCTCAAATACGAAGCCGGCGTGCACCGCGTGCAGCGCGTCCCGGCCACCGAGACGCAGGGTCGCGTGCATACTTCGGCGGTGACGGTCGCCGTTCTGCCCGAAGCCGACGAAGTCGAAATCAACGTGGAGGCGAAGGACATTCGCATTGACACGTTTTGCTCCTCGGGTCCGGGCGGGCAGAGCGTAAACACCACCAAGTCCGCTGTCCGGCTCACGCACCTCCCGACGGGCACCATCGTTTCCTGTCAGGACGAAAAATCTCAAATCAAGAATCGCGCGCAGGCTATGCGCGTGCTGCGTTCCCGGCTCTACGAAATGGAGCTCGAAAAGCAGAACGAAAAAATCGGCGCGGAGCGGCGCAGCATGGTGGGATCGGGCGACCGCAGCGAGAAGATCCGCACCTACAACTTCCCGCAGAATCGCGTGACCGATCACCGCATCGGATTCACGCTGCATCAACTGGATCAAGTGATGGAGGGCAAGTTGGAGCCGTTCGTCGAAGCCCTCACCACCCATTTCCAGGCCGAAAAACTCAAAGAGCAGGGCGGCGACCAGCAGGGCCAAGCCGCCTGAACGGGCGATGACCGTCCGCACTGCTCTTACCCAGGGCCAACAACTTCTCGAACACGCGAACGTCGGCGAGCCGCGCTTAACCGCTGAGGTTCTGCTGATGCGGGCCACCGGTCGTGACCGCGCCTGGCTCTACGCGCACGGCAATGACGAGCTGATCGAGCTGTGGTGGATCCACTACGGGCGCTACCTGCATCAGCGAATCAAGGGCGAACCCACGCAATACGTCACCGGACGCCAGGAGTTTTACGGCCGCGAATTCCGAGTGACGCCGGATGTACTGATTCCCCGCCCCGAGACGGAACACCTCATAGAAGCGGCCATCGCTCATAGCGCCGAAGCCATCTTGGATATCGGCACAGGCTCGGGCGCGATTGCGGTCACGCTGGCGCTCGAAACCAAAACGCGCGTAATAGCGGCAGATGTTTCTCTGGCCGCTCTGCACATCGCTCAGCAGAATGCCCGAACGCTAAACACATCGGTTGGGTTCATCGCTTGTGATCTAGGCGCCGCCTTCGCTGACGGCTCCTTCGATCTCGTGGTTTCGAATCCGCCATACGTCGCGGGACGCGACCGCGCATCGTTGCAGCCCGAGGTCCGCGACCACGAACCCGCGCTGGCGCTCTTCGGTGGAGACGACGGGCTCGCGATTTATAAGCGACTAATCCCCGAAGCGGCGCGGCTGCTGCGGCCCGGCGGCCGGCTTATGATGGAACTCGGCGATGCCGTTCTAGTACGCGCGATGTGCGCGAATTGGACGGGCGTCGAAATTGTGAACGACCTGGCGGGTATACCGCGAGTGTTGATCGCGAGAAGGCCATGAGAACGTACTTTCACCTCGACATGGACGCTTTCTTCGTCTCGGTGGAAGAATTGTTCGATGCCTCGCTAAAAGGCAAACCGGTCGTCGTCGGCGGCAAGTCCAACGAGCGCGGAGTGGTGTCAGCCGCATCCTACGCGGCGCGCAAGTTCGGCGTGCATTCGGCCATGCCGCTGCGGACCGCATACAAGTTGTGCCCCCAGGCAATCTTTGTCGAGGGCCATCGGGAGCGTTACGTTGAATACTCCGGCAAAGTCTACCAGGAGCTGCAGAAGTTCTCGCCGCGCGTCGAGATGGCCTCGATCGACGAAGCCTATCTGGACCTGACCGGTACCGAACGCCTGCTGGGGCCACCGCTCGCCGCGGCGCACGCGCTGCACAATGCGGTGCACGGCGCCACCCAGCTGAACTGCTCAATCGGTGCGGCGTCGTCACGTTTGGTCGCCAAGATTGCGTCGGATCAAGCCAAGCCCCACGGCATTCTGTGGATTCCACCGGGCTGCGAGGCGCGCTTCCTGGCTCCGCTCGATGTGCGCAAGATTCCCGGCGTCGGCAAGGTGACGGAGCGCAATCTGCATGACTGCGGGATTCGCAAGATCGGTGATCTGGCGCGGCTGGAGCAGTCGTTCCTCGAAAAACGCTTTGGAAAATGGGGGCTGGCGCTCGCCGGCAAGGCGCGCGGCGAGGACGCCGGCGGCTGGTTCGACGGCGACATCGGCGAGGGTGACGACCCGAAATCCATCAGCCATGAGCACACGTTCTCGGTAGACACCGCCGACGTGACTGCGCTCGAAGCCATGCTGGTGAGGCTCTCGGAAATGGTCTCGCGGCGCCTGCGGGATCATCATTTGCATGCGCGCACGGTACAGATCAAGCTGCGTTATAAAGATTTCTCAACTTTCACGCGGGCCCGCACGCTGGACCATGCGACACAGATCGATACCGAACTCTCCGCCGCGGTACGCGATCTGTTTCACAAGAACTGGACCGGCAAGCCGATCCGCCTGCTAGGCGTCTACGCGCAATCGCTCGAAAGCGGCGAGGGGCAGACGAACTTGCTCGACGAAAACAAGACCGAGCGCTGGCGCAAGACGCTGGCTGCGGTGGACAAGATGCGCGAGAAGTATGGCGACACCACGGTCTCGCTCGCCGCCGGCCTGAGCGCGGCTTTTCGTGCGAGAGTGCATGAAAATCCTGAGAATCTGCCTGGCAAAGATCCACGACGGAAAGAATCCGACAGCGAATCAGATGGGGGGACGCAGCATGAATGATGATCTTCGCTATCCCGTAGGCCCATGCGTCTGGTCCCCGGAATTGACCGCGGAAGAAAAGCGGCAACATCTTCGCGACATCGCTGAAATGCCCACGAAACTGCGCGCGGCCGTGGCGGGGCTCGCACCACGGCACCTCGACATTCCCTATCGCGAAGGCGGCTGGACCATCCGTCAAATCGTGCATCACATCCCCGAAAGCCACATGAATAGCTACCTGCGCTTCAAGCTGGCGTTGACGGAAGATCAACCCACCATCAAGCCTTACGATGAAAAGCGGTGGGCCGAAACACCGGATTCCCTCAGCGGGCCCATCGAAATGTCGCTGGATTTGGCGGAAGCGTTGCACCGCCGGTGGGGCCTGCTGCTGAACAACATGAGCGATGCGGATTTCGAGAAATCGATCCGCCATCCCGAGATCGGCGTGCTAAAGCTGAAGAGCCTCCTGGCAGGCTACGGCTGGCATTGCCGGCATCATGTGGCGCAGATTGTGGGCACGCGCCAGCGTATGGGCTGGTAGGCGCGAGCGCCATGCTAACTTGAAAGTACATGCAGATCATCGGGGGACAACACCGCGGATGAAGTTGCGCGCGGTTATTTTTGACTATGGCAATGTGATCTGCCGCCCGCCGTCGGAGCAGCAAATCAGTGAAGCTGCAGCGCTATGCGGCATCACCGTTGACGAATTCCTGGAAGCCTTCTGGCGGAAGCGCCGCGAGTATGATCGCGGCACCGAAGCCCGGGAATATTGGAAGGAATTCGCCGAATATGTCGGCCGCGATTTCGACGAGGCGCTATTAAACGAAATGATGCGGCGCGAGGTCGATTTCTGGACCGTCTTTGATATGCGCGTGCTGAATTGGACGAAAGACCTGCGGCGCGCGGGCCTCAAGACCAGCATCCTTTCGAACCTGCCGCGTACGCTGGGCGAAAGACTGCGCGCGGAACAGGGCTTTCTCGATCACTTCGACCAGGTGACATTCTCCTATGAGCTCGGCGTGATCAAACCTGAAGCCGCGATTTACCACGATGCGATCCGCGGCTTGGGTGTCGAGCCGGTCGAGGCACTATTCCTGGACGATCGCCCGGAAAACGTGGAAGGCGGCCGCGCCGCCGGTATCCACGCGGAAATCTTCAGGACCTGGGAAGAGTTTCTGGAACGTGATCGCGCGCGCTACGGGCTTCCGGAACCGCGCGAATAAATAGCGCCCAGGCACCCTGATACAATCCGTGTAGGACCCACGGCCTCATGACTTCTCCTTCCGGTCTCCCTCATACCCTTGGCAGTCTTCGCGCTTCCAACAAATATCAAGATACCCGCAGTGTTAAAGACGAGCTGCGCGAGAACCTGATTTGCAAGCTGGAAAAAAAGCAGGCGCTGTTCCCCGGCATCGTGGGCTACGAAGACACAGTGGCCCCGCAGGTAGTGAATGCGGTGCTCTCCAAACACAACTTCATCCTGCTGGGCTTGCGCGGGCAGGCTAAGACTCGCTTGATCCGCATGCTCACCACGTTGCTCGATGAGTACGTGCCCTACATCGCGGGATGCGAGATCCACGACCATCCGTTTTCGCCCATCTGCAAGCTGTGCCGCACCCTGATGCACGAACGCGGTGATGCCACGCCAATCGCGTGGCTGGGCCGCGACGAGCGCTACGTGGAGAAGCTGGCAACGCCCGACGTGACCATTGCAGATATGATCGGCGACATCGATCCGATCAAGGCCGCGCGCACAGGTGAGACCATGGGCAGCGAGCTGACAGTACATTACGGACTGCTGCCGCGCGCCAATCGCGGCATCTTCGCCATCAACGAACTGCCCGACTTGGCGGGCAAGATCCAGGTCGGCCTGTTCAACATCATGCAGGAAGGCGACGTGCAAATTAAAGGCTATCCGGTGCGCCTGCCTCTCGACGTGATGCTGGCATTCACCGCCAATCCGGAAGACTACACGGCGCGCGGCAAGATCATCACACCGCTCAAGGACCGCATTGGCAGCGAAATACGCACGCATTATCCGGCGACGTTGGAGCACGGGATCGAAATCACGGAACAAGAATCCTGGACCGAGCGAAAATCGCCGGCCGAGTTGCGCATCCCGGACTACATTCGTGAAGTGATTGAACAGATTGCTTTCTCGGCGCGCGAAGACAAGCGCGTCGATAAGCGCTCTGGCGTCAGCCAGCGCCTGCCGATATCGGTCCTCGAAAACGTGACTTCGAATGCCGAGCGCCGCGCACTAATGGCCGGCGAGTCGGTTGCGGTGCCACGCGTGCTGGACGTATATGCCGGGCTACCCTCTATCACCGGAAAGCTGGAACTGGAATACGAGGGCGAGTTAAAGGGGGGCGACGCGGTGGCGCGTGAGTTAATCCGCCTGGCCGTCGGCAAAGTTTTCAATACCTACTTCGAAGGCGAGAATCTCAATAATGTGGTCCAGTGGTTCGAACTCGGCGGCACGCTCAAGCTGGACGAAGGCGTTTCCTCAAAACAAATGGTCGAGCAGCTTTCGGGAATCCAGGGCCTGATGGAGAAGACCAAACACCTCGGCCTGAGCGCCAATGAGCCTGACGCCGTTCGCGCCGGCGCCGGAGAGTTTATTCTCGAAGGCTTGTACGCGCACAAGCGCATCAGCCGCAACGAAGAAGCGGGCTTCACCGCGGGCGAGCGACGCCGTGAGCCGCCTGACGAAGGCAAGATAAAACCCAAAAGGCAATACCAGTGAAGTCGGTTCGCTATGGGCGCTACACCGGGGAGGACTTCGGCCTCAGCACTGAAGACCTGCTCAAAGCCCTGGCGAATTTCTTTCTCAATAGCGGGTTCGACAACCCGTACATGCGCTTCAGCGAGTTCAATCAGCACACGCTAGAGGACCTGAAGCGCGCGCTCGAAGATGCGATTTTGAACGGCGAGATGTTCGATCCGGAACGCGCCGAGCAGATCCGCAAGCAACTGGAAAACATGTCGGGCGAGGAGATCGATCAGCTCTTAAATCAGCTGGTGCAGAAACTGGTGGATGAAGGCTACATCAACACCGAGCCGCGGAATGGCGGGCCCGGCGGCGAGGGCGACGGGGAAGTTGAGGTCCAGATCACCGACAAGAGCATCGACTTCCTGGGCTACAAAACCCTGAAGGATCTGCTGGGATCACTGGGGCGTTCGAGCTTCGGCGCGCACGACACGCGCGACATGTCTACCGGCGTGGAGGCCAGCGGGGCATCCAAGGTCTACGAGTTTGGCGATTCGATGAATCTGGACGTGAATACCACGCTGTTCTCCGCACTCAGCCGCGAGGGATTGAAGCTGCCGATCAATCTGGAGTATCGCGACCTGCACGTGCATCAGTCGGAATACCAAAGCTCCTGCGCGACGGTGCTGATGCTGGATTGCAGCCACAGCATGATCCTCTATGGCGAAGACCGCTTCACTCCGGCGAAGAAGGTGGCGATGGCCTTGGCGCACCTGATCCGCACGCAATATCCCGGCGACTCGCTGCGCTGCGTCTTGTTCCACGACTCGGCCGAGGAACTCCGCATTGAGGATTTGGCCCGAGTGCAGGTGGGCCCGTATTACACCAACACGCGCGAAGGCCTGATTCTCGCGCAGCGGCTGCTGGCGCAAGAAAAGAAAGACATGAAGCAGATCATCATGATCACCGACGGCAAGCCCAGCGCGCTGACGCTGGAAGACGGGCGCGTTTATAAAAACGCCTTCGGCCTCGATCCGCTGGTCATCAGTCGCACGCTCGAAGAAGTGAGCCGCTGCAAGCGCCAGGGCATTCTGATCAACACCTTCATGCTGGCCAGCGATTACGGGCTGGTGAACTTCATTCAAAAGGTGACCGAGCTCTGCCGCGGCAAGGCGTACTTCACGACGCCCTACACGCTCGGGCAGTATCTATTGATGGACTACATGAATCGCAAGACACGCACGATTCATTGAGGAACAAGATGCGCGGTCGCACTAAGTTCTTCAAGCAGGCCTCGCGATCCTAGTGCTCCCGATTGTGATGTGTTGGTGGAGCCCAATGTTAAACGAGAACTACGGCTACCAGGCGCGGCACCACGTGCAACTCATCTACGGCAGTTTACTGACTGAAGAAGCTGGCAACACGGCCGAGACAACTATTATCGGTTCCATCATGGTGTCGCAGTCGCCCGACGCCTTAATTGAACTCAGCCAGCATCCAGAACGGGTTCTTCCAAAACACTTTGAGTTCTTGCGTGTAACTGCCCAGCAACCGGCAGAAGCAATTACAAAGGGATCCTATGCTCGATTCCTGAAGGGGTCAGGTGACATAGGTCCGCCCTTCCTTGAAAATGCGAGTGGTAAATTGAATCTCATACGCAAGGCGGCCTTTGGTTTCAATCGTAGCATCGCCAGGCCCTCAGCGTTATTCATCCCGTAACTCCCGCATCCACTCATTGATGTCGCTCTTGCCTCCGGAGAACGTCCCCAAGGCGCCGGCGTACTTCTTGAACTTATCCTCATGAACTCGCAGCGCCTTGCTCCACTCCCGCAGTCCCATTACGCAGAGGAGTAAAAACACAAAGTAGAGCCCCGACGTCAGCCAGAGGTGTTTATAGATGTAGAGCGGGATGTAGATCAGATCGGCCACGATCCAGATCCACCACGACTCCACATATTTCTTCGTCTGTCCATAAATCGCCGCAAGCGAAAGAGCCGTAGTGAAGCCGTCCCAACCGGGCACCGTGGAATCCGTAAAACGCCGCAGGAAGTAAGCGAGCGCGAAGGCCGCGGCGACGGTCGCCGGCGTCAGCCAAATCCACGTGGCGCGCTGAGTCCGCGTGACGCTTAAATCGGCGCGCCCTGCGGGATGCGCCCAGGTCCACCAGCCATAAGTACCCAGCGTGATATATACCAGTTGCAAACCGGCGTCCCCATAGAGACCAGCCCAGAGAAACACGGCAACATAGAGCGCATTGTTAGCCAGCCCGACCGGCCAGTTCCAGATGTTCTGCCGCGCCAGCAGCCACACGTTGACCACGCCCGTGAGGAACCCGAGTATCTCCGTGAGAGACGACATCCTCACTTGAGGATCGCAGATCAGCGGCCGAACACGCCTTCTAAGGCCCCAATCAGTGTGCAAATCATGATGTGCGCAAAGAGGCCGTAGTGAATCCAACGGCGAGTGTAGCGGACTACCAAGGCGACGTCGCTCATAAGGCATGTCCACTGTGACTCACGGACGGGCCTTAGTACCAATAGGCTAGTGCCGCGATTCTAGGGGAGTACGAAAGGGAAAAGTTTTAGTACGGGAGGGCCTGAAACAAAAAACCCCTCTGTTGCAACTTGCCCAGACGATCAAACAAGCGGCGGAAACTTTCGGACAACTACTTCCCGCAAGCACACTGCATAGTACCGCTTATCTCTCGTCTGCACCCGTTGCAAGCAGAGGGCAGGTGTTCAAGAGTTACTGCATCAATTCGTTTTGTAGAGTAGCACGCACATCACCAGTGCCGCCACCGTCTAGTTTCAAACACATAGGTCGGTTCCCAGGCGGAGGGTGGGGTGGGGCTGCCCCAGGGGTGTGTCGCTATGACACAATTGGGCCGTGATGCGGATTCCACTCGCCATCCTGCTGTTCTCGGCCCCTCTGTTCGCCCAAAGCGACGAATTTCGGGTGTACACCGACGCTCCGCGGCTGCTGCTGACTCCCCAGCGCCTGCGACTGCTCCAGCGTGAGCGCCAGCGCGACTCGCTGCGCTGGAATATCGTCGACGCGCTGATTTCAGGCGGGGCCGTCCTGCCGGAGCCAGGATTTGCCTGGGCCCTGTACTACCGGACCACTGGGGACCTCTCCTGGGGCAAGAAGGCTGTCGATTGGGCGCTGGGAGCGAGCGCCACCGACCTGCGGCAGCTCGCTCTGGTCTACGACTGGTGCGGCCCCGCCATGACTGCGGAGCAGAGCGCAACCCTGGCTGCGAAGCTGCAGCGCGGATTGTCCGCGACAGGGCTAACCGACGTCCGATCACAACGCTCGCGGGTATTCGCGGCGATCGCGCTGGCCGACCGCCTTCCCGATCGCGGCGAGTCAGTGATGAAGCCCCTGATCGAGCAGTGGTGGCGCGGCGAGATCGCGAAGAAGCTCAAAGCCGGCGAGCCCGCAATTCCGCGCGACCAGACTTATGCCTTCATGGAATTGCTGCATGCGGTGCGCGATAGCTTGAGCATCGACCTGCGCGAAGACGCGCCGGATTATTTCAAGGCGCTGCCGACCGAACACCTGGAAGGCCACTACCCTGCGCCCTTTCCTACTCCCGAAAATGACTTTCGTATCCCGGTTTATATTCGCGACGGCGAGCCTGATCTAAACGAAGCCGCACTCTCGCGCGCCGCCGAGTTCGCCATGGTGGCCTACGACAGCAACGCCCTCGAGAACCAATACCTGCAAGGATGGCTGATGCAGGATCGCTTCTTGATGCGCGGCGGCTTCGGCGTCCCTTACGAATTCCTGTGGGCCAACCCCTATCAGCCGGGCTTGAGTTATTTCCGGATGCCGCTGGTATATCACGATGCGCTCACGGGCCACTTCTTCGCGCGCACCAGTTGGGATGAGGACGCGACCTGGCTGGGTTATTTCGACGGGCACCTCCAAACCTTCAACGACGGCAAGATCGAGACACTGAAGGCCGGCGCCGCTACCGAGCCGGTGCATGTGGGCGAAGCCGTCATCCTAAGCGCACGCGCGAAAGACGCCACACGTTTTCGAGCCGACTCCGAGGCGGTGTTTGTGCTGAATCTCACGCCCCACGCCCATTACGACGTCGAGATCGACGATCAGGAATTGCGCGAGGGAGAAACCGACAGCGGAGGCACCATGGTGCTCACGCTTCCGGAGGGGATTGAAACCGGCATCCGCGTAAAGCAGCGAGCGCAGTAGTGACTAAAGCGGGCGGTCCGGCGTGGCAATCGAGCGCCACATATGCGCCACGGGGCTATTGTCGAATCCCAACCCTTCTTTCGGCTGCCTGAAGTGCCGTCCGATGATGTCGGTGAATTCCTCCAGTTGCGGGTTCACGCCGGGCTCGAAGGAATAGAGATCGTTCACCGTCACCATGCGCGTTTCGAAATACCACTTGTGATTTCGAACCATCTGGTAAGCGGCCTCGATGTAAGGCTCCGGCTTGTAGTCTTCGCCAAAGAACATGCGATAGATCTCGGGATACTCGTACCCGTACGCCTTGTCTTCGTAAAATCGCAAGGCCTGATGATAGCGAATGGCGAACGCCACCTTCTCGGAAACATACGGCTCATAAAGTTGCGCGCTCCACCAGCCGTGATCGACTTTGATCAGTTCCTGAACCGTGTCGTGGAGCAGGCACGCCAGGATAATCTCTTCCGACAGTCCATTCTTCATGGCCAGGTTCGCACTTTGCAACACGTGATTGCCTGTGAAAGTGAAGCGTTGTTTGAAATAGTCCGCCAGTGTCGGCCGGGCCGGCATGGGCGGCAGTTTCGGCACACTGCCGGTGTGGGATAGAAACAAGTTGCCTACGCCGCGCCGGTAAGCGCGGGTTTCAATCTGCGCTTCAATTTCAGCCATGGTCGGATACTTGCCCAACGCATCCAGCGCGATGCCTGGCTCGTTCAAGCCCTTCAGGGCGAGGCCGAACTTGTGCTGATTCAGCTCCTTCATCATGAAGTCTTCGAGCGCGTCCGCCTTGGCTTCCGGGTTCATGGAATCCGCAGCGGCAGGGCCACCAAGGCTTGCGATAAAGGCTGACTTATCGATTTCCATGGGCGTCTACTCCTATTTTAGGCCCTGCAGATACGCCACCAAGTTGGCCACGTCTCCAGCAGAATAATTTTCCAGGAGCGCACCATGGCGGTGGCGGGCAGCCATTGTCTTGGCATCGTTCAGCCGGTCGAGTGTCCATGATGGCGCGGCCTCCAGAGCTTGCGGTTCCAGGATCTGCGCCTTCAAGGCAGCGGCGTCGTACTTCTTGGCTAGCGTGGCATGGCAGGAACTACACTTCTGCTCGAAATACGTTTTGCCCGCCGCTCGGTTTCCAGGCCCAGCGTCCTTGGCTTCCATCACTTCCTTGTAGCGCCCCTGCTGCCGCGCATAGTGGATCCATCGGACCAGATCGGCAATCTGCCCGTCACTCAAGTCGGAAAATTGCGGCATTGGAGAGAGCTTCGCAGTCTGTGGAATTCCACGGCGCAAAAGCGGACCGATCACGTTGCCGTTCTCATCGCTCCCTACCAGACGCGAGTGCATCAGGTCCGTGGCCTCGCCGCGTGCCACCAGATACAGGCCGTGGCAATAGCTGCAACCAAATAACACGTAGGTCTCTTTGCTATGCTGCATGACCGGATCCGCCATGGGAGGGCCGATGTAGTTGATGTCGTAGCCGGGTCTGGCGGGCGCTTGGGCTGCGGCAGAACCCGCGACTAAGATCACTCCGCAAAAAAACGAGTACAGGGCTTGGCGATGCGGCATATACTTCCTTCTAGGCCAAGGCCCGCTTGCAGTAGTCAAACATCAACTGCACCTCTTCAACCGCTGGGCGCAGCGTCCCGTGCTCGAACTCCAGCAGCGCCGTTATGGGCCACTGGTTGTCGCGGATCAGCCGGAGGATCTCGATAATCGGCGCGTCACCTTCGCCAAACGGCGTGCTGCGGCCGTTGTTCTTCCTGCGGTCTCCCAGATGAACGGCGGACACTCGCTGGTAGTGTCTTTCGAGAAACCCGAGACAATCCCCATTCCCGGCCGTGAAATGGCGAACGTCCAGTGTCGCCGTGAAGTCGGGAGAATACGCTAGGCCCTTCACGATACTCCCCTCGTTGCTGAACGCATCCGGGTCCGAGAGATTGTCGTGGTTATGCAGACTCGCATACATCCCGTGTTTGCCGGGGAAAGCGCTCAGCCGATGCGCCACGGCCAATCCGTAGGAGCCAACAATACCTTTCGCTCCAATCGCCTTGGCCCCTTCGAACGTCGCGTCTATTTCCGCGTCTGTGAAGCTGTCACCCACGTTTATGTAGACCGTGCAAATCGTAATACCCTTGTCATCAAATTCCTTCTTGATGTCGCGGAAGTAGCCTGCGGGTGGGTTCAACCGCCAGTTTCGCAGCTTCTCTCGCGCTTCTTCCGCGCTTACGCCGGGACCAGCAAAATTAGGTTCATACCAGACCGCATGCAGCTCGACCATGCCGAGTCCGTTCTGCACCAGCCGCTGGATCAGGATCGGCCGGTTCTCCCGGTTCATGGCGAGATCGTGATAACAGAAAGGCTGCAGACCAAACTGCACACCGTTGATATAAGACCGATTCGGTTTGCCCGTCGGTTGCGCCCAGGCGGTCGAACTCAGTCCGGCCAGGGCAATCTTGCCAAAATCCCGCCGCGTCAAATTCATGATTCGTACCGCCAGTTAATTCGGCGCGCTGGCAATCTGCGCCAGCACCGCTTCGGCGTCGGCGGCTGTGAACTCCTGCGTCTTGACCGAATGATTCATCGAACAGAACTTCGGCCCGCACATCGAGCAGAAGGCGGCGTCCTTGAATCCTTCTTCCGGCAGGGTCTCGTCGTGGTAGGCGCGCGCGGTCTCCGGGTCGAGTGAAAGCTCGAACTGCTTCTTCCAGTCGAAAGCGAAGCGCGCGCGGGACAGCTCATCGTCGCGATCGCGAGCTCCAGGCCGGTGACGCGCGATATCGGCCGCATGCGCCGCGATCTTATACGCGATCAGGCCCTGTTTGACGTCTTCGAGATTCGGCAATCCCAGGTGTTCCTTGGGCGTCACGTAGCACAGCATCGACGCGCCGTGCCAGCCGATCATGGCCGCGCCAATGGCGGACGTGATGTGGTCGTAACCCGGCGCGAAATCCGTCACCAGTGGGCCGAGAGTATAGAAAGGCGCCTCGTCGCACATCTCTTTCTCTTTTTCGACCTGCATCTGTATTTGATCCAACGGGATATGACCAGGACCCTCAATCATCACCTGAACATCATGCTTCCACGCGATCTTGGTCAGCTCGCCCAGCGTCTTCAGTTCGGCGAACTGGGCCGCGTCACTGGCATCGGCCAGCGACCCAGGACGCAGCCCGTCGCCCAGGGAGAAACTTACGTCGTACTTCTGGAAGATCTTGCAAATGTCTTCGAAATATTCGTACAGCAGATTCTGGCGATGGTTCTTGACCATCCACTCCGCCAGAATCGCGCCACCGCGGCTGACGATGCCGGTAACGCGGCGCGTCGTCAGCGGAATGTATTGCACCAGCACGCCCGCGTGGATGGTCATGTAATCCACGCCTTGCTGGGCCTGCTCTTCGATCACTTCCAGCATTACCTGGATATTCAAGTCTTCAACCCGCCGCACCCGCGCCAGCGCCTCGTAAATCGGCACCGTACCGATCGGGACTGGCGATTCTTCGATGATGGCTTTGCGGATGCGCGGGATATCGCCGCCAGTGGACAAGTCCATCACGGTATCGGCGCCGTAGCGCACTGAGTAGCGCAGTTTAGCGAGCTCCGCTTCGATATCCGACGTAGTGGAAGAGTTGCCGATATTGGCATTGATCTTGCAAAGTGACTCCACCCCAATGCACATCGGCTCCAGATTCGTGTGGTTGATATTCGCAGGGATAATCATCCGCCCGCGAGCCACTTCCGACCGGACCAGCTCAGGCTCCAGGCGTTCGCGCCTGGCGATATACTGCATTTCTTCCGTGATCCGCCCCTGCCGGGCGTAATAAATCTGCGTGCGAATCGGATCGCCGGCGCGGGACGCCACCCATGCTTGTCTCATACTGCCTTGATTATATGCGACCGCAGCCAGCCATGTCCGTGCAAAATTCACGCTCCCGAAATCTGTCCTATGTCTATGGGAGTCCGGGCCATATACACTGAATCCACTCGATCAAAAGTTTTGATTGGATTCTAAACCTAGGGACGCCTTACGCTCAAGATATGGTGGTTACTGAAATGGGATCGGAGAGTTCCAACGCGTCGGTACTGCACCGGGTGAGCGGGATCGTAAGTTCTCCGCTGTCTTTAGACGAGATGTTAGGTGAGATTGTCGGGCTGGCGGCGAGGGTGACCAGTTGCGACGCCTGCCTGGTTTATCTGGCGGAAGCGGATACCGGCGAGTTTGTGCTGCGAGCGTCGCTCCTGCCGCACGTTTCGGATTTAGGAAATCTGCGTGTCAAGATGGGCGAAGGGGTCACGGGATGGGTGGCGGAACACCAGTCGCCGGTTGCGTTAAGTTCGAAGGCTGCGTCAGACCCGCGCTCGAAGATTTTCCCGACCCTGGTCGAAGACACCTATCAAGCATTTCTTTCGGTGCCGCTGGTGACGAAGGGCAAGGCCATCGGCGTCATCAACATTCATCATCGCGATAAGCACGAGCACGAACCTGAAGAGATCGCGACCATTTCTTTCATCGGTGAGCAGATGGGCAGCGCCATCGCCAAGAGCATGCTGGAGGAGGAGAACGCGCGTCTCTCTGAGGAAACCGCCGAAATGAAGCGGCAGCTGGAGACGCGCAAATCAGTGGAACGCGCCAAGGGCATACTGCAGAAGCGCCAGGCGCTATCGGAAGAAGAGGCGTACCTGCGCATGCGTAACGAGAGCCGCCGCCTGCGCCGTCCGATGAAGGATCTCGCTGATGCCATCATCCTATCGGAAGAATTGAGCCGTAAGGACAGCAGCGCGCCGGCCTAGGCATAGCCGGCCAGTGCCGTCTTAATCTTGTGCGATCCAGCGCGCCAACTGAGCGGTGTGTTCCGCGCTTCTAAAAACGCCGCACATTGGCAGCCCGATCTTGTGCTCCGCTTCGATCTCCGGAATGCCGCCCGGCGTGGGTACTAGGAGTAGCCCGCACTCGTCGTCCCGATCCAGCGAGCGCATCACGTAGCGCAGCCACGCTGCATGGGCGCAGGCATCTTCGACGGAAGCAGGATCGGTTGCGGATACCAAAAAGACAGCTTCGGAAACCTTGATCGCTTCCGTGGCTTCCGCGGGGTCGGCTTCCGACAGATCCTTGCATACGATCGACGATCTCGAATCATTTCGCGAGTTCGAAAAATCGGCCAGCAGGACGGTACGATCGTCGCCCGCGTCCGCCAGGTGGGCTCCGATAGCCTCCAGGAGCTGCCTGACGGCACGGCGTGATTCGCTGCGGGCGCCTTCCACACCGCCTGCCGGCACAAAGGAATAGATCGCCGCGGCTGGCGCCTTCGCCCTCACCGCCCAATCTACTGGGGAAATGGTCTGTGATGCTGTCACGCGTTCTAATTTGCACGTCGCCTGCCAAGCAACACCACGCCGGAGAATCAAGAGCTTCGGCGCGGAACGCAGCCGGCGACCGAGACGATGTGTCCCGCGCGGAGACACTTTGGCTCAATGTTCTGGCGCTGGTACGAAGGCGCAGGGAGGACTAGCGGCCTCCGGCCATCTCGCGCTTCATGATCGCAGCGTTGTTGGACGCCTGGCCTTGCATGGGTCCGGGGATGCCCGCCGCTTTCTCGGTGTATTGAAGGCCGGTCGCCATTTTAGATTTGTCAGTGGTCAGCTTGCCCATCTGATAGTTGGCAACGCCCAGATAGTAGTAAATGTAACTGCCCGAACTGGCGCCGACCAGAGGCAGCGCGGCTTTCAAATTCCGATCCGCATCGGCATAGCGGTTCGAACCGGCCTGGATAATGCCCGCGGACATATAGGCGTTGCCCAACATCTCATTCCGGGCTTTCTGCCAGTCCGCCTCGCTCATGCCTTCCGGCTTCTTTTTCCTGCTCATTACGCCGATCAGACGATTCGCTGCCGCAAGGGCGGGGCCGGCGGCGCCCCAATTCCGCGCCACCGCATCCAAGGCATATTCGTCATCCGGACGCCCCACCAAAATCTTGCTGGCCGCCGCATTCGCCTTGGCCGGACTCTGCTTGCTTAGCGCAGCCAAATACTGGGGCGTAGCGATATCGATCTGCTCGCTCTTGGGATCCAGCGCGATCAGCGCCTCGGTCAGATCAATGGTGACTGCTGGATCCGACGCCTGGGTGGCCGACACCGCGAGGGAATATTCGGCGTAATCTTCGGCGTCCTTGGCGAACTGCTGGCGGGCTTTCCAAGCCTCTACTTCACCCGCATCGGCAGGCTGCTTTTCCTTTGCCAGTTCCCGAGCTTCTTTCGCGGTTTCCGCAGACAAGGCTTTCACTTGGGCATAGTCCTTCTTTTCGAAGGCATCCTTAAGCGCCTTATAAGAGTCATTGAGGTCGGCCGACCAGACCAAACCACTAAACGCCAGTAAACCGATCACAGCCAATCGCATGTTTCAAACGCCTCCACAAGAGGTTCATTATACAGGACTGGGGGGCGGCACGCGACCATTGCCGACACCATTGCCGAAATCGGTAGTGGCTCAGTTTGGCACGGAGTGATTGACCTACTTCGAGAAGGTCCAGAATTCGGTTATTCCAGTTATCCCGGAAAACACCAATATGGCTCCAAGAAGAAAGATGCAGACGCGTCCCACCAGAGTTGCGCTGTGCGTATTGGGGCGTCGCGAGAAAGGGGGGCCAAACCCGAGGTCTTTTGCGAAGGCACCAATGGCGAATGCTCCGGCGATTATCACCATTACGACGCGCGTAAACATGCCGCCCGTCATCATATCGCGGATCGAAAGTCAATGAGTGACGATTTCAAACTGAGCCACTACCCCCAAATCGACGGCTTTCCCGGTTTTCCCAGGCAAACCACGCGGGTTGCCGCCCGCGGCCATGCGAAAGTAAGAAGGTGCCCGGCGAACCCCTCTTCTGCGATGTCAGCCTGCCAGTGCCGGTCGACCAGGCGTTCACCTACCGCATGCCCGAAACGTTGCGCCATCGGGTGCAGGCCGGCTGCCGGGTGCTGGCGCCGCTGGGAACCCGTACGCTCACGGGCTTGGTTCTAAAGACGCACACCGATCCCCCGCAGGGTCAAGCGCGCGAGATCCTGCGCTTGCTGGACGAAGAACCCGCCTTAGACGACGAGTTACTCCAATTAGGACGTTGGATTGCTGAGTTCTACTGCGCCCCCCTGGGCGAGACCTTGCGCGCGATGACGCCGCTGGCGGGGGAGATCCGCCGGGGCAAAGTCTACTCGCTGACGAAAACGGGTCGTGACGTCGCGCGGCAGTTGCATTTGGGTGCGGACGCCGACAACGATCCGGCGGCGACGGCACTGCGCATGTTGGACGCGCGCCCGCTCTCTGCCTCTTACCTCAAGCAGAAAATTCAGAATGCGGCGGCAGTCTTGAAGGCGCTCGAGAGAAAGGGATTCGTTATGGCGGAAGACGTGGCCGCGGAGCGCGATCCCCTGCGTGCGTCTGCATCGCGGCTGCGGATCGAGTTTGTGGCGCGAGCGGAGAAGCTTCCCAAAGCGGAGCGCGAGCTTCTTTCCTATCTGGAACTGCATCCCGGATCACACAATGTAGCGGGTCTCGAAGCCTTCGTCGTCAAAGCCAGTACCGCCGCGCGATCTCTGGCGCGCCGCGAACTGGTGCGGCTGACGATCGAGGCGTTGGCTGAAGTCCACGGGCCGATTCGCACGCCGCACGCTTTGAATCCGCATCAGCAGGCGGCGTTCGATTGCATCCGCGGCGCTCTCGAACGCAAACAGTACCACACGTTTCTGCTGCAGGGCGTTACCGGATCGGGCAAGACCGAGGTGTATCTCAAAGCCATCGAAGCCGCGCTGGCATTGGGCCGCAGTGCGCTGATGCTGGTTCCGGAGATCGGACTGACTCCCGCCGTAGCCGGCCAGTTCTACCAGCGTTTTCCAGGGCGCGTGGCGATCCTGCATTCGGCGTTCCAAGACAGCGAGCGCGCCCAGGAATGGCGGCGCATCCGCTCGGGCGAAGCGGCGGTGGTGGTGGCGACGCGCTCCGGTGTGTTTGCGCCGGTACGCGATCTGGGCCTGATCATCGTCGATGAAGAGCACGACCAGAGCTACAAGCAGCAGGAGACGCCGCGCTACCATGGCCGCGATGTTGCAGTAATGCGCGCGTTGCACGCCAAAGCCGTCGTGGTGCTGGGTTCCGCGACGCCTAGTCTGGAATCGCGATATAACAGCGAGTCCGGCAAGTATTCCTTACTCGAACTGCCGCAGCGCATCGAGCGCCGCCCCATGCCGGATGTGCAGTTGATCGACATGCGCACAGAGTTTCTGGAGACTCGTAAGCATGCCACGTTCTCGCGCGCGCTGATCGACGCTGTGACGGCGCGCCTCGATAACGGCGAGCAATCCATGCTGCTGCTCAACCGCCGCGGATTTTCCAGTTTCGTCGCCTGCCGCTCCTGCGGTGAGCGCGTCGAATGTGCCAACTGCTCCGTCACCCTCACCTTCCATCGCCGCGACCGGCGCATGCTGTGCCACTACTGCAATTATTCCGAGCGTGTTCCGGAGCGCTGCCCCAAGTGCGACAGTGAATACATCCAGTTCATGGGCTTAGGCTCGGAGCGCGTTGAAGCCGAATTGAACGGCGCGTTTCCCAAGGCCCGCATTGCGCGCCTCGACCGCGACGCTATCAACGGCAAGCGGGATTACGAAACCATCCTCGCCGGGTTTCGCGACGGGGACTACGATATCCTCGCCGGGACGCAGATGATCGCAAAGGGGCACGACATTCCCAACGTTACGCTGGTGGGCATCGTGAGCGCCGATATCGGCCTGGGCCTGCCGGATTTCCGCGCCGCCGAGCGCACCTTCCAGTTGCTGACGCAGGCGGGCGGACGTGCCGGGCGCGGCGAGACTCCCGGCATCGTGCTGATCCAGACCATCAACCCGGATCACTACGCGATCCAGTGCGCCGCCGCCCAGGATTACCGGGCGTTCTACGAAAAAGAAATTCAGTTCCGCCGGGCGCTGAGTTACCCGCCCTTCACGGCGCTGGCGAATGTCATCGTGCAAGGACGCAACGAAGAGGAGGCGCTATCTCGCAGCGCCGCGTTGGGACGTCTGCTGCAGCCGGCGCCGGAAGGCGTACGGGTGATGGGACCAGCAGCGGCGGCGGTCGCGCGCATCAAGAACGAATATCGCTTTCAGATGCTGCTGAAGGCGGCCACGCGCAAGCGCCTGAACCAAATCTTGGGCGACCTGCGCCGCTTCGCAGCCGCCGAAAAATGGAGCGCCACAGCGCTGGTGATTGACGTTGATCCTATGACGTTGTTATGACCAACGACTTCACCATCATCGACGACAATCTGCGCTCCGCGATGCGCTTTTTCGGTTACGCCACCGGCACCGGCGAGATTGCCCCGCTGCGCGGCGGCATCGCCATATACTCAGGCTTGGAGTACGGAGTCTTCAACATTGCGATGCTCGACGGCCCCGTCTCTCACGCCGGATTAACGCTGGAGCAACGTCTGGTCGAGATTGGACAGTATTTCAAACCCAAGACCGCGCGCTGGTCGTTGTGGCTATGCGATGATCTGCTCGATCATGCCACGCGGCGGCGCTCACGGCAGGCGCTGGCCGACTTCGGACTGCGCGCCATCTCGCACCCGCCCGGGATGATTGCCCCCAGTTTACTGCCGCCCACCGGGTCCCTACCCCCGGTGGAGGTTCAGCCGGTGAGTGACCGCGCGTCGCAAAACGCGTTTACCGAAATTACGTCGGTGTGCTTTGAAATCCCGTTCGGCGTCGCGCAAGCGGTTTACGCCCAAGACAACGCGTGGCATGGCGACTACCGTGGCTTCGTAGGTATGGCGGCGGGCCGCGCGGTGTCGATTTGTGCCGTCGTCGCTGCAGCGGATGTGCTGGGAGTCTACTCGTTAGCTACCCATCCGGCCTATCGGCGCCTGGGCTACGGCGAAGCCACGATGCGCATAGCCGTGGCGGAAATGCAGCGCAGCACCGGCTTGGAGCGTGTCATCCTGCAATCGACCGAGGCAGGCTATGCGCTCTACCGGCGTATGGGCTTTCGCGATGTTACCCGCTTCAGCGTCTACCTGACCAAGTAAAAACCCCGCGGCCAAATCGGGGGAAGTAAAATCAAATTAGGCGTATGTGGATTTTGTACCTGGCGTTGCTGGCGCAATCCGCGAACCTTCTGGAAGACGGCAACAAGGCGCTCGACGCCAAGCAGTATGACCGCGCCCTGGAATTGTTCGGTCAGGCCGCCGCCGCAGACCCCAAGGATTACGCTGCGCATTTTCAACTCGCGCTAGCCTACAGCCTGCTGGGCCGCGACGGCGATGCCATTCCGCAATATAAAGCCGCGCTGGAATTGCACCCTGGCATGTACGAGGCTGAATTAAATCTGGGACTCTCCCTGATGCGCGCCAACCATCCGGCGGAGGCCGCGGAGCAGTTTAGAGCCGCCGTCGAGCAGCGTCCGAAGGAATTCCGTCCAGCGCTTGGGCTGGCGCAGGCGCTCTACAACACAGACCATTTTCCCGAGGCCGAAGCCGCTTATCAAAAGGCAGTGGCGCTCGACGCGCGCTCGGCGGCGGCGGAATCCGGCCTGGCGATGGCTTTGATCCGGCAAAAACGCGCCGATGAGGCGGCTCCGCACGTGCAGCAGGCGTTTGTGCTGGACCGTTCCTACCGCGCCGGGTTCATCGCGCTGGCCGAGCTCTATGAATCCACCGGCCGCGCCGCCGACGCCATCGCCCTGTATCGTTTATTCCCCGACAATCCTGAAGCGCTCGAGCGGCTAGCCTTGCTGCAGGCAGCCTCGGGCAATTTGGCGGAAGCGATTCCGGCGCTCGAAGCGCTCATGGAAAAAATGCCGACGGCAGCCCGCCGGATGGCGTTAGCCAAGGCTTATGTCGAGAATAAACAGCTGGATAAGGCGCAAGCCCTGTTGCAGCCGGCTGTTCAGGCGACGCCGGCCGATTTTGACTTGCGCCTGTTCTATGGCCGCGTGCTGCGCGATCAACGCAAGTTTTCCGAGGCGGCCGCGGAGTTCAGCGCGGCGGCGCGCATCGACGCCAAGTCGGTCGCGGCCTGGAACGAACTTGCCAGCTCGTTGGTGTTGGCTGAGGACTACCCCCAGGCCTTGGTGGCCTTCGACCGCATTCGAGCTTTGAACGCCGAAATCCCAGGAAATTTTTTCTATCGCGCGCTGGCGCATGACCATCTGCACCAACGCCCGGAAGCAATTGAGAATTACAATAAGTTCCTGGCCACCAGCGGCGGCAAATTCCCGGATCAGGAATTTCAAGCGCGAGGGCGCGCGCGCACGCTTGAAAAGGAATTGAGGAAAAACGGCAAATGACTCGGCACATAATGGGTCTGGCGCTAGTCTGGTCGGTCTTTGCGGCGAGCCTGTGGGCGATTGATCTCAATTCAGTCCAACAAGAGCCTAATCTCGAAAAGCGCAACCAATTGGCGATCGAGTGTGCCAATTCCGCACTAGATACGGCGCGTACCGCGTATCAAGCCAATGAGCTGGATAAGACCCGGGCGTCATTGGACCAAGCCGGTGAAGCGGTCAGCCTGGCCTACGATTCTCTGAAACAAACCGGCAAGGAAGCGCGGCGCGACCCGAAATTCTTCAAGCGGACCGAGCTGGCGACCCGGCAGATACTGCGGCGGATAGAAGGAATGGCCGAGGGGATGAATTTCGAAGACCGCTCACTCGTCGATAAGCTGCGGGAGCGTGTGACTGCGATCCACGAGAACCTGCTGCAGGACATCATGGCAAAGAAAAAGTAACAGCAAGGAGACCCAGCCATGCGATATCTAATCCTCACGTTGATGGCGCCGCTTCTGACGTTGCCGCTGGCGTCCCAGCAGCGCGACTTTCTGACTCCTGACGAAACCGATCAGTTGCGAGAAGTGCAGGAGCCCAACGCGCGCCTGGCGCTGTATTCGAAGTGGGCCCTGCTGCGGCTGGATGAAATCGAGCAGATGATTGCCAGCAACAAAGCCGGTCGGGCGGCTTTCATTCACGACCTATTGGAAGACTACGGCCATATCATCGAAGCCATGGACACCGTGGCCGATGACGCTCTCCGCCGCAAGATCGCCATTGACGCCGGCGTCACCGCCTTGACCGCCTCCGAGAAAGACATGCTGGCGCGGCTTCAAAAGATTCGTGACGCGAAACCGAAGGATCTGGCGCGCTATGAATTCGTGCTCGCCGACGCCATCGATACCACGCAGGACAGTCTGGAACTGAATCAGGCCGACCTGCCAGGCCGCGCGGCAACTGTGGCGGCGAAAGAGGCCAAGGAGAAAGAGGAGCGCCTGGCCACCATGACACCCGCCGAAGCAAAGGAGCGCAAGGCCGACGAGAAGAAGGCCGCGGCGCCCAAGAAGAAGGGCCCGACCTTGATGCGGCCCGGCGAGAAGCTTCCGGATACTGCGAAGTAGTCGCCGGGCCAGCCAATTCATGAGAGATCCAGTGTGCGGGATGGAGGTCCAGCGCGACACCGCCGCCGCCAGCGAAACACACGCCGGACAAGCGTATTATTTCTGCTGCAAGGGCTGCGCCGCGAAGTTCCGCGCCGAGCCCGCAAAATACCTCGCGCCGAAACTGGTTCAGATCGGGCTGCCCGCGGTCAAAGAAGTCACATTTAAAGATCCGGTTTGCGGGATGGACGTCGAACCCCGTTCAGCAGCCGGCATGGAGATATACCAAGGTCAGACTTATTATTTCTGCAGCCCGGGATGCGCGGCCAAGTTCCACGCCAATCCCGCGAAGTATCTCGCCCCGCAGACGATCGAAACCGCGCCTCCGGTGGCCGGGACCAAATATACCTGCCCGATGCATCCCGAGATCATTCGCGATAGGCCCGGAAGCTGTCCCATCTGCGGTATGGCGTTGGAGCCGATGGTCCCGTCGCTCGACCAAGGCGAGAACCCCGAGCTGATCGACATGCGGCGGCGCTTCTGGATCTGTCTGGTTCTGACCGTGCCGGTTTTCATCTCCGCGATGGGAATGAGCATGAACCACAGCCGCGTCCTATTCGAAATGGCGCTGGCCACTCCGGTGGTGCTATGGGGCGGATGGCCGTTCTTCGTGCGCGCATGGCAATCCATCCTCAGTCGCAATCTGAACATGTTTACGCTGATCGGAATGGGTACCGGAGTCGCCTACTTCTACAGCCTGGCGGCGGCGCTCGGCAGTGAGGCGCATAACGCTCCCGTGTACTTCGAGGCGGCCGCCGTGATCGTGACGCTGGTCTTATTGGGACAAGTGCTGGAGCTGAAGGCGCGCAGCCAGACGGGCGCGGCGATTCAGGCCCTCCTGGGACTGGCGCCCAAGACCGCGCGGCGGGTCGGCGAAGGCGGCGCGGAGGAGGATGTCCCGCTAGAACAAGTGCGCGTCGGCGACCGGCTTCGGGTGCGTCCCGGCGAGACGATTCCGGTGGATGGGGTGGTGCTCGAAGGCGCCAGCTCGGTGGACGAATCCACGATCTCGGGCGAAGCGATCCCGGTCGAAAAACAGACGGGTGCGCGGCTCACCGGTGCTACTGTGAACGGCACTGGGTCGCTCATAATGCGAGCGGAACGAGTTGGCTCGGAAACGCTGCTGGCGCAAATCGTGCGTATGGTCGCGGAGGCGCAGCGCAGCCGCGCGCCCATTCAGAAGTTTGCCGATGTGGTGGCCGGCTACTTCGTGCCGATCGTGGTGGGCGTAGCCGCAGTCACATTTGCAGTGTGGGCGCTGGCCGGGCCGCAGCCTCGGCTGGCCCACGCGCTGGTCAACGCAGTGGCGGTGCTGATCATCGCGTGCCCGTGCGCACTGGGACTGGCGACTCCCATGTCTATCATGGTCGCGATGGGCAAGGGCGCCAGCAGCGGCATCCTGTTCAAAGACGCCGAGGCGATCGAGGTGCTGCGCAAGGTGGATACGTTAGTGGTGGACAAGACCGGCACGCTGACGGAAGGCAAACCCACGCTGGTGAGGGTGAAGCCAGCCTCCGGCTACGATGAGCCCGGGCTGCTGCAGGTGGCCGCGAGCCTGGAACGCGGGAGTGAACATCCCCTGGCGAGCGCCATTGTACGAGGAGCAGAAGCGCGCGGCTTAACGCTGGTGCCCGCAACTGATTTTGAGTCCGTGCCTGGAATGGGGGTCCGCGCTACCGTCGACGGCGCAAAAATCTTGGCCGGAAATCGCAAGCTGATGGAGGAATCGGGCGTCGACGTTACTACCGCGCCCACCCAAGCTGGCGCAATGATGTTCGTCGCGGTGGACGGCAAGTTCGCGGGCTTGATCACGGTGGCTGACCCCATCAAGCAGACCACTCCGGAAGCGATTCGCAAATTACACGAGGAAGGCATCCGGATCGTGATGTTGACCGGCGACAGCCGCACGACAGCCGAGGCGGTGGCGAAATCCCTGGGTATCGACGAAGTGATCGCCGAGGTGCTGCCGCAGGACAAAAGTGCTCACGTGAAGCGCTTGCAGCAGGAGGGCCGCTTTGTGGCGATGGCCGGCGATGGGATCAACGACGCTCCGGCTCTGGCGCAAGCGCAGGTAGGGATTGCCATGGGCACCGGCACGGATGTCGCGATGAAGAGCGCGGGCGTGACGCTGGTCAAAGGCGATCTGCGCGGGATCGTGCGCGCACGGGCGTTGAGCCGGGCGACCATGCGCAACATCAAACAGAATCTGTTCTGGGCGTTCGTCTACAATTCGCTCGGCGTTCCGGTGGCGGCCGGAGTCTTGTACCCGTTCTTCGGGATCCTGCTAAGCCCCATGATCGCCGCCGCCGCGATGAGCTTCAGTTCGGTGTCGGTGGTGGGGAATGCACTGCGGTTGCGGAGCGTTAGGTTGTAGTTCTTCTACTCGGTCAGGCGCTGCAGTGCCGCCATTGCCGCTGCGTCCAGCGGCCAGTCGCCATCCCCGCCCTTCTGGTTGAAGTACAGGAAACCCGCGAGGTGGTATTTTTTCGCTCCGGCAAACGTGTCCTCAATGAACTGAGCCTTGTTCTGAACAGTAGCTTCCGAGAGAATCCACAGTGGCTTGTGATATTGGCTTAGGGTTTGGAGCGCGCCGCCGAATACTTGATTCCAGCTTTCGCCGCCGAGATTATCTCCGTTCACCCCTACTACGTCGACGAAGTTGTCGCCGGGATAATAACTCGTGAGTGAGTTGGCGGCTCTCTCGGGAACCGAACGCCGACTCACGCTGTAGGCGAATTTAACATTGGGCGCGATCGTCTTGATGATATTCTCCTCATGCTGAAACGCGGCAATCGCTTTAGCCGGCGTGTTTCCCCTAACCGTGCCCGACCACATGTTCGAGTTGCCGTTTACCTCTTCATTCAAAGCCAGGATAATTTGTCCGCTATACCTCGCCGCACCTTGGGCGAAGAACTTCAAATCCGCATCCTGCGAGCCGTCGAGAATCGCATCGTCTGCCACCGGAATTTCAAGGAAAATGGCAAGGTTGCCGGCGAAGCCCCTGGGAAAACCGTCGGCCACGTTGACGAAGATCATCTGCCAGGGAGGCGCCTTGCCGAGCTTGGCCGCAAAGTCGCGGGCGGATTCCTGGGTGTTGCCGGTGTAGACACCCCACTGCAGAGCCGGCGTTTGCGACCTTACCTCTCTCGGCAGCAACAAGGATGCGACCAGCAGAACTGCGAGTCCGGCTTGCTTCATGACACCTAGCGCTTCCGCAATCCCGAAGCATCGACGCCATCGCTGAGCTTCTTCATCCATTGGCGCTGGATGGCGAGCAGTGAATCGCGCTTCAACTGCTGGGCGGAGACGTTGGCCAGGTTGGTCATCTCGTACGGATCATCGGCCAGATTAAACAGGTGCGTGACGGTACCTTCCATATCGACCACCAGCTTGTCATAGCCCCGCACTAGCATCCGCCATTCGTCTTTACGCCCCAAGCGGCCTTCGGCGTAAACGGCGTCGGGCCTCTCCCCCGGCTGGCCCGTGAGCAGCGCCGAAACATCGCGGCCCTGGACCGCCGCCGGAATCGTGAGCCCGCACCAGGTGAGCGCCGTCGGCATGATGTCGACCTGCGACACCAGCATGTCGTTCTGCGCCGCGACGCGGAGCACGCGCGGATAGCGGATGGCCAGCGGCATGCGTATGGTTTCTTCGTAGACGTAATCGTCGCCCTGGCCGGTGTGTGAACCGAATTGCTCGCCGTGATTGGAAGTGAATATGACGATGGTGTCGGCGGCAATTCCATTGGCGTTGCCCCGCAACGGGCGATCCAGCGCTTCCAGTACCACACCGATGTCGCGGTCGCGGGTCCGGGCGCGGGCATAGAACACCGCCAGATCCTCGCGGGCCCGCGACTGCTCTTCCCGCGGAACATTCTCTCGCACGTGCAGCAGATCCGGGCTCTCGCGTTCCACTTTCCAGCACAGTGGGATCCGAAGCTTGGAATTCACGTGACTTGAAGTCGCGGC
>JADMIO010806441.1_pt1 | contig 75410 bp, 66 predicted proteins | sample 8958161 | NCBI WGS metagenome assembly JADMIO01 (sample SAMN16585339, study PRJNA669376) | soil metagenome | isolation source: Crop rotation soil | place: USA: Cullars Rotation, Alabama | collected 2011 | reverse complement strand
CGCGACAACTTGTCCACGTGGAATTCTAAGCTTAGGATCCCAATGTGCTGGAAAGGCCTATGTGCCGTTCACGCTCGTTCATTTTCCCACGCTGCCGAATCCTAAATTCGCCGGCAAGACCGGCGCGGGCGATTTTCCGGATGCGCTGGCAGAAGTAGACGCGCACGTCGGCGAAATTCTCGACGCAATCAATGATCTTCGAATTCAAGACAACACGATCGTAGTGTTCACCAGTGACAATGGTCCCGAAGCGACTTGGCCCTGGCAGGGATCGTCAGGTCCATGGCGCGGTTACTACTTCACACATATGGAAGGCTCTCTGCGGGTGCCGTTTATTATTCGCTGGCCCGGCCGCATTCCGGCCAGCCGCGTGAGTAACGAGATGGTCCATGAAGTAGATACGTTTACCACCTTCGCCAAACTCGCGGGCGCGCAAATGCCAACCGACCGCGCGATCGACGGCGTCGACCAAACTGATTTCTTTCTCGGAAAATCCGAGAAATCTAACCGAGAAGGCTTCCCGGTCTTTGTAGCCGATCGGCTGGAAGCGGTGAAGTGGCGGAACTGGAAAGTGGTCTTCTACGACGAGCAGAGAGATTGGTGGACTGTTCCGGCGAAGTTGGGCAATCCGAAAGGGTTCGACCTAATAACGGATCCGAAAGAGGAATATCCTCAAACTGGACTCCCTAATTCTTGGATTGCAGGACCAGCCATGAAGGTCGTCGTGGAATTCGAGGTAAGCCTGAAGAAATATCCGCCGATTGCTCCCGGTACGCCGGATCCATACAAGCCGCCGAAGTAATGAGGAAATGCAGTACACACAACGCAAATCCGAAAGAGGTGAACCATGAATGAGTTTAGTTTGACGCAAAGAATGTCAGCCGAATTTCTCGGAACGCTTTGGCTGGTTTTCGGAGGCTGTGGCAGTGCAGTACTCGCCGCCGCATTTCCGCAGGTCGGCATAGGACTACTCGGAGTCTCGTTTGCTTTTGGACTCACAGTGTTAACGATGGCCTATGCGGTGGGCCATATCTCCGGCGGGCACTTCAATCCGGCGGTGACCGTCGGCCTTTTCGCCGGAGGGCGGATTCCCGCAAAGTACATTGCGCCTTACATCGTCGCGCAGGTTGCAGGCGCGATTGCCGGGGCGGGCATTCTGTTTTTGATTGCGAGTGGGAAAGCCGGTTTCGATGTGCATGCCGGATTCGCTTCGAATGGTTATGCGGAACACTCGCCGGGTGGATATACGCTCGTCGCGGCCCTGGTTTCAGAAGTTGTCATGACCTTCTTTTTTCTGATCGTGATCCTCGGGGCGACCGACGAACGCGCTCCTAAAGGCATGGCGCCGATCGCGATCGGATTGGCGTTGACGCTGATACATCTCGTCAGCATTCCGGTCACGAACACTTCGGTCAACCCGGCTCGCAGCACCGGTCCCGCCCTGTTTGCCGGCGGTTGGGCGGTGCAGCAGTTGTGGCTTTTTTGGGTTGCACCCATCGTTGGTGCTTTGATCGCCGGCGCCGTCCACAAGTTACTGATTATTCAAGGCGAAAAGCCTGAATTAGAAGCTGCGGCGGCGCGCGCGGTGACACCGTAAGAATCGGCAACAATTCGAAGTACCGTCGATGCCGAAACGATCCTTTTCGCACCCCAACCGCAGGTCTGAATTCAAGACGGAGCAAATAACAGTGGTAGATGTGAAGCCTTCCGCAACGTCACCAGAAGCCACCGAGGACTTTTCCCTGGTCCTCGGCGGGCCCCTGTTTCAGATCTTTCGTCGCGCGTATCTTTCCGGAAGCGGTCTTGAGCTGCTGCGACGGCGAATTATCATAATCACGGCGATTTCATGGTTGCCGTTACTGCTGCTGTCCGCCGTAAAGGGCACTGCCTGGGGCAACCTCGTTAGTCTGGCGTTTATTCACGACATCGACGCGCATGCACGCTTTCTGATCTCGCTGCCGTTGATTATCGGGGCCGAGTTGACCGTCCACGAGCGAATGCGCGATGTCATCAAGCAGTTTCTCGAAAGGCGATTGATTCCCGATCAAGCGCGGGAGCAATTTGATAAAGCGGCCGCCTCAGCGAATCGTCTGCGAAACTCTTTGACGGCAGAGCTGGTGCTCGTTGCTTTTGTCTATGGCGTGGGAGTGCTCCTCATCTGGCCCAGATACGCGGCGCTGGAAGGTTCCAGTTGGTACGGACTCAACGACCATGGCAGACTGCATCTTTCGCCGGCCGGTTGGTGGTTTGCTCTGGTGAGTTTGCCCTTCTTCCAATTTCTATTGTTCCGCTGGTACTACCGTCTCTTCATTTGGGCGCGATTTCTTTGGCAGGTGTCCCGCATCAAACTCGACCTCTTCCCTACGCATCCCGATCGCGCTGGCGGCTTGGGATTTCTTTCAAATGTTAGCTATGCGTTCATCCCGCTGCTACTCGCTCAGGGTGCATTGTTGGGTGGCACGATGGCTAATCGAATCCTTTACGCTGGGGCGCGCGTGATCGATTTCAAGTTGGACATTATCGGAGCGGTCGTGGTGGTTCTGCTTTTCGTGCTGGGACCGCTGCTTGTTTTCTCCTCCCAACTGGGAAAGGCAAAGCGCACGGGCCGTCGAGAGTACGGCGCTTTGGCCCAGCGTTATGTTCGCGAGTTCGATGCGAAGTGGCTGCGTGGCGCGGCGCCCGCGGATGAAACGTTTGTTGGTAGTGGCGATATCCAATCGCTGGCAGACCTGGGAAATAGCTATGCGGTCATCAACGAAATGCGAATGGTGCCTTTCGGCACTAAAACCCTGCTCCAGCTTACGATCGCGACGGTCGCTCCGATGTCACCACTCGTGCTGACCATGATTCCGCTCGATCAATTGCTTGAACGACTGGTGAAGATCGTTTTCTAAGGGCCGAAGCGTGTACTCCGCTTCTTTCTACCTTAAATCCCACCATCAAATACAGATTTCACCCGATTATGCCGTCGACGCCAGGCATTTAAGCTATCGACGCTGGATCGAAAAGAGGCGCAGCGGCTGACTGGGAAAAACAATCTTCCCTCAAAGCCATTGAGCGAACTCCAGAATTGGATGTTCCAGGAGTGCCCATGAAGAAACCCAGGAAACCACAAATCGCAACGGACAAGCTTCCCACAAGACTATTTACTTTGAGAGTCCTCTCTGCGGTCGCCGTGGGCGTAATGGCAATCGGTGTGGCAATTGGTTTCTCAATCCGCGCGACAAAGTCTCGTTCGGGGTTTGCAAAGGTTGTATCGAAACCTGCCGAATGTAACTCGTGCTCATCCGTCGGTCCAATCGCATTTGCACCGACGGTCTCGAATTCGTCGACGGCTCCCGGTCCTGCTCCCGCGGGTATGGTCTGGATTCCGGGCGGCGAGTTTTCTATGGGCAGCACCGTCGAGAGTGAATCGCTTTGTGGTTTGCCCGGTGTAACTCGCGACGCGCTTCCAGTTCATAGAGTCTACATAGATGGCTTCTGGATGGATGCGACTGAACTAACTAACGAAGAATTCGAAAAGTTCGTGAGGGCGACTGGCTACGTCACAGTCGCCGAACGCACACCCACCAAAGAAGAATTTCCCGGTGCGCCGGCAGAAAATCTGGTCGCCGGCTCGACCGTGTTCACACCAACCAAGAATGCAGTCGCGCTCGATAACTATTATCAATGGTGGCGCTATCAGGCGGGTGCAAACTGGCGCCACCCTGAAGGCCCACAAAGCAACATCAAGGGCAAAGAGAAATATCCCGTCGTGCAGCTCGCCTACGACGACGCCGTCGCATATGCAAAGTGGGCGGGGAAGCGTCTGCCGAGAGAAGCGGAATGGGAATTCGCCGCGCGCGGCGGCCTGACCGGAAAGCTCTACTCTTGGGGTGACGATTTTCATCCCGACACCAAACCGATGGCGAACACTTATCAGGGAAAGTTTCCGGTTAAGGACACAGGCGCTGACGGATTCGCAGGGATGGCGCCGGTCGCTTCATTCGCTCCGAATGGCTATGGGCTTTACGACGTTGCCGGTAATGCCTGGGAATGGGTAAGTGATTGGTATCGTCCAGACTATTACGCCGAACTGGCGAAGACGGGCGTGGCGCGAAATCCCAAGGGACCGGAATCTTCGAACGATCCGTCCGAGCCTGGCTCAAAGAAAAGAGTGCAGCGCGGGGGTTCCTATCTCTGCACGGACGAGTATTGCAGCCGGTATATGGTCGGCACGCGCGGCAAAGGCGAAGTAAGCACTGCGAGTAATCATCTGGGAGTACGCTTTGTGATGGATCCCAAATGAAGATCTTTCAAACCACAATCCGTCCAAAGAAATCAGAATCATGACACTAAAACAAACCATTGCTTCAGTTGTATTCCTCTGCTTGTTGGCACTTGGATCTTCGATCAAAGTCAACGCGCAAACCGCGACGGTTCCTGCCATCAATCAAGTAAATTCTGCAGATAATAAACAGCTCGATGTCTTGCCGCTGAGCTCGAAATCACCGGCACCCAAGGCGGCCAACTCAGATCCCACTCCGCCGTCTACATCCAGCGATCAATGGCACTTTCAATTCACTCCTTATCTTTGGGTGGCCGGTGTTAGTGGCCGGGGAGGAATCGGTACGCTAAGCGTTAATGTCGAGTCCAGCATTACCGATGACAACGTGCATCTGAATTTCGGTTTTATGGGAACGTTCGAAGCGCACCGGAACAAGCTCTCGATCGTGACGGATCTTCAATACTCAAGTCTCGGCACCGAGCGCCCAACACCCGGTATCTTGTTTTCAAACGCGTCAGCGGACTTCAAAACTTTCATTATCGATCCTGAAGTGGGCTATCGCATTGCCGCAAATCCGGAAAAAGGTAGATTCATCGACTTGCTCGGCGGCGTTCGCTATTGGCACTTGAGAGCTGATCTGAATTTCGATGCCGGATTGCTCTCAGCGCGGTCAGCTACCGGTAGTAAGGATTGGGCGGATGGAGTCATCGGCCTTCGCGGGAGAGCCGCGATATCAAAACGAGTGTTCGTCCTGGGTAAAGCAGATATCGGCGGCGGTGGATCAAAGTTTACCTATCAATTGTTCGGTGGTGTGGGAATCGGTTTGGGCAAGAGGACCAGCCTGATTGGTGGTTATCGCGATCTCCACGTCAATTACGACAAAGGCAACTTTCTCTTTGATATGTCCCTCGCGGGACCGATCTTTGGTGTGAGTTTCCGTCTGGGTAAGTGATGAGGTAGTTGCGCGACGAGCACAGATTAGAACTCCCGCTCGATGCATTAAGTTTCTGATGTTGAGACGACAAAAGCTCGTCTGAAAGCTTTGATTTGTTGGAGGTAGAAAAATGGGAACTAGAAGACGTCTACTGCTAGGCATAGTATTTCTCTTTGCGGTAGCTCTCGTGGTGATGCCGGCGAAGTCAACCCGGGTCGACGCCAAGAACCAAGGCGACACTTTTTCGGCCACGGCCTATCTGCCCCGCGGCGCGGGACCGCGCATGATCGGATCAGGAGCAACTGCAAATCTGACTATTTACGTTGAGCGTTACAGTACCGATGAAGAAGCAAAGCAGTACGCCAGCACTTTGCTTGAGAAAGGACCGGATGAATTGCTCAAGTCGCTTCAGGATGCAAAGCCCATTGGCAAAGTGACAATGCAGCGGCGGATGGGTTTTTTCGACCTTAAGTTCATTCGCTCACGTCCGACCGAAACTGGGCGTCGCGTCGTCGGTGTATGTGACCGTCCAATCGGATTCCTTGAGAGCTACTTCTCCGCTCGGTCTGAGGACAACAAGTTCGGAATCGTCATTATCGACCTCAAGACAAACAAGAAGGGCAAGGAAGAAGGAGAAGGTGAACTAATTTACGCCGCCAAGGTCACGGTTCTCGAAGGTAATAAAGTCGAAGTCGAAAACTTTGGCATCGATCCGGTGAAATTAATGGGCGTCAGAAAGTTTTAATTGGATCGTTTAGAAACCGGTCAACTCTCCGTGGTTTTTAGTTCGGCTTGGCCAACCCGTTCTGAATAGCATATCTCACAAGCTGGGCAGTCGTTTTCATATCCAACTTATCCAGGATTCTTGCGCGGTAAGTGCTGATCGTGGGGGCACTGAGGGAGAGGGCTTTTGCGATTTCTTTAGTCGGCTTGCCCTCGCCGATCAAGCAGAGTACCTGGAACTCGCGTTCGGATAGCTTGTCGTGTAAGTGCATCACTTCACCCTGGCCGACACTTTGCACCAGCAGATCAGCCGTTCGCTCGCTGACATGTCGAGCGCCCCGAAGGATTTTTCTTATGGTGCTGACCAAAAGTTCAGGAGCGGCATCCTTGGAAATAAAGCCGGACGCTCCAGCCTTCAGCACTCGAACCGCGAACTGTTCCTCCGGGTAAATGCTGAGAACCAGCACGCGCAACTGTTTGTGCTGTCGTTTGATCGTGTGGAGCAGTTCAAGCCCGTTCACGCCTGGAAGGTCCAGGTCGAGGACAACCAGATCGAAAGGCTGTTGCTCAATGAGACTGCGTGCACTTTGGGCATCTGCGGTTTCCGTTACAACAAAGTCTCTCTCATCTCTGAGAATGTCTTTGAGCCCTCGCCGAACAATCGGATGGTCGTCAACGATTAGCACACTGATCATTTGGCTTTGTTCCTTTTTGATGACTTTTTCGCAATGGGAATTTCCGCACTAATCAGGGTGCGCCCGGGCCTACCTTGAATCGAGAGCTTACCGCCAAGGGCTTCGGCCCGCTCACGCATTCCCAACAATCCCAATGAGCTCGGCGCAGTCGTTTCTTTGATGGTGATGCCTCTTCCGTTATCGCTGACGCTTAACGAGACCCTCGACTTGTCGACGTTTAGATTAACTTCAACGCGGCTGGCTTGGGAGTGCATCGCAACGTTGGTGAGCGCTTCCTGAAGAATACGAAACAGGCCGATTGAGATGTCCGGTGTTATCGAGTGGCTCTTACGCGCGGCGTGGAAAACGCACTCAATTCCAAATCGGCGCGAGAACTCGCGGCACTGCCAATCAATCGCTGCCGTTAGTCCAAACTTATCAAGCACTCCTGGTCTCAGTTCGGTCGATAACGTCTTAACCTCGGAGATCGTTTGAGTGAGCAACGTCGTGATTTCAGAGAGCTTCTTATCGCTTGAATGCGTCGAAAGCTTACCTTCAGACCTTAGGTGTTTTCGCAGCAAAGCGAGATCGATCTTTATGCTCGTAAGCGATTGACCAAGCGTGTCGTGCAATTGACGCGCAAGGTCGGTTCTTTCCTTTTCGCGAAGCGAGAGCAGGTGCGACGAGAGAATACGGAGTTGCTCATGCGAGCGCGCCAAACTCAGCTCGGCCGCACGTTGATCCGTCTCATCTGTCTGCACACCCCATACGCGTAGCAACAGGCCATTAACAACAATTCCGATTAAGCTGGTCGAGAAATATTTTCTCGTGCCATCGAGGGCAGTTTTTTCGCTTTGCTCATTGAGCAGACGATAGTTGGAGGAAATCAACTTACGAAGTGAAACAGGTGTAGCCGGGGTTGAAACTACATCGAAATCTCCGAGCCGCGACCCGACGAGGTCATCAGCCCGATCGCGTCCGTACATTCGAGCGAGAGCATCATTACATTCAGCGAGATATCCATACTTGTACATTAGATTGACCTGGTCATCAGTTGACAAGCTCACACCTATTGGTTGGTCTAATTCGAAACGCCAAATGCCTTCCGAACTATTTACGACGAACGAACGATAGCGCTCTTCGCTGGCCCGTAAGGTCTCCTGCGCACTTTTGCGTTCAGTTATGTCCTCAACCATCGCGAAACCGAGTAGGGGACTTTGTCTCCGTTCGCGGATAGCAACGGTGGTTACGTCAAACCATACCAGCGCGCCTTGCTTTGTAATGAAGCGCTTCTCAACCCGATAGCTGGGAATCTGTCCACCGAATAATTTGCGAGCCAGCATTGTGTCTCTGGCGATGTCGTCAGGATGCGTGAGATCAACGAACTTGCGCGCAAGCAATTCGTTGGCGTCATAGCCAAGCGTCTCGCAAAGGGATCGATTCACCCGGCGCAGGCAATAATCGACGTCCATGATCGCCATGCCAATAGGGGCGCGTTCAAATGCAAGCTGAAGACTTTTCTCGCTGTCGCCATTCTTCTTGTGAAAGACAGCTCCCGATCTCTTAGTCGCAGCCTTTTTTTGTGTGATTTGCCGCTTTGATTTCATCTCTACACTCGCGGGTGTCCGCTAGGGCGGCTCTGGCGAAAGTACACACCTTTACCGCAGCGAAAAGGTGGACTGATTGCCTGATCACACCAAATTCAGCGGAGACAAACCATCGGGTAGTTGCTGTAAAAACGGGCGGGTTCTTATGTATGGAGAATCCCGACGACTAAGTCATCAACTCATCCGGCCGCTAATACCCTTGCAGTCCACTCGCGATTCAAGCGACTCGATGACGCCAGCCGTTAGAGAGGGAAGTTTGGGGAGTAGTACCCAAATAAAGTGACCGTGAGATCTATCACCAGAAGAAGATCAAACTTGAATGTCCCACATGAGGTAATCATTGGCTGTACTGACGATCTCTTTTCCTCAATGATGTCGAACACAATAAAGCTCGCAACGGAGTCAAACTCCGTTATGGGGTTCGGTGTAAAGAATAAATGACGCTCCTACACTAAAGTGGAAGCAGCGCGCGAGGCTATTTCGAAAGGATGTACGCGTATTGTACGCGTTACTTGAAACGACATGCTGAGAGCTGCTAAGTCTCTTCAAAGACGCAGGATGCGAGCACGGAACGAGCGACGCCAGCCTTTTTTCCGCCACCGGCCCGATAGGATTGCTTTCTCATTGATTCCAAAGGAGTTCTATCCCATCGACGAACACTTCTGCGGATCGGCACCGGTTTAGCCTGCGTCTCTAAGTCATTGAATTTAAATGGTGGCCAGGGACGGAATCGAACCGCCGACGCCGGCCTTTTCAGAGCCGCTTACCGAATCGCAGAAGTGGTTTGAAATCAATGGATGTCACTGAACGTGAAGGGCTTTTGAGATGAAGTGACTAGGATGATTTAGGATGATTTGGGCCGTTTTAGGCTCTTCGATGTACGCGTATTGTACGCAACGTCTGAATCCTCGTTCTTAGTCGAGCTTGTCATGGCAGATCGTACATGATTTCTTCCCTACGGATTTTAAGTCCGTTCGAAGGGCACTCACGTCATTTTACTACGCATGACCAAGTAGTATTTACCGACGTTTCAGCCGTCAAAGCAACCGACGTCTCGCTTGGTCTCGGAACGTAACCCCCTCATCTAGTGCACGTACAATTTTTCTAATTGATTTTGTAAGTGTTGAAAATAAAGGATCGAAAATTAAAATTCCCAAACCGAAAGTTCCGAGTTCGAGCCTCGTCGCCCGCTCCATTTTCTTCAGCAAAATTGAAGACTCGCGTCTTCGAGAATCGAAAAAGCGGATTTGTCCTTCGTAACCCTCGAAGTTAGAGGACATTAAACCGGAGTGATTTTGTCGGCCATTCAGTTGCCAGCCGGAACAGCGCAAACTATAAAAGATTTTAGTGACCTCGAGGAAGTGCAAAGTGGCTGGTTTTGCCCACGACTTTTAATTTTTCTGAGGACGGAGGCAGATTGAGATGAATGATAACCTTATGCCATTTAGTGTCGGTCATAACATTGCCCGGTTTGTAGCCAATCGAGTACTGACTGCGCAACTCCTGAGCAATTTTGTCGAACGCTTCCTGTAGTTTCGTTTTGCTTTGTGGGAAAAAACTTCGGCCACCGGTCGGCTCGGACAAGTCGTTAAGCAGGGTTTGAATGTGGAAACCGGCTTTACTAGGCAAACTGATTCCTTCAACTATGCCAATCGCATAGAGCATTGCTCCGCTCTGCTGCAGAATTCGCCGCACATCCTCTAGTTTGTACCGCGAGTCGTTTTCGCGGCCATCGCTAATCAAAAACAGTACGCGACGATCGTAGCGACTGTGCTGAATCTTTTCCGCAGCGAGATAAACCGCATCTATAAGTGGGGCTGGTCCGTTAGGGTGCCCTTCAATCAACGCACGGCGAATCGCATCAGGATCCCGATTGTTCTCAATTCTTGTCTCGCTGTTGAAGCCTAGTGCAAAGAACTCGTCGCGAGGGTCAGTCGTCTGGATAAAATTCACGACGGCCTCACGAGCTTCCTGAATGCTGTTATTACTCATCGAACCCGAAGCGAATATGATGCCCACACTCACCGGCGAATCCGTATTACTGAAGGAAATGATGCGTTGAGTTTCTGTGTTATCGAGAATAGTAAAAGTCTCTTTCGGCAGGCCCGCCACGAAACGGCCATGACTGTCGACTACCGAAAACCGGACGGAAATCATCTCCGTATTTGACAACAATGATTGATTGAGTTGAGGCTGCGTAGCTTGTGAGGCAACTTGAGAAAACAGTCCGCTTAGAGAAGAAAAGATCACCACCGCAACCAAACTTGAACTTGCTCGACGAGTTTTCATATCGACCTATTGGCCCAAAACGGCAGTTATGAGGATCGTCAGCACAGTGATCGCACAGGCTTGGAAAGCGATAAACTTCCTTCCTGCATCGGCGGTGTTGCTCTCGCAATACCGATCTTTCTCTATTTTTCCTTTAGCGTAAGCACCCGACGGTCAGTTTGCTCTTCTAATAGTAATCGTACTCGTTTCGCTCAAGGAACGATTCATCCCGGCATGCGATTATATCTTACATCTCCCTCGACTATTATTTTACTGAACCGATTTTACACTTCGGAATGAATCAAGCGCTCGCTGTCTCTTCAAATCCGTAGCAAAGTCTCACGCAAGATTCGTGATTGCAATCGGCTGGCGTGGAGTTGTTGATTGTTCTTGAGCGAGATGACAAAGGTGCCTCCCGGCATGGGGCTCACTCTGGCGATCATTTCAATGTTGACCAAGGTGCCGCGTGCCAGCCTGACAAACAGAACCGGATCAAGACGCGCTTCGAGTTCCTTGAGACGATAATTAATCGAAAAGCGATCATTGTCTAGGGTAGTGATTTCCAGAAGTTCGCCATCGGCGACTACCGACGCGATCTGTCGCACTGGCAGGAGAATTATTTCGTTTTGCCGTCGAACTGGTATGCGCTCTAGATACGATGGACGGGTTACCGTTTCATAAGCTTCGGTGGCCGCCCGGAGATTCGACACTTCGGTGGAACGGAAATCTTCTCGCTCCAGTCGCTCCTGAGCGCGGTTCAGGGTTTCGCGGAGGCGGGCGCTCTCTACTGGCTTCAGCAGGTAATCAACCGCATTGAGTTCAAAAGCGCTTACCGCATACTGATCGTACGCGGTCACGAAGCCGACCAGAGGCGTCGCGCTCTTGCGCAGCAGTCGCACCACGCCCAGCCCGTCCACTTCCGGCATTTGCAAATCCAATAAAGCCAGATCCGGTTTTTCGCGCTCTATGATTTCGACCGCCTCGGCCCCATTGGTCGCCTCACCAACAATCTCAACGTCTTCAAAGGTTCGCAACATCGCTGCCAGGAACGACCGCGCTGGGCGCTCATCATCCGCAATGACAACCCTGAGTTTCGCGGTCAAGCCTTCCTCTCCATTTTTCTCGGCAACGATGCTCCGGCTTGTGCTTCTGTGAAGGTCGCCGGCATTCTGAGTTCAACCACGGTTCCAGCACCGAGCGTGCTCCTGATCTTTAGTGAAGCCGATTTCCCACCGTAGAACCGGAGTCGTTCTTCAATGTTGCTCAAGCCAACGCCGCGTTTGCGGCCCCGAGCCATCTCGATCTCGCTGGCTCCAATTCCGGTGTCTATGACGCTGATGCTGAGGATGCCGCAGTTCGCACCTCCATCAATCATTGATTGCTCTAGTCGGGCGCAGATGCTCACTTCGCCGCCAAAACGTGAGGGTGTAATCCCGTGTTTGATAGCGTTTTCAACCAAAGGTTGGACCAGCAGCGACGGCAACCGCTTGGTCAATAACTCCTCAGGCACGTCAATGGAGACCCGCAATCGCTCTTCAAAGCGCGCGCTTTCAATGTCCAGATACGAACCGATCAGTTTCAATTCTTCACCCAGGGTGACGAACTCGCCTTCTGCGCGCAGCACGCCGCGCAACAGACTTGTTAGCTTCATCAGAGTCTCAAGTGCACGATCGGGAGCGGTCTGAATTAAATGGCCCAGGGTAGTCAGTGCGTTGAAGAGAAAATGCGGATTGACCTGGGCTCGCAGGGCCCGCAGTTGGGCCTCCGTCGCCAGCTTGTTGATCTCCTGTTCCCGCAGGTTCTGTTCACAACGTTCGTGCGTGACCCGCAAAGCGTCGATGCGCCGCGCAACCAATACGGCAATTGACTCCAGCATGGCAATATCATCGGAAAGGAGACGGCGACCCCCGTCCAGAGTGGCAATATCAAAAACATAGTAAGGAGGTTCCGCTGTAGGAACAAAAACCTGCGCACCTTTGCCATTTTCATCCGATATGAGCACGTATTCTGGCAGTTTTATCTCGACGGATGTGCTTTCATTCATCCCGTGCGACTCAATCAACGCGGACGCCCCACCTGCTTCTTGCCACGAGATATTTCGCGCGGAGATTGCCGGGGCGAGCGCCAGGCAGACATCTGTCATGACGTCTTCTTCTGTTTCGTGTTCACTTAAGAGTTGTGCGACTTGAATTTTCAAGATGCTGTAGTTGGGACGACTTAGGATCACCGTATCAACAAACCAGTTGACGCCTTTTCGCAATGCCGGGTAGGCCAACGCGGTTACCACCCAGAGGCCGAGCAGGGCACCGAATGCGCGCGGATCGTTCCAGTTATGACCAGTCAGAATGGTGGTGCCGACGCCAAAATACAGTCCCAACGCAACAGCGATCAGGGCTAGCAAGGAGAGGGCTCGTTTCAAGAAGATATCGGCAAATGCGAACCGATAGTCCTCGTAAAGAATCGCAAAGGCGAGTAACAAGGAAGCATGATGACCGGCCAATTCGGTGTACCAAGCGTCGGTTTCTCCTCCGTGATGATGACCAAGGTGCAACGCCGTCACAGTGAAAACAGCCAGCGCGGTGGCCCATATCGCCTTTTTCCAACCTTCATTCCTCCGAGTTGAGACGATCAACATTGCGAGCAAAGCCAGATAGCCGAAGGTGAGAATCGTTAGGGCCCACGGTGAAGGAGTTGTTCCGCCAATCAGGGCTGCATAGAAGAAAAGAACTGCGGCGATCGAGCTCAAACAATACGCGGCAATCGAGATCAGTCGCGACAACAGTCCGACGGGCTGGCTGAGTCGATTGAGAATCACCGACTGGACTACGACCGCAGGTAGGAAACCGAGAGCCGAAAAAGAGATCGAGGAAAGAACCGGAAACACGTTTGATAAGACCAAACCAAAGCCCTTCAGGCCGTAGGTCGCGAAAGCACCGATGTTCCACAGGAGACCAAGAGTTGCGGTGGCGAGCATCAGCCAGTTGGCCGGCAACTTGGAATGAGGACTAGTTTCTGACCGAAGTTCCATTGCGGAATGGCGCAGAACCATTCCAAAGAGAAGCGCATACAGAGCGATGCCAATGGTGTAGCCGAGAAGATTAATTAACCCGGCAACGTTAATGATGTTCATAAAATCGCTCTGTGGGGCGATCCCGGATTACCGCTCAGGCCAATTTAAGACTCGTCAGATGCAAATGCAATTTCCAGACGCCGTTGAGCTGCATCGTACGTCCTTATCTTCAAAAACCGCAGAATTTTCTAATGAATGGACGAATTTCAGGGTCAGATTGACGAAATAGTCGGCTGAACGGCTTGTCCGGGGCAGCCAAGAGACTGATTGGTTCGTTCAAACAGTCCGATTGAATTGCGGGATAAGTCAATCAATCCAAGATGTAGGTAGTGGTACAGTTTGGGAAAAGCTCTCATTCACGCCGCCGCTTCAGCGCGGCGAGTCGGCTTGAGCTTAGAACTGGAAACCGTTTAAACGGTTTCCGAGTACTTATGGTGCGTGCTGACACCGGGCTAAAGCCGCGGTGTGAATGAGAGCACTCAAAATGTACCACCACCAAGAAGTGTGCGTCGCCAAAGTAGTGGCCGGAAAAACAGTTCATTTAACGCCGGCAACCGCTCATTGAAAAGTACTCAGACCGTTATCCATTCCAACCTAGAATTCGCGCTTCGTTAGACATGGCGGTGGCCGAAGTCTTGCGAGGTTCAATTTCTCAGAAATCGGATGAGAGTTGCTTTGAATTAGTCGTTTAAGACGCGGCCACCTCCTGGTAGGTGACACCGAGCTTCAGCATAAGGAGCACCCATGATCAGTACCAAAGCGATTTGCCAGCTAATCGTCGTGGGTTGGTTGTTGATCTTTGCACCAGGTGTATTGGCTAGAGCCCCGCTGTACGTCAAGGGAGAATGGAAGCTGACTCTCAGCGAACACACGTTTACGATGACGATCAATCAGCAGAAAGAAGATCGTTTTAGTGGCTTCCTGGACAATGGCGACCTTATCGCGGACGGAAAGGTCACGGGTATGGTCATTGAGTTCACCCGTAAACCCAGCGATAAGACTGAACGCGAATGGCCTCATGATGACGACACCAACTCCAAGATTCGCGAACAGCACATCAAGGTCACCCTCAAGGAATACGTGACTCTGGACAAGTGGGGTCTGCTACACGGCACCGGAACGTGGGATGGCTACCACGCGACTGGCCCAAAACTGGAGGCTCACCTGGATCAGATAAAGGAAATAGCCGAGTATCGAGTCAGACCGCTGTTCCCAGCCTGCACAGTGTGCGATAACGACTGCCTGTGATGCCGCGTGCTGAGCACTCTCCTGACGGGTGTAATTAGGCATTCTTATCTGCGACCATTCAACTTCAAAATCCGACTCCTCACACCAGCACCAGACCAACTCATTAAAATCTCAGTGCCGGATAGCGAATACAGCCCTAAGATTAATCTGGGATCCCCGGATTTGTTTTGCTGATTGGTTGTGAGGTACGACTTCATGTCTGGTAATAGTCTCCGCGCGCTAATTGCGGCGGTTCTTATCTCAATTCTCTTTCTGACTTTCAATAATACTCAGGGTCAAACTCCAGCCGGGGATTCAGCTTCACAACAACGGAACCATGCCAATCCAAACAAGTCGAACGCGCCGCCGGTAAAGCCAAATGCCAAGCCGCTGGCGGTTGACGAGGACCCGGCGATGATCGGCAAGCGAAATTTGAATAAGGGGCTCATCGCCAAGATGAGTATGTCGACCGAGAAAGAAGTGCGCCTGGGTAGGATGCTTGCCGCTGAAGTTGATCGTCAGGCGAAATTCATCGACGACCCGATCATCACCGAATACGTGAACCGTGTCGCGCAGAACCTGGTGCTGCATTCAGATGCGAAGATCCCCTTTACCGTTAAGGTAATTGATTCCGACGAGGTCAACGCCTTTGCTTTGCCGGGCGGATTTTTCTACGTCAACAAGGGATTGATTCTGGCGGCGGACAACGAAGCCGAACTCGTCGGCGTCATGGCCCACGAAATCAGTCACGTGATTGCGCGTCATGGCGTCGAGAACCAGGTTAAGGGCGAGCTGATGCAATACGGCGCACTCGCCGGCATTCTTCTTGGCGGCCCCATCCTGAGCAATGTGCTCTATAGTGGCAGCGGATTCTTTGAGGGTATGGCTTTCCTGAAATTCAGCCGCGACGCGGAGCGTGAAGCTGACAAGCTCGGCACCCAATATCTTTATGCGGCTGGTTACGATCCGACGGCGCTGGCGACAATGTTTGAAAAACTTGAGGGCAAAGAGAAAAAGAAGCCCGGAACGATGGCGAAGCTGTTTGCTGATCATCCGGCACCAGCCGACCGTCGCTCCGCGTCTCTCGCTTTGGCGGCCCGCTTCCCGGAGCGCGAGGAATATGTAATCAATACTTCCGAATTCCAACGCGTCAAGGCGCGCCTTCTAAGACTTTCGAATTCTCGGTCCACCGCAACCGGTCTGATTGCGGGTAGTGACGACAGTAATGGAACGCCCAGCCGACCAACGCTAAAACGACGGCAGCCGACACCGGATGATCCAACAACTAACCCGGACGGCACGACGAAGCCCGATAGTGCCAAGCCCGTCCCGCCTACGTTGAGACGAGGGCCTGAACCGCAAGCAAGTACAACTCCGCAACCCTGAACGGAAGAGGATATCCCACTCAAGAAGTTGTTTTGACGGTTCCGTCCCCTCCATGCTAGAAACGTACCTCATAAAACACCTTGTCACGCGGACCGCATAACCGCCCGATTGCAAGTAAGAATCTCCTTCGCGGGATGGCGCTCTTCTTCGTATTTTTCATCGGCGCTGATCTCGTGTGCCCACCGGACTGTTGTGAAGCAAGACATAATACTTCAGGTAGCATCGGCCTGAGTGCCGGCTTTACTTTGAAGTCGGAAATCAGTATTGAAGCGAAACCCAATTCAACTCACCAGGAACAGTGTGATGAGGATTGTTGTTTTGCATGCGCTCACGTGCTGCTGCCTATTGCACTTATCGACATAGCCGTACTTGATGTGAAATCGCCTTCGAGGGCGGCGACCAACCAACATATCTCAGCGCCTCCGCTTCGAAATCCAGATCACCCTCCTCGCTTCGCTTAGCCTTAGTAACCGCTGGTCCTGCCGGTCAGACACGCATTGCGCTTCTTGAAATGAGAAGAAGCGCACGCGCTCTGGATTGGGTAATGCCTCTTATGGTCGGAGAAAGGTGCCTAAGATGTTGCTTTCGCTCTTCCGCACGACGGCGTGCTCGATACTCTTGCTCTTCTTCAGTTTCGCGGGACAGCAGACTTATGCTCAGAACCAAACTCTTGAGCAGCGTCAGCCCCTGGAATTGGTGTTCGCTGATTCAATTGTCCCGCAGGACCGGCACGAAGCGATGTTCACAACCGGCGCGTGGTATTTCCGGCACGGAGCTTTGCGCCATGCTTCTCTCACGCAGAAGGTGGAATGGGGAATATCGGACAAACTTCAGGTCTCAACATTCCTCCAGTTGGTGAATCGATCGAACGAAGTTGGCGCGGTGAATTCTGGTATAGGCGACGTCGAGGTAGGGGCGCGATACACGTGGGAAAAGGTAGGCTCTGAGTTCACGCATGTTGCGATAGCCGCAGACGCCGGGTTTCCAACGGGCAGTCCTCGACGAGGGCTCGGAGAAGGAGCTTATACGGTCTCACCTTCGTTACTCCTTTCACGTGAAATACACACAGGCAAGTACCAACTCTTCGCAACGACGGGCGCGGAGCTTGTAATAAAGCGCCGCCGACTCGATCCACCACAGGAGGTTCCGAGTACCTCCGTCTTTTCCAACGGAGGACTGTCCGTTCATGCCGGACATGGCTGGGTGATTGGCGAATTCTCATTGAGCAGCAATTCCTGGAGCGGCGGAGATGAGACTCAACTGGCGCTCACGCCGGCTTATGTATGGCGTCTCAGACGGAGAACTGAATTGTTAGTAGGTCTGCCAATCGGTCTGACCGCTTCGACGAACCGCGTGGGAGCAGTCGTTAAGTTTACTTTCGAATTAGGCGGCAAGCCTGAGTAGAATCAGGGCATGTTTACAAGCACTCACTGGTGGCGCTCCTTCTCTTTGGTTTCCCTGATGCTGACGGTAACGGTCGTTGGCGGAGGTCAGACTCCAAGTCGTGGAACTCTGAAGCATCCGATCATTGACAGCCGGATGAGCAAACGTGAAGCCTTCGACGGCCTGGATCCAAAATGTCCAGATGAGATTCGCAAGAGACAAAGACTAATAACCGTCAAGTACTACTCCACCGACAAACAGATTCACCAGGGCCAATTGGTTATTGATGTTGACCTGAAGAGTGACATCAAAAAAATCTTTGCGCTCGCACTGAAGCAACGCTTCCCGATCTATTCCGTTATTCCCATATCAGACAAACGCTTTCGCAAAGACAATCGTTGGGACGATGAACTATCGATGGAGGCTAATAATACTTCGGCCTTTAACTACCGGGAGGTTACCGGCGGCGGCAGACTATCGAATCACGCATACGGCCGAGCGATTGACATAAATACTTTCCTGAATCCCTACATTAAGAACGACATCATTCTTCCGCATGGCGCGAAATATGATCCGAGTATCTCGGGCACGTTCACCTCAGATCATCCGATCGTGCGGGCTTTCCTCCAACTTGGCTGGGATTGGGGTGGCAACTGGACTTCGCCACGGGATTATCAGCATTTTGAAAAACCACTGAAGAAATAGCTTCACCTATTAATCTCACGACCTGGTTAAAGTGTTTTAGAAACACTCAGCGGCTGATTCAATCACCATGCAGCGCACTCTTCCTTTTGTTCAGTTGAAGTCTGAGGACTTCTACGTTTACTCGCGCTCACTGCGTTTTCAGTTAGGTAATCTTTTCAACAAACCGGCAAGCTAGAGCGGTGGTTGGTTTCGACGGCTAGTTGAGCGGCAAGGTACATTCTCTTCATTGGGTCACTGGTAACAGGAGATGGCCGACTACGTTCCACCATCGTGATAACATCCAGCTCTGCTTATCCTAATAAATTCTGTTTAGGCCCAAATCGAAAGAGGCCGGCCGATTTAACAATGAGTTTGTTGACAGTCAAGAACCTAACGGTACGGATCGAAGACAAGATCGTTGTCGAGAACGTCAGCTTCGAACTCGGACCGAACGACAGGTTAAGCATTTTGGGTCCAAATGGGGCGGGGAAGACCGTGCTGTTTAAGGCGCTGCTCAATCTTGTCTCTTACTCGGGAGAAGTGGTTTGGGACCCGGCGGTTCGGATTGGTTACGTTCCCCAGAAGATAGACGCCGATCGACACCTTCCCCTCACGTATCGAGATCTCCTCAATTCCAAATGTCGAATTGCGAAAGTCCCTACCACGCAGATTGATGAAATCTCTCGGAGCGTTGGCCTGACAAAAGAGATGCTGATAACGCCCGTGGGTCATCTCTCGGGCGGGTACTTCCAAAGAGGTCTGATTGGGTTTGCGCTGCTCGGCAAACCAAATGTGCTTCTGCTCGATGAACCAACTGCCAGCATCGATGAGCCAGCAGAAGAGAATATCTACGAACTGATTCATCGTCTTCAAGATCAATATCAATTGGCTGTCATCACTGTGTCGCATGACTTAAGTTTCGTCTACCGCTATGCCACGAGAGTCTTGTGCTTGAATAGACGAAGCGTTTGTCTCGGCACTCCAAGGGAATCTCTTACTCCCGAGGTCCTCGAAGAGCTCTATGGCCCATCACTTAGTTATTATCATCACGAGCATGGCGACAATGATGCTGTGCGGTGATGCTGTGGTCGTGCGGATTCGACAGCGTAGCTTTGAGAAGATCTTCATAGAAAAGTTATGACGGCGCCGGCATTATATTCAATCATTCTGGTTCTTCTGACAGCTGTTGCTGCCGGGCTGGTCGGTAGCTTTGCCTTGATGAAGCGAATGAGTCTGGCCGGAGATGTGATCTCACATATCGCGCTACCCGGCCTGGGCCTCGCTTTGCTTCTCCATTTCAATCCGCTGATTGGGGCTGCCGCCACCCTGTTTCTCGGGACTTTACTGATCTGGCGGCTGCAACAAGGTGGGACCCTGACGACCGATGTGGCGATCGGCGTGATCTTCACTGCGGCGTTGGCAATCGGCACATTAGTGACACCGAGTGAGGATTTGATTGAAGCGCTGTTCGGAGGCTTTCAAAGTTTAACTCTCCCGTGGTTTCTGCTCGGAGTGTTAGCCGTGCTGGGCATCATTATGTTCGTTTATGTCTTTCGCCACCAATTGATTCTGGTGTTGTTTTCGCCTGAGTTAGCGGCAGCCACAGGCATCAATGTTGCCCGCCTTGATCTCTATTATCTTCTGGTTTTCAGCCTGACTGTGCTGCTGGGTCTCAGATTCTTAGGCGCGCTGTTGGTGGGTGCGTTAATCATCATCCCGGCTGCAACCGGAAGACAGCTAACCCACACTCTAACGGCGTTTCTGAGTGCGTCCGCGGCGATGAGCGTGCTGTCCGTAATCCTTGGATTTCTAATAAACCATTACTGTTCGCATCTGACGATTAGCTCTGTCACTCTCAATCTCTCGCTTGGTCCGGCAATCATTTCGGTGGCAACGATCTTGTTTCTATTGAGCTTACTGCGTAAAAAGGCTTGAGGCTCATCTCTCGCGAACGGTAGCTGCCAGCGGAGCGTCTGTTTGCTTACGGCTAATAGCCAGCATGAGACCGCTCACCGATCGGCCTGCTTGACTCCCACTGCGATCGGAATCTGACATGCTTCCAGCCTTGGGTTAAATGAGGTCCCCACGCTCAAAAAACAAACGGCAGAAATACGGCGCTTGATACAGCCACCGGGGACACCTTATCAACCATTCATCGCGAAAACCCCACCACTTATTGAAAAACAGTCGGGGTAGATCCCAAGACTAAAGTAGGCTCGGTCCTTCTCTAAGCCGACGGCGATTCGGCCCTTGGCAAGCTGCTCACGCTAATGGGAGCAACGAGACTGGACAAATTGCTCCGAGTGGCTTATCGGAGGCCGGTCGCCGTTCTAACCGTGACTGAGGCAGAGTGTTCGTTAGGATTCATGGGTCGCGCAGAAAATTACTACCAGACTTGCGTCTGATCCCCTCTTTGCGTCTGCACTAACTCTTTTATCAGAGATTGAGCATCATGAGATCTCTGCGCTGCCGCCTTCGTAGGTGGGTCACGACGCTGGCATTCTTTGCGGCGCTGACACTGTGCCAGTCGAGCTCACTTGCTCAGCGGCGACCGCCACAAGGCTCGCGCGAACTTCCAGCGCCGCGCTACATACCCAGCCACGATTTCGATACTCAGAACATCAAGCTCGACTTGCGTTTTGACTGGGAGCGCGAACAAGCTTTGGGCACAGAGACAATTACCCTAGCGCCGCTTATTACCAATCTCCGCGTGCTCGACCTGGACGCCGCCAATATGACTTTCAACTCGGTCAAACTCGCGTCCGGCCAAGGCTTGAAATTTGCGGCGAGCCCAGCACAACAAAAACTGACGATTACTTTAGATCGCGCCTATCAGCCGAATGACACGCTGAACATCATCATTGACTACCACACGAATGGAACGACAACCGCACGAGGGATTGGCGGCTTCGGAAGAGGATTGACCTTCATCAAGCCAAATCCTGACGATCCTGCTCGACCGCGCCAAATATGGTCGCAGGGAGAGACTGAGTACAACCACTATTGGTTCCCTTGTTATGATCATCCGAACGACTTCACCACCACTGAAATCATTGCCACCGTCGAGAAGCCTCTGATGGTGATCTCGAACGGCAAACTATTAAGTACGAAAGACAACGAGGACCACACCCGAACATTTGATTGGAAGATCGACCAGCCACATGCCACCTATCTGACCTCGATAGTTGTTGGCGAGTATGCAGCGGTGGAAGGAAACTACGCGGGCATTCCGGTCATCTCGTACGTCTATCCATCTGAATTGATTGAAGGTCGCGCTACCACTGCCCGCCTGCCCGAGATGGTCAAGTTCTTTTCGGAAAAGACCGGCGTGAAATACCCGTACGCCAAGTATTCGCAAACCATGGCTCGCGACTTTGGCGGCGGGATGGAGAACATCTCGGCCACGACCCAGACCGACAACATGATCCATGATGCGCGGACTGAACTGGATCAAACCAGCGATAGTCTGGAATCACACGAATTGGCCCACCAGTGGTTCGGTGACTATGTGACCTGTCGCTCCTGGGCGGACGTCTGGCTCAACGAGAGTTTTGCCACTTACTTTCAGGCGATGTGGGACGAGCACAGTTTGGGCCATGATGACTTTCTTTACCGTGATGTGAAGGCGAATCAGGATACCTACTACCGCGATTGGGTGCGTGGTGTGCGCCGCCCGATCGTGACGGAAAATTACCCCAACCCCGAGGCGGTCTTTGATAGCTACGCTTATCCCCGTGGCGGCGCGGTGCTCCACATGCTGCGAAAGACCTTGGGTGAAGATAACTGGTGGCGCGCCATCAACCACTACCTGACCAAGTACGCTCATCAGCCCGTTTCGACCGAACAGTTTCGGATTGCCATCGAGGAGGCGACCGGACAATCGATGGATTGGTTCTTTGACGAGTGGGTTTATAAGATGGGCCATCCGATCTTTCAAGTTACGCAGACTTATGACGAAGCTGCCAAGACGCTGACACTTCAAATAAGGCAGCATCAGAAACCTGATCCGACCTATGAGTATCCGCAGGCGATCTTCTTTCAGACTCCTGTAGAAATTGAGATCGGTACGGCCACCCGAGTTCGGATTGAGCGTGTGATGATCGAGCCTAAGCAGGAGCAGTCGTTCAGCTTTCGACTCGACGGCGAGCCACAGTTGGTCAACTTCGATTACGGCGACACGCTCATCAAAGAGCTACTCTTCGACAAATCGACTGACGTGCTTATTTACCAGTTGAGTCACGATCAGGATGTGATGGGCCGAATGTGGGCTTTGGAGCGGCTCTCTGAAAGGCGCCAAGCCGTCAACATACCGGACGACGAGAAAAAGTTAATACCAGAAGCAATCTCGGCTTCGCTAACTCGGGATCAGTTTTGGGGAATGAGGTTCGAAGACGCAGCCGCACTGCAAGGAGTCCCAGGAGAAGACGTCAAGAAGGCGTTACTCACGGCGGCCAAGGACATGAATCCGCGAGTGCGAGCCCGAGCAATTCAGGCTTTGGGCGCACGAAAAGATCCGGCGCTGGCGGCGACATTTCAGCAGGCGCTCAATGATGAAAGCTACGCGGTGATTCGTGCGGCGGCTGAGGCACTGGGCCGAACGAAGAACGTGGCCGGCTATGACTCGCTAACGAAGCTCCTCGACACACCATCATGGCGCGACAATATTAGAATCGCCGGTCTAAATGGTCTCGCGGCGCTGGGCGATCCGCGCTCATTGGAGGGCGCACTGAAGTATGCTGCCAGTGGTAATTCACCACAGGTGCGGGCCGCCGCTCTTGTTGTATTGGGCGTTACCGGAAAAGATGATCCGCGCGTCTTTCCGCTGCTCTCGGAGACGCTCGTGAAATCGGCATCACCATACAACGCGACGCTCTTTGGCGCGTCAGGCCGCGCCTTGGTCGAACTTGGTGATCCGCGCGGGGTCGATGTTTTGGAGCAGGCGGGGAAGAAGCTCACCTCGCCTCGGGCGATCCCCCTTCTACAACAGTTGCTGCAACAGCTGAAACAGAAAGCGCCACCGGTGACAACGAAGACTCCGATTGGCTAATTCTTTTGGTCGAGCCATATCGCAAGAAGTTGCAGGTGTCACCACCGGCCGATCCAGATCAGCGGACGCCTGACTCTACTATTTCCAAGGTCCCATTAGTCGCGTCGAGTGTGGCGACGACACCTAACGGCAGGGTTAGTTGGTCATCGGTATGGCCGATGGTCAAACCGTAGAGCACCGGCACTTTCAGATCACCGAAAATATTGTCCAGCACTTCACCTAAGCCGTAAGGGATCGTGGTGGAAGGTTTGTAGTCTTTGGCTCGGCAGTCCTGACATTCTCCGAAGATTACCCCCGCGACGCCATCAAACTTTCCCGCGAGCCGAAGATGAGTAAGCATGCGGTCGATGCTGTACGGCTCTTCATCGACATCTTCGAGAAAGAGTATCTTGCCGCGCGTTTCGATTTCATAAGGCGTGCCCATCGTGTTCGAGATCAGCGTGAGATTGCCTCCAATCAACGGACCCTTAGCTATCCCCGGCCCAATTGTTCGCAGAGAATGACTCGGGCGGAGTTCGTTTGTCTCAGGCGGATTGGTGACTTTGCCGATGGGTTGAGTCTCAAACAAAGCCTTACGGAAATACTTCTGCGTATAGTCAGTAAAACGAGACAATGCGATGGGACCGTGAAAAGTTACCAGCTTCGCATGCTTGTTGATTGCCAGATGCATCGCGGTGATGTCGCTGTAACCGAGAAATACTTTGGGATTGCGACGGACCAAATCGTAGTCGATGCGATCAAGGATGTGCATCGATCCGTATCCGCCGCGAATGGCAAAGACTGCGTCCACGTTTTGATCGCGAAACATCGCATGAAGATCGTCCAGACGTTCCTCAATCGAAATGCGGTAGTCATTCATGCGCTTACCCGCATTCTTTCCCATCCTCATTCGTAGTCCGAAATACTTAAGGGTGCGCTCGGCCACGGCGAGACGATCAGGATCAGAAACGTACGTGGCCGGGGTAATCAGGCCAACCGTATCACCCGCTTTCAAAGCCTTCGGACGAATCAGTCCATCGGCGAAAGCAGAAGCGGAGATCAGATCTCTTGCTACCAAGGGAAGGGCGACGCCGGCGCCGATTTGCTGCAAGAAATTCCTTCGTTTCATGAACATGCCGTTGCTAGGCCTTCAGTATACCGAAGCCGACACGCGATCACGCAGCCGTTTTGAATTCTTTGATCGAGAGGCAGGATCTTCAGACGTGAGTTGACAATTACCTGGCGCGTTTCTGTTTTTGCTTCTTTGGCTCTTTGGTCCCCGCTTTATCCAAACGTTTCAGGACACCGCCAGCTAATGAATTCATTAGGGCGACGAAAAACACCAGGCCAACCGCGAACAGAACCATGGTTCGCCAATCGTGTTCATGCTCGTGAAAGAGAAGGATGAATTGCATTTCCGGGTTTCGGGCCCCGACGAAGATCCGCAACGTCAGTTTCGGCACCTTGAACTTTTTCTCAGGGAACATAGGACTCCTGGCGGATCCAGAACACTCAGTATTCAGCGGACTGCTTAAGCCGGCGCATGAATGGCCCAACTGGACAGTTGAACGGAAAAAGACGTTCGCTCTTGGTGCGGTTTAACGGCCTTGCTTTGCTTGGCTCGGGCATTGTTGGTCCCACCAAACGCCACTCGTTGGACGGTATCAACAGTCCACCAGCGATTTCAGGCAGTCCGTTAAATTCAAAGTGCCCTAGAGGCTATCCGGCATCTAGCATTCTGTGTTTTCCCTCAGCGGTATTGGTGATCCTATGCAGATTTGGAGATAAGGAATGTCATTGAAACTACTCTGTCGAATTGTCTTGATTCTTGTTATGTGTGGTGTTGCTGCCGGAGCGGTTTTGGCCCAGGGCTTAACTTCAGGAACCGTGACCGGCACGGTCACCGATCCAAATGGCGCAGTCGTTCCCAATGCCACGGTAACGCTGGAGAATGCGGTAAGCGGTTATAACCGATCAATGACTGTTGGCACGGATGGCGCTTTTCGTTTTGATAACGTTCCGTTCAATAACTACGTGTACTCGGCATCGGCCAGCGGCTTTTCTGATGTTAGAGGTGCACTCAACATTCGAACGTCGGTGCCAATCACGCTGACGATCCCGCTAACAGTAGGGACGACGACAGCCACCGTAACCGTCAACACCGGAGGGGATCTCCTTGAAAACGTCGCGTCCGCTCATACTGATGTTGATAAAAGTTTGATCGACCGCCTGCCGGTCAGGGATCCCGGCAGTGGTTTGAGTACCGCTGTGACGTTGGCAGCGCCGGGAGTAGCGGCGGATTCCAATGGAGGATTCCATCCACTGGGAGATCACTTCGAATCTAATATCTCACTCGATAGTCAACCGATTTCTGACCAACAGAGCAAGTTCTTTTCGACCCAAATTCCGGTCAACATCATTGAATCGATGGAAGTGATCACCGGCGCGACGCCGGCCGAGTACGGCGACAAGACGAGTCTGATCATTAATGCCACGACTCGCTCCGGTCTCAACCAGAAAAAACCAACCGGCAATTTCAACGCTCTCTATGGAACGTTTGGGACGACGCACGAAGACGGGGCACTCGCCTGGGGCAATTCCAAAGGAGGGAATTTCGTCGCGTTCAACTTCGAGCGCTCGGGCCGCTTTCTCGACGCTCCCGAGTTTACCGTCCTGAACGATCGCGGCACCGCCATAAATCTGTTCGACCGCATCGACTACGGCCCCAATACCCAAGACACTTTTCACCTGAACTTGTTTCTAGCGCGCAACCGTTTCGATACACCGAATGAGTTTGACCAACAGGCGCTTGGCCAGGCACAGCGACAGGCAGTGCATACGATCAACCTCGCGCCTGCCTGGGTGCATATCTTCAGTCCGACGACCGTGCTATCGATCAATCCTTACTACCGGCTCGACACCGTTCAGTACTTCGCCAGCCCTAATCCATTTTCGGATCAGCCGCTGACCTTCGGTGAATCGCGGCGACTAAATAACGTCGGTTTGAAGGCGGATCTGTCATACGTGAAAGGGAAACACAATGCGAAGTTTGGGGTTCAGATTTCGCATACTTTCTTGACGGAAGGGTTTAATTTCGGCATTACCGACCCTGACTTCAACGACCCGGCCAGCCCGGACTTCCTGCCCGGCTTACTGCCATTCGACTTGACCCGGGGCGGCAGTCCATTTCTTTTCCACGGTCACACCGACATCAAGCAGGAAGCCCTGTTTGCTCAGGACAGCGTGACATTGGGAAACGCGACCGTAATGTTGGGTCTGCGTTTTGACAACTACAATGGCATCACGAGCGGCCACAGTCTGCAACCACGGCTAGGCATTTCGTATTTGGTGAAGCGCACGAACACGATTCTGCGCGGTTCATATACGCGCAACTTTGAAACGCCTTACAACGAAAACCTTATCCTATCGAGCGCGACTGGCGCTGGCGGGCTGGCTAATGGAACTCTGGGTGACACCAGCAATCTACCGCTGCTACCAGGACGGCGTAACCAGTTTAACGTCGGGTTCCAACAGGCCGCCGGAAAGCACTTCGTAATCGATGTTGATTACTTCAACAAGCGCACGACGAATGCCTATGACTTCAACGTCCTCTTCAACACGTCAGTGGTGTTTCCGATTTCATGGCAGCGATCGAAACTTGATGGGGTAAGTTCGCGCATTAACTTCACGAACTATAAAGGCCTGTCGGCCTTCGCTGTTCTGGGCCATACTCGCGCGCGTTATTTCCCTCCTGAGAGTGGCGGATTGTTCTTTAACTCCGATTTGCCCGCCGGCGTCTTTCGCATCGATCACGATCAGGCGTTCCAGCAGACAACGCAAGTCCAATATCAATTCCAAAACTGGAAGAGGCTGGCGCCATACATTGCGTTCACCTGGCGATATGACAGCGGTCTGGTCTCTGGGGCAGTTCCTGACTATGACACGGCACTGACATTTTCCGGTGACCAGCAGGCGCAGATTGGCCTCTTCTGCGGAAATGTCTTTGCGACGCCTACATCACCGATTCTGGCGTGCGGTGATCCGAATCGCGGAGCTTTGCGAGTTCGCATACCGGCTGACGGAGCGGCGAACGACGATACCAATCCTCCGCGCATCGCACCGCGTCATCTCTTTGACCTGAGTGCCGGGAGTGACAATCTATTCCGCACTGAGCATACAAAGATGACGCTCAGATTCTCAGTTCTCAATCTGGCAAATAAGGAAGCGCTGTACAACTTCCAATCAACGTTCAGTGGAACACACTTCGTATCGCCGCGAACATTTCAGGTGCAAGCGGGAGTCACGTTTTAGACTACTTCGAACAACTCCGCCTCCGAGGCTGTTAGAGAAAGGCCAGGCTCAATGGAGCCGGGCCTTTTCTAGCGTTTACTCACACGGCCTAAATACGCGGTTTCTATTCCGCGCAGTATTACTTGCGGTTTCGGAGTTCGGATGACAGAATTTCTGGAATTTGTCAGGTCGAGACGTGCGTAAACTGAGAAGCATCAGCGGTAGGATTAACGGTTTCCGGCTCGCGCGAGTAATTCTCGGGGCCGCGCTCCTTCTGTCTATCCTCTTGATCAATATTCCATTTGCCGTTTTCGCTGAAGGCCCCACGTGCAATCTGGCTTGTTGCGCGGGAAGACCGCCGCACGCGGCGGGTTCGTGCATGGATGGTTCGTGTCACGCGTCTCTGGGCAAGCGGGCAAAGACACGGCATGCGCACGTCGAAGCACATCTGCAGGGCGAACAGTTATGCGGCCTGTCTCAAATCAAGTTCAACCCGGCTCGCTTGTTGGCAACGAGAGCGATAACCATCGAGGCAAGCACGGACGCTTCGCGCCATGATCCACCGAGTACCGATCGCGCGAGCATATCAACGTCCGTCCTAACGAAACCTTGTCAGTCGGATTGCAGCAGTTGTGCTATGGGCTTCACCAGCTCAAATCGCCATCGCAACTCTGCTGCGCTTACCCATGCCGAACGACCGCGTCCACCTTCAGAAGCCGGACTGCAGGTCAAGAGTGACTTCATACTAGATCTAAACGCGCGCAGCCGCCGAGACGCCCCGCGCGGCCCTCCCTCCTGCTCCTGATTCAACTTCCGACGATCAAATATCTACCGGCTAGAGTCGGCCAGTCGTCAAGACATTCCAGCGAGTTGGAATGGTTTGGTCGTTTTCGCATTTCGCTTGCACGATGACTTGTCTCCGGTCACGAAGCCTCATCGTGGGCGGGGATTTCTTTGTAGGGGCGATTATGGATAAACGGACTCGAGTACTAGGAATTCTGCTCGACATGAAGGCTTTACCAATAATTGTTTCGTTCTTATTTGTCACTGCAGTTGTGTATGGGCAACAGACGGTGACGTCAGCGACGCTTACAGGACACATTGAAGACGCGAGCGGCGCCGGAGTTAGCGGCGCGAGTCTGACGGCCACAAGTGTCGCCACCAATCAAAAGCAAAGCGCGACGAGTGACTCCGATGGGCGCTACCGGTTTCCCTATCTTCAGGTGGGAAGCTACAAGCTCATGATCGAAGCTCAGGGCTTCGCGCCTCTTACGAGGGAACTGACCGTAACCGTGGGCCAGTCGCTGGATCTGCCGGTGAAACTCGACGTGGCCGGCGTGTCGGCTCAGGTCAATGTTTCGGCCGACGTGTCGACGATCGAAACTGTGCGGACTCAGATAACTGAAACAATCCGGCCCACCGAAATTGATGACCTGCCGCTCAATGGTCGCAATTACCTGGACCTCGCATTGCTGGTGCCCGGTGTGTCGCCGACAAACACGGGCAGCAACCAACGCTTCGCCGAGACCTCGGCGATTCCGGGACAGGGAATCTCAATCGCCGGACAACGCAACCTCTACAACAGCTTTGTGGTCGACGGACTCTCAGCAAATGATGATGCGGCGGATTTGACCGGGACGTACTACAGCCAGGAAGTAGTGAATCAATTTCAGGTAATCACCTCAGGCGGTATTGCTGAGTTTGGTAGGGCCTCGGGCGGTGTCGTGAACATCATCACTAAATCAGGCACGAACGATTGGCGAGGCAGCCTTTACGGGTTTGCCCGCAATCAACGCTTTGATGCTCGCAATCCGCTCGCGCCTACCAAAGACCTGCTTACCCAGGCTCAATACGGAGTAACGCTCAGCGGCCCGATCAAGCGCGATCGCACCTTCTTCTTCACCAACTTTGAACAAACCCGGAGAAATTATTCCGCGGTATTGACCATTGCTCCCTTGGCGGTTGCGACGATAAACAATCGGCTCATCGCAGTTGGCTACAAGGGACCACTGGTGACGACGGGAGTGGTGCCGGCCAACTTTGACACGACGAACTTCTTCGCGCGTGTCGATCACAAGTTGAACGATCGTAACCAGTTCAACGCGCGCTATAGCCTCTATCACATCACGGCTGAAAACTCGCGCACGGTTGGCGGCCTGAACGCTGTCAGTCGCGGATCGGGCTTGGATGACACTGATCAGACGGTGGAAGCGAGCAACATCACCACGCTCAATAGTCGCACTCTGAACGAATTTCGTTTCCAGTACACCAACAGCCGACTAGGCGCGCCGATCAACGACAATGTGGGTCCGGCAGTCGGCATTTCGGGTGTGGCGAATTTCGGCACGGCAACTTCATCGCCGTTGGCGCGAGACATAAACCTGTTTGAAGTTGTCGACAATGTTTCGACGCAGCGCGGCAGCCATTCACCCAAGGCCGGCGTGGACTTCCTTTATAACCGCGTCAACATTGTCTTCCCCGGAGCCCTTCAGGGAGTCTATGCCTTCAACTCGCTGAATGCTTTCCTGGCTGGCACTTATAGCTCGTTCCAGCAGGCTTTTGGCGCACCCAGCCAGCTTCAGTCAAATCCAAACGTTGGGTTCTTCGTGCAGGACGAATGGCGAGTACGATCTGATTTAACCATCAACGCCGGGTTGAGGTACGACCTGCAGTTCCTACCCAACCCAATCCAAACGGATACGAATAACTTTGGACCACGTCTCGGACTCGCTTTTGGGCCGGGTGATCGCAAGACGGCCATTCGCGCGAGCATTGGCATTTATTACGATCGCATTCCGCTGCGAGCCACCTCGAATGCCTTGCAGCGTGACGGAACAAAGTATGTGGTGGTCCAGCTCTCGCCCACTCAAGCCGGAGCGCCGGTGTTTCCTAATGTGCTGTCATCCCAACCGAGCACATTGATTACCAAGCCAAACATCACCCGCATCGATCCGAACATCGAGGTCAGTTACAGTGAGCAAGCCAACTTTCAGGTCGAGCGCGAACTGCCTGGCAATGCTTTGCTCTCAGTTGGCTACCTGCATCTGCATGCTCTGCACATCATTGCTTCACGCAACATCAATGTGCCGACTGTTCCCGCGTCGGCAGGCATTCCCAATCTCGGTCGGCCAGATCCGAATTGGGGCAACATCAGTCGCTATGAAGGCGTGGGCGATTCCTATTACAACGGGATGGTTGTTTCATTCAACAAGCGCGCCGCCCGTTGGGCCAGTCTGCGGGTTTCTTACACACTCTCAAAGACGACCGATGATGCCGGGAATTTCTTTTTCTCGACACCGCAGGATAACTTCAACCTGCGGGGTGACATGGGACTCTCGGATAACGATCAGCGTCATCGACTGGTTCTAAGCGGAACGTTCCAGGCTCCAGAAGGTAGAACAAATGGACTAGAGAAAGCGCTTCACGGCTTTCAGTTGAGCTACATCTTCACCTACGCTTCACGTCTGCCTTTCAATATCCTGCTCGGTAGCGATCGTAACTTCGACACGAACAACAACGATCGCCCCGTAGGCGTGGGACGCAATACGGGACGAGGTTTCGACTTTGCCTCGTTCGATATGCGGCTCAGTCGGCACTTTCGTCTTACTGAACGAGTCGGTTTGGACGTATTGGCGGAAGGTTTCAATCTGTTCAATCGAGCTAACTTCGGTGTGCCGAATAACACCTTTGGACCGGGAACGACGCCGAATGTAACGTTTGGTCAGCCGACACAGGCCTTTGATCCGCGCCAGTTTCAGTTCGGATTGAGGGTAACTTTCTGAGGAAGAATTATTCCCAATCTCGACCCACTCCGCTCAGACCGAGTGATGTAGTGCTCGTGAAAGATTTGGGGCGAAAGTGAGGGCGTGGATATTTCGGCCGAATCCCAACGCCTTTCCAGATTTGTTACTTTCAGAGTTATCAACGGTATCCTGCGACTCACCCAACTATTGCTCGTTCGCTAACTCCCAACGAAACTCCGTTGGTTGGATGACGTGAAGATGACGTGGTGTAAGAAATCAGAAATCAGTCCGAGTCCTTAGCAATTCATCAGATCTTAGCAGTCCCAACGGACTGAAACTACGTAGCGAGATTGATCTCTGACAGCTACTGCCGTTGGGCTGAGAGGCGAATGTTTACGCCGTTAACCGCAACGAGAGTTGAAGAACCCATCAAGTCTCATTCGCTGAAATGAAGATGGCATGTCGGAGTTGAGGGGCAGGAGAGACTTCCCGCGAATTCATCGAGCCACAACCGCACAGAGCGTGAATCCGAACGTACGACGCCATTTGCGAAAAGCGATGTACGCGTATTGTACGCACGGTGAAAACGAAGCGGGACTGCCGCTAATTCGCTTCAAAAATGGGGATGCGAGCATGAACGAGCGACGCCAGCCTTTTTTCAGCTGGTGGCGGCGATTCCGCCGGCGTCTGTAAGTCGTTGAATTTAAATGGTGGCCAGGGACGGAATCGAACCGCCGACGCCGGCCTTTTCAGAGCCGCTTACCGTATCGCAGAAGTGGTTTGACACCAACAGGATATCACTCAGGGTGAACGACTTATGATGTAAGCGAATGAGTATGGCGTGGGATGGTTTGGGCTGTTTTAGGCCCCATGATGTACGTCTATTGTACCGGCGGACAGCTCGACTGGTATGGCCGCGCGAAGAAGGGCCAATTCATTGGCCGATTGATTATCTACAATACCGTAACTGGTACTTCGAACAGTTTCAGTTGTGTTCAGAATTGCCTCTGCACACCTACTTACTACATCGGCACGACAGACCCAAATCTGATTGTTGGCACTAGAGGTAATGAGTTTCCTCTCGATGCGCTGGAAGTCGATCGAGACTGCAATCAAAACCAGTTTACCTATGAGATCAATAACGCTGAGTTTATTTCGAGTAACACTGATGTCGTGACTGTAAATGGCCAAACGGCAACACTCGTGGGCGATGGAACGGCTCAAATAACCGCAAGCTGGTCGGCGTACGACGTAGACCAAACGTGCACTCTTAGTGCGGAAGGTGAGTGTATTGATGCTCGGTGCCAAGCGACCGCTATAGGCAATCCAATAGCGCAAACGCCAGTCACTTCGATAACTCTAAATTGGACCACCCCGCACCATTTCAGCCCGGACGACGGGGCTGTGCCTCTCGCTTCAGGAACGCCACCCCAAGGATCACCCGCTTTTGTGACCACAACAACGATATCGGCGACGGCTTCACCTTCAGGAGGAACATTCTCCTGGTCGACCACAAGCAACAAAGTGACGCTGTCGAATACAACCTCGTCGACCGTAACTGTGACGGCAGAAGCGGAAAGCGATGCCACAAGGGACGTAACAATCACCCTCTCATATACCTACAATAATCAAACGTCGACGAAGGAAGTACCATTTACTGTTCAAAAACCCACTTTCATGGACTTCATAAGCGTTGATGGTGCGGGAACGGAGACTTGCCCTTCGGGTCAGAGTGGAATCTACAAAGATATAACGTGGCAACTAGCGGATAAGAATCACAATCCTATTCCGTATGCGCTACCAATTTACGACACAATCAACAACAACACCCCGAACTCTTGTTCTGCGCCTTCCCAGGGCGAAGGGACGCCTCCAGGATCGACGACCGGTTCCTTCGGACGGTGGAGTCATCACTATGCCCTTTGTAGCAATGCGTGTAATACTGGCGGAAGTTGCTCCCTAGCAGGAACGCAGAAGTATTTTGCGAATGGTTTCGAGATAGATTTGTCGTTCACAATGTCCTGCGCAAGCATCACAGTTGCGGGACATTAACTAAATATTTCATGTTGGCACTTCGAAAAATCTTTATCTCGTGGGGAGTTGCGTTCCTAATCACTCAAGCGGTTCTTGGCCAAGATCTCCAGTCAAGACTGGCGCAAAACGCAGACTTTGTTCCGACCGCGAATTCCCAGAAAGGTCTATTGGTAGAAATCGCAAAACATTACAAGCTACCGATGGGAATCGAATGGGCTTATGATCTCAAAGAGAAACCTATCATCTCACTAACTCCGCAACCTACGGTTGAAGCGCTGCTAGAGTTGGTGCTGGCACAGGCTCCAAGCTATTTTATGGAAATAAAAGACGGTGTCATCAACATCCGTCATACGTCTTATTCCGAAGATTCGCGCAATTTTCTCACGCTGCGGCTACCAGAGTACAAGGCCAAAAAAGTCAATGTGTTCGCTGCTGAATGGCAGTTGCGCTTAGAAATTCATCGAACCATACATCCGGAACAATATAGTAACGGATTCAACGGCGGATACGGTCAGCCTGATCGAGGTGATGGTTTCAACATCTCGAATATCTCTTACAGCGGTAAGAACGTGAAGGTGAGGGACGTGCTTAATGCAATCGTGAAGCAGAATGGAAATGCGCTGTGGCTAGTTGAATTAAATCCTTCGAAGGTGATGCGAGATGAACGATTTTTTGTTCAGCATGTATATGGCACAGACGTTGACGCAGACTTCGCTTGGGAAATTATTGCATTCGGCGCATCCGAACCCGGCCAGCGCTAAAGCTCCAGGTAATAAGATCTTCTACCCTATACCCCTATACAAAACTAGAGCGGTGGAACCAGAGTTCCACGACGTTACAAATCACATGGAAAAAAACTTGAGGCCACCTTCGTGGCTGACGCCTTCTTTAAGTAATTAAGGAATGAATGCGCCCCCCCACTGGACACTCTTCGCAACTTTTTGCTGTTAGCGGCGGCCAAAACCCCGAGTCTGTTCCAAATGGTGCACGAGATCGGAGTTTAGAAGATTAGACTCCCAAGGTATTTTAAGTCCGTTCGATAGGCACCCACCTGATGCGACTACGCATGACCAAGTAGTATTTACCGACGTTTCAGCCGTCAAAGCAACTGACGTCTCGCTTGGTCTCGGCACGTAACCCCCTCATCTTCCCCTCATCCAGAACGCGCGTGTTGCGATTCGATGTAGTTGATTCACGAATGATTTGCGCCCACTAAAGTCCAGTCAACCTTAGTTCGTTCATAAATCCTTAAGTCAGAAAATCAGAAGCAGCGCAGTAGCGAATCAGCTACTGCGCCACTCGTTCTGATCATCTGCGTTTATTTTCGCCCGCGTTACCTTGCGCCTCCGGCCACCGCTTTAACGTCCTCAGTCGTGAGCGCATTTCCGCCGACGCCCCAACCACCGCTCACGGTCTCTTCGAAGATGACGACAGTATAAGGCCGCAGGGCTTCACCCTCGATTGCCACCATCGTATCCGTCAGCTTTTTGACGATCTCCTTTCGCTGTTCCTTGTTGAAGACTCCCTCGATTGCTTTGACTTGAATTGACGGCATAACTGCCTCCTTTTTGGTTTTGTTTTTCGGTCATCTTCACTATACGAGTAGTTGCGAATTGATTACTTGATTGATAGTCCCGTGTTCTTGACCATAACAACCTTCTGCAAATGGATGTACTTTCGGAAATTCTGAAGGTCGTCAAGCTCGATGCCGCGCGCTTTTTTAACGGCGAATTCTCCCCCTGGTGCTTTAGTGCACATCCGTCAAAAGACATTGCACACCACCTTTCGTCAAGCGGGGGCCACGTGATTGTTTATCACCTTCTGACGGAGGGCCGCGCATATGCGAAGTTGTCGGATGGAACGCGTGAGCAGTTAAGCGCAGGCGATATCGTAATCTTCCCGCATGGAGACGCGCACTTCCTGGGAAATGGCTGGCCGGAGAAGCCGTTCGATTCACTAAAAGCTTTTGGAAGAAACATGTCCGGAGAATTGAAGGTTGCGCGTTACGGTGGTGGAGGTGAAATCACCCGGTTTATTTGTGGGTACATGGCCTGCCATCCGCGCCTTAGTCAGGTGTTCCTCGTCGGCTTGCCGCCCATGTTCAAAGTCAACGTGAGTAAAGCGAAGTCAGGAGAGTGGATCGAGAACTCGATTCGATTTTCGGTCGACCAGACTGAAGGACAAATTGCCGCTGCCGGTTCTCTCACCACCAGGTTGTCGGAAGTCTTGTTTCGTCGAAACTTTGCGTGGCTACATTAGTTTACTACCTACAAATGAGATCGGATGATTGGCAGCCGCGCGATCCAGTGGTGGGGCAGGCGCTATCCCTGCTAAACAAAGAGCCGGATCAGGCCTGGACAATTTCGAATTTGGCAAGATCCGTCGGTTTGTCACGCACGCGTTTGGCAGAACGCTTTCGCCATTTCCTTGGAGAATCACCCATCGCCTATCTGACGCATTGGCGCCTTAAGCTGGCGGCGGAAATGCTTCAAGCAAGCGAAGACAGCATCGCTCAGGTCGCCGTGACGGTTGGCTATGGCTCGGAAGCTTCGTTCAATCGGGCATTCAAACGCGAGTTCGCCTGCCCTCCGGCGCAGTTTCGTCGACAGCACAAAGCAGTCGCTTGAAAATGTCGATCTCTAACTCACGGCCGCGGCCGTGCGCATACAATCAGGATTACTGCGAAAGCCGCGATATGAAAAATCGCCTTTGCATAACAATTCCTGAACTGTAGAAACTAGACCGACTATGTCGGGTTTGATGACATAACCGTCTGCTCCCGTCTTTTGGGCTCGTTCAATATCAGCGAGCGTGCCGGCGCCCGAGTAAAATAGTATTCGGGTAGCCGGATCGATCGATTTGATTTTCTGAGAAAGCGTGAATCCGCTCATTCCGGGCAGCCACACGTCTACGATGTACAAGTCAAATCGGCCGGGACGTATTAACGGCAGCGCCTCGTAACCCGTCTCAAGTGTGACCAGCGATAAGCCCAGAGGTCTCAGGAGAATACTGATCATCTCTCTGGTGCTCTGATCATCATCGACGAGGAGACCTTGCTGTCGGGATTGCGCTAACATGGTGTGTACCTCTTATTTAACTTAGATTTGTATAAAGCATTCTGCCACGCTCTCAGGCTCGCATCGCATTGCGATAATCAACGTAAAGATTTGTTAATCGATCGGCGGCGGCCGGATCGCTGCGCGCCAGCAATGTAATTAAGTCATCGCGTTCCTTCAGCAACGGCAACAGGGCGTTGCGCTGTGACTGTGAGAGTATCTTCGAATCCAGCGGCGCATCGATACGTTTGCGTAGTTCAGTGAAGAAGTCGCTGGTCGTTTGACGCGCTAATTCATACTCACCGCGCCTGGCGTCTATGACCGCGGAGGAGAGTGAGTTCTGTAATTCGCTGAGTTGCAGTTGCCTCTGCGCGGCATCGCGCTGCGCTGCGTTCTCGCGTGCCCTCATCCACATGGGCACGGTGCCGAGGAGGAAGAAACCAATCGCCAAGACCGCGTATAACGCGATCCTTCGCCAGGGGATAGTTATAGCCTTATCATTCGTCGCGACGACCTGCGGCACTTTTCGGTCGGTTGCATGCGGCGCAGCGTGAGCGTGTGTGTTAGCTATGCTCATTTGCTGTGTCTCCTTTGCTCTACCAAAGCTCCGGTGTTGATCCGCTCGTGGTTAATCGTCGGGACAGCTCGGATTCTAGGCTTCTAGAAGTAGCGGCGAAACGGTGTAATCACAGATGGCACATGAGTGTTTCCGCTCATGCGACAAAAGACTCTCGGGCCGAACATGATAGACTTTCCACATTCCTTTGAAGCTCGATTTGACCGGGAGCAGCCTTGGGCATACGTGGGCGCATGCAGATATTCGCTTTCGTGGTTGCCGTTCCACTGGCGATCGTCGGAGGGATCGCCCTACTTGGCATCTGGAACGTTAGTCGGTCCCAACTAAAAGAATCCGTCAAGCAGCAGGCAGAGTTAGCGACGATTGCGTTCGATCGTTGGGCCAAGGCTCAACAAGAACCCTTAACTTCTATATCGGCGAGTGTGCAGGAGGAGGCAGCTACTGCCGGCTCACTCAGTGAAGATTTGCGTCACCTCCTGCGAGCACGACCCTATTGGATCGATGTGCGCATTATTTCTTCTTCGCGCCAGAACATTGCGGCCGAACCTGCTGGAGCCGAGGTTCCACCCCCGGCCCTGTTGGATTATTTATTCAATCAGACCAGGACTCACAGTTTCTGGATGGCCAGTGACCGAACGTCTGCATTCGCGGAGCCCGTGATGGCCGTTGCAGTGCCCACCAGCTCGGGCGGCGCGGTCGTCGTTCGCATCCGTAGTTCAGCTATTGACGAGCTGTTTCGTACCATTCAGTTTAATGACGGGTCGGTGATCGCCGTGCTGGATGCGGAGGGTCATATTCTCTATCGGCGCCAGACAACGGAGACTCCTATCGACCGCGAAGTAAGCGGCTCGTCGTTGTTTTCAGCAGCCGGCACTGATCGAGCCGCGATGACCGAAGTCGAAAGCCCATATGACGGCGTGCGGCGGCTCTATGGAGTTCGGGCCAGCGCGATGAACAGCGTCGTCATCGTGGGCATTCCGAGTGCGGTTCTCTACGAACCGGCACGCCGGCGGTTCACGATGTATCTATTTTTCAGTCTGATCACGCTTGCGTGTGCCGTAATCGCAGGTATGTTCATCTCGAGCAGCATTACCCGCCCTATCCGGCAACTTCAGGAAACTACGCAAGCATTCGGTGCCGATCAGATCACCGCACGAGCCGCCGTAAACGATTCAGGCGAGATAGGAGAACTTGCAAGTGCCTTCAATAATATGGCCGACAAGATAGTCGAGCGGGAGGAGAAGCTGAAAGAGCTGGATCGCCTCAAGTCGGAATTCGTTGGCAACGTCTCTCACGAGTTGCGGACGCCGCTGACGACGATTAAAACCCTCACGCACGTGTTGCAAAGGAAAACGAACGGTGACCGTGATCTGCAAGAGCATCTCGAAACGATTGCCGCTGAATGTGATCGGCAAATTGATTTGGTTTCGAATCTGCTCGATATGTCGAGAATCGAGGCCGGAGCTTACAGAATAGATTTGGTTGGGGTAAATCCGTCGGAAGTGCTCGTCAGTTGCGTCAGCCGCTTGACCCATAACGCCGAGGCGCACCATGAGGACTTAAGACTCGAATTGCCCAGTGAACTTCCCATGGTGCGAGCAAGTCACACCGCGCTGCGGCGGGTGCTGTGCAATTTAATAGAAAACGCCATCAAGTACACGCCTGACGGAGGCATAATCAGCGTTGGTGGTCGGCGAGAAGACGACGAGGTCGCTATTTACGTTCGCGACAGCGGTCCTGGTATTTGCGAGGAAGAAATTCCGCGGATCTTCGATAAGTTCTATCGCGCCGGTCCAGCGAACGCAAGAGAATCAAAGGCCGGCTCTGAACCAGCGGGCGTTGGGTTGGGTCTGTACATTGTGCGAAACATCGTGACCCAATTAGGCGGTCGAGTAACCGCCCGAAACGGCGAAGCGGGCGGCGCGGTCTTTACTGTACATCTGCCGAAGTGGTTGCCCGCCGAAAATCAAGAAGGAAATGGATCGAAAGCCTGAGCGATTGTTGGTGGTTGACGACGAGCCGAATCTGTTGCGAGCAGTGGAAGCCTGCCTGCAGGCCGAAGGCTATGAAGTGCTTGCCGCTCGGTCTGCCAGAGAGGCACTGGTGCGAATTACGACTTATGTTCCCGATTTGATTATTACCGACATTAGAATGCCGGGCATGGATGGCTTTGAGTTTGCTCGTCATCTGCACCAGACTCCGGCGACCGCGCTGATTCCGGTCATGTTCCTCACGGCTAAGGGCGAAATGAGCGACCGCGTAAAAGGATTTCGATCCGGCGTCGATGCTTACCTCACCAAGCCTTTCGAACCGGAAGAATTGCTGGCGGCAATCGAAGGCATCTTAAGGCGTGTGAAGAGAACGCACGACGGTATTGCCCGGGTCATTGGTGCGGCAGCTCAAGCCGCCGACCGGGACCGATTTCAGGACGAAGAGTTGACCGAAGCCGAAATCCGCATCGCGGAACTGGTGGCGCGCGGACTCAGCAACAAAGAGATTGCTGCTGACCTTGAAATCAGCGTGCGCACGGTAGAGAACCATATCAGTCATATTTTGGATAAGAAGAGTTTTAGTAATCGAGTTGAAATCGCCAGGATGGTACTTGAGCAGAACCTCTCTGATACGACCCAAAATCCGGTCTAGGTGAATTCACTCAGATTCTCTGGGGGTTCGTACCCTGTCGCCCACCGCTTCCGCTTCCTATGATAGAGATGCCCAAATAACTATTACGAGGTTCAAGTCATGGCATCAACATTATCAATCTCCAAATTGATTTCCACGACGCTTGGTTTATTCGCTCTCTTTCTTTCCTCGCAACTTTACGCGAACGCTCAAACCACGGACACAACCAACCCCAACCAAAGCGTCGCCACGGCAAAGGCCATCAGCAACAGCCAACCGACTGGCAACAAGTCAGTGGTGACACCGGTTTATTCCGCCTATCGCGGCATCAAGATCGGAATGACCGCCGACGAAGTCCGCAATACGGTCGACAATCTGAAAGAGAAGGGCGACGTGCAGGATTTCTTCGTCTTCTCCGATAACGAGACAGCGCAAGTCTTTTACGACAAAGATCATAAGGTGAAGGCGATTTCGATCGATTATCTGGGTAAAGACAGTGATGCGCCTACTCCCGAGCAGGTGCTGGGCCAAACCATTCAACCAAACCGGGATGGCTCGATGTACGAGCTGTTGCGTTATCCCGAGGCGGGGTACTGGGTCTCCTACAATCGAACGTCAGGCGACAATCCAACCGTAACAATAACGATGCAAAAAATGTAATCGTTATAGTGAGAGACTCCGCAGTTTCAGTTCGCGTTCACCACTACTGACATGAAAAATCAGTGTGGTGATGCGTGTATCCACCTATCTCGCCTAAGGGTTCTCTCGGTGTCGCGTCGACCTCCAGTTTTTTATGATCAACCTGGCCCCCAATGTATGGCTATACAAACGAAAACATGAAATCCAAGAAATGGGAGGAAGAAAATGAGATATCTCAAACGACCGACGCGTCTGCTGCTGGTTTTGTGTGTAGCAGTCTTCACCTCGGCCGTCGCTTTCGGCCAGCAGCCTTATCGCCGAACGTACAAGCAAACACGTCAACTTGTCCGCCGGATTGATAATCGCAGCCAAACGTTCAGAAATCATTTGTCGCAGGCACTCGACCGCAGCTCGGTTAATGGTTCGTCGCTCGAGGACGAAATGAACAAAGCTGCTGCGAATCTTGAACAGTCGGCCAGAAATCTGCGGAACAGTTTTGATGGTAACCGTTCGAATCAGGCCGAAGTCGAAGAGTTGTTGCGTCGCGCGCAACCCCTCGACTCATTCATGCGCACTCATCAGTTGGCAAACGCTGCCGAGAACAACTGGCGAATGCTCCGTGCGGATCTTGATCAACTGGCGAACAACTATTATGTCGCGTGGCAATGGGACAATCCGATGCCGCTGCCATATCCGTTGCCTTATCGCATGACCCAGGCAGAGATGCGAAATCTCTTGAGCCGCATCGAAACGGAAACGGATCGTTTCAGCAACGACATTCCAGGTGCGCTTGATCGCAGCCAGCTAAATGGTTCAGACCGTGAGGATGACATAAATCAGATGGTCACCGAATTTGAACACGCGACGGACCAATTGAAACAACATTTCGACAACAATACGTCCGCCGCGAGCGACGTTCAGAACGTGCTGCAACGTGCTGCCCGCCTTGATGGTGTGATGACGCGTAATCGCTTCAATAACCGAACCGAACGCGATTGGGCAGTGCTAAAAAACGATTTGAATTTGCTGGCTTCCAACTACAACGTGGCCTGGAATTGGACGAACCCGATGCCAACCGGAATTGCTGATTGGCAATTAACGGGAACCTATCGCTTGAACTTATCGATGAGTGACAATCCACGAACAGTCGCCGACCGGGCAGTGAGTAGCACCTGGGGCAACGAGCGCAATTCGATTTACGACAATCTGGTGAGTCGACTCGAAGCCCCGCAAATGTTTGCCATTGATAAGACGGGAAATGAGATCGTCCTGGCGTCGACCAAATCGCCACAAGTTACTTTGGACGCGAATGGACGCGAATACATTGAAAACTATCCAGATGGCAGGACGAGTCGGGTTCGAGCAACGCTGTCTGGCGGCCAACTTACGATCGTCTCGAACGGTAACCGCGCGAATGACTTCACCGCGACTTTCGAACCAGTGGATAACGGACGGCGCATGCTGGTAACGCGCGAGATGTATGCGGAGCGTTTGAACGAACCGGTAAGGGTCCGTTCGTACTACGACCGAACTTCGCCGATCGCTCGATTCAATATCTTCAATGGCTATGGTTCTGATAATGGGAATCAGGTAAGCGGGAACTTCCTCGTTCCGGACGGAACGATGATCGTTGCGTCTCTCAATAACAATCTCACCACCAAAACTGCCACTGATGGTGAGCTTTTCACCATGACAGTGCTTGAACCGGTGGGCTATCGGAACGCCATGATCGAAGGTCATGTGACTAACGTTGACCGCAGCGGACGCTTCACGGGCAGGGCAAGTATGACATTTAACTTCGATCGCATTCGATTGCGGAACGGTCAGACATATCCCTTTGCCGGCATCGTGGAGAATTTGCAGGCGAGCAACGGTGAAGACGTACGCATTGATAACGAAGGTGCGGTCGCTGAGAAGGAGAGCCAATCAAATGACACCCTGCAGCGTTCAGCGATCGGAGGTGCAGTTGGCGCACTGATTGGTGCCATTGCCGGCGGCGGCAAAGGTGCGGCCATTGGTGCGGCGATTGGCGCCGGCGCAGGAGCGGGATCGGTATATGTTCAGGGTCGCGACGATCTCGACCTCTCGCGCGGCTCACGAGTAACCATTCGCGCCAGTGCGCCGCGTTATTAGTGAGCGGTGGAATGCGAGCCTCACCTTCGCATTTCAATTCTTAATATCCGCGCACATCGAAAGCGCGCCCCTTGGACCGGCAGGATGAACACCAACCATTATTGGCACATTGGCACACACTCGGCCCATCATGCGACGAGCGTTGACTCACAATATAAGACGGCGGCAAAGCGCCCCAGCGGAAATGGCGCGAATCGCAAAAATTACTCCGCGACAGACTCGCAACATTGGCGCCCGCAAAAATCGACCTTCGCGCTCCGTTGGATCCAAAAGCGACATTTCCGACGTACGCGGCGTAAAGCTGACCGCGCCTGAACCGAGCATGCGTTTGGACGACTCGCGAAAAGATCAAACGATTTCACTAGTTCTGCACGCTATGATTCTGCTTGCGTTCTCCGTAATGGCAAGTTTCGGTCTGGCTTTCTTCTTCATGATTGGATTGCGCTGGGGATTTGTTGTTGGTGTGCTGATATATGTAATCCTCTTGGCGGCCTGTTGGAACGCTGATGAAGACGAGGAGGTGCCGCTGTCAGAAGATACACAAACATCTCCTACCAGTGGTGTCCACCGCGTAGACGAATTGGGGCGCAGCCAAAACAGAACTAAACCTTCTGCGGTTGAAATTACTCAAAGGCTGCAACCGAGGATTCTCGGATGAGTTCCCGCTTAGAGTCCCAGCAGCATCAAGCCGATTAATTGGTCAGTCATCAGGAGGCAGGTTCATCTTTTGGACAGTGACCTTTGCGTCTGAAGCATTGTCACCAATTCTGCTATAACAGATCCAGTAGCCTTTTTCAGGACGACGCACCCGAGCATAGATCGAGCCGTCATCACTCGCGGTGACACTTATCCCGAGTACTTGTTCGGGCGACGGAGCCACGGGCGACTCAGCGTCAAACTCGATTGAGACCGCTGCCACCTTTCCACTCGCGTCGCAGAAAACATAGTGCCTCCCTAAATTCAGGAGCCATTCCAGCGAATATTGCGCTAGAAAATCCTGGATCAATTCAACTTCACTGAATAAAGTCATCAGTCTTCAAGCCTGGATATGCCTGGCCTTTTACCGGAGGTTGCGCATTATGGCGACCAACTAAACAAAACGATCCAGCTCTGAGGGCTGGATCGTTTTCTTCTCAGAGGAGGGAGCAAATAATCGTGGCATATTCTACGCGTCGCGCGGGTTCTCTTCGTGGGCGCAATCACCTATCTCTTCTGAGTAATTCCACTTATTCATTGACCGCGTCTTCAGTGATAGTCTCGTAACATCAGCTTACTAGAAATTTCCCTGCGCGTTAGGGTAAAGAACTAAGCGTGATCGCGTGTTAGCGCTCTTTCAAAGTCTCCGTTACGGGCTGACGTGAGAGTTGAATGTATCGCCCCGAGTGCCCGAGGGTGGTTCTTTGGACGCTGGCAAAGGACGCTGACAACTTTCGGTTTACTTAGTTGGTTCACCCCGTGCGTTCAGAAGTTCGACGATGGACTATGCAACAGCAATTTCCGGATATCTGTTGCTGACTCTGGTCATTATGTTTGGCGGCAGAGAGCGACGTACCTTTACCTGTGCCAGTTATGCCGCGGCAGCAACGTTCATATCGTTACTTTGCCTCGCGTCGCTTCTCTGGTTCCTTGGCTGTGCATTCCGCCACCTGATCGCCCATTAGAAATGTTTCGGGAGGGCCAGGAAGCCAGCAACAACTAACCTACCGGCATCTATTCAATGTGGGCGGTTAACCTCCTAAATGGGTCACGAAGCGGGGCTAAGCTAAATGAGCGACCCGAGACGCAAACCCAAAGCTGTAAGACCTCTATCCGCGACCCTGCCGGGGTATCGCTCGAGGAAAACGCAGTTCGAATAGTGAATGTAGGCGAAATAGGAGTAATAGTTCAGCGCGGCGTCGGCGGCGAGAAGCTTGCGAAGCGTGGTTATAGTAACCGGCCTCCCCATAGGCCGATTGGCTTTTCTCTGCTTTGACTCTGAGAACGAGAGGTCTTTCTGGCTACGCAATTCGGGGGCGTCATGCCTAAGCGATCAAGTTCGAGAACGTGACCGCAATATCGGCATTCATACCAACCAGGCGTTTCCGTTCTCAGTATTCCGATCTGATTGCATCGCGGACACGGTAATGACCAATTGAATAAGAACACTTTCCATTCCGGCCCTGAAAACGGTTTGCATGTGTTGGTCGTCATGGTCTAGTACCTCATAAGTCGCTGATCGCTTGCCCTGCTATGAATTCCACAGTTGAAAGACTGCTGCGCTTGTGCCGATCCTCAACCGGGTGATCTGATGTTACCGGCAGTCCACTGGAATTCCTGGAAACGGGGCTTTGAACTATCGTGATTTCATCGGCATCATCTTCGAGCGATAGTCTAACAACAAAAGTTGAACCCTTTCCGCGCCCCGCGCTTTCAGCACTCACAACTCCCCCGTGGGCTTCAACAATCTGCTTCACAATCGCGAGCCCGAGTCCTAGGCCACCTTGCCGACAGTGGTCGCTTCCTTGGCGGAATGGCTCGAAAAGGTGAGGCAAGAGGTCCGCATGAATGCCGGCTCCGGTATCGCTAACGCTTATTTTCGCGTCGCCGTTGTCAAGACTTGCGTTCAATTCGATCGTCCCGCTGCTCGGCGTAAATTTGATCGCGTTGGTCAGGAGATTGTCGAGCACTCGCGCAAGCCGGTCGGCATCCCCATTTATTTATTCTTGGCAAGTCTGACGGCAAAGAAAAATAAATACTGATGCGTTTTGCGTCGGCTATCGGTCTGATCCGTTCTTCCGCAGCGTTCAGAACCTCTGCCAGGTCGAGAGGTTTCAGGTCCATCTTGAGTCCACCCGTTGCCATGCGAGTTAAATCCAGCAAATCGTTAACCAGCAAACTCTGGGCACGCGCATTTCGTTTGATTATCTCGACGGCCTTGGCCAACGACTCTTTTTCTATTCCGTCCTGCTCCATTATTTCTATCCATCCGAGCATTGACGTTAATGGCGCACGCAGATCGTGCATGACTGTTGCCAGGAATTCGTCCTTGACTCTGTTTGCTTCGACAAGTTCCGTAGTACGTTCGTTGACTCGCCGCTCTAGTTCATCGCTAGTTTCGCCGAGTCGGTTCTCCGCTCGTCGGCGAAAATCGATTAGATAACTGATCAGAATCGCGATTAAGCAGAACACGACGAGCAGAGGGAGATCGTAAACAGTTACTGCGTAGGCCGTAATGGGTTTGAGAAAATAGAAATCAATGCTTAGGACGGATAAAACTATCGCAAGAAAGCCCGCGGCCAAGCCTCCCTACCACGCGCTGACCATTACCGCCGCGAGGAAGAACACCGACGAACTGCGAATTTCCCCGGTTAGATGTGACAGAAAAAGACTTGCCGTGATTGCAGCGCACACACTTAGGAGCGGCACGCCATAACCGAACCAAACCTGACGAAAGTCCATCAGCTGCTCGACGGGTAGAGACGGAATTTCCGTCGAATGGTCGGGTGATCTGAATCTGAAGTCGATTGAGTTGGTTCACTGACAAACATCAGCCTTTCTAGCTCGCCCTCTGGTTTCTTTCTCTTGTACATCGAACACTGCATCCTGTTCGACAGCGTTTCTACCCATTTAGTACGAGTGTTAATACCTACGCGGGTGACGAGAGCTGTAGCGTACTAAATCGCGCGGTCGGTCAGCTGATATGTGTTCTCGAACTGTTAGATTCTTGATAACATCTTCAGAACTTTGACGGCGGCGACCATAGGTTCATGTAGTCCAGAGATCAATTGGCGAAATCGAAGTTTCGCAAAAAAGACCAAGGAGACAACAACATGGCCGAAAATAAAGATGGCGAACGCAGACCAGCGGACGATCGCAAAAGGCGCATTCTGATCTATGCAATCGTGGCCGTTATCATATTCTTGTTCGGTTTGGTGCCGATGGGAATGGTCGCGCTGAATCGTGCGTCGGAGCGTGATGAAGCGCGTCGCGAACTGCGACTCTGTTCGATCCAAGGTCTGCTCGCCTCAGCCGCGATTGATGCGCGGCTCGGAAATTATGAGCCGGCTCGCGAATCCGCCAGCAATTTCTTCACTGAAGTGCGCGCGGAGCTCGACAAAGGTCGCTCCTCCGCATTCACTCAATCGCAACAAGAGGCCTTGGCTTCAATCCTGAACCCACGCGACGAAGTCATCACGCTCCTCGCCCGTAGCGACCCCGCGGTGGCCGATAGGCTCGGCACACTATTCACGTCTTATAAGAAGGCAGTAGGTAGCGATTCGCAGCGGTGATCGGAAGAGTCGCGCAATCGTGCCGCAATGATTAGCGCGCTGCCAGGGGCCAGAAATAGGGAATCAGCAGCAGGGCCAACCCGGCGAGAATCAAATCCAAAGGAATTCCCATGCGGACAAAATCCTTGAATGAATAACCGCCCGGACCGTAAATCATCAAACTGGTTTGATAACCGATCGGCATGGCAAACGCGGCAGACGATCCGAAGGTTACGGCGGCGAGGAGGGCCATCGGATTGATATTCATCTGCAGAGCACTGGAGATGGCGACTGGACCCAACAAGGCTACCGTGCCGCTATTTGACATCAATTCCGAGAGGATTACCGCCACCAGAAAAAATCCTGCCATCACGACAAACGGGCCTGTTACTCCCGTTAATCCGGCCAGCGCAAACGCCACCTTTTCTGTGAGGCCAGTCTTTTCCAGCGCCGCTCCCAGAGCCAGTGAGCCTGCCAGGAGAAACACCAGGCTCAGATCAATCGCCCGATAGGCTTCGCGCGGTTTGAGTTCTCGAGTCAAGATCAGGACGGCGCAGCCGGCCGTCGCCGCCGTTACGATTGGCAGCACCCCCAGCGAAACAATAACGATTACGGCGGCGAGCGTCCCTAACGTGATTACCAAGCTTGCAGTTCGCTGTTCCGGCAGTTCAACTTTTTCCAGCACCAAAAATCCAGGCGAGTCGTCCAGTGCTTGCAGCGCGCTCTGAGTGGCTTCCACCAGCATCATATCGCCGGCGCGCAAGGGAATTCTCGATGGCCGCTCGATGATTTGGCCGCGACTGCGTAGTGCCAACACAACGGCGTCATGGCGTTCCGCAAATCTCGCGGACTTCAGCGTGCGCCCCACCAACCCTGATGGAGTCAAGACTACGACTTCTGCCAATTCGAGCGGCTCACCTTTGATGGTACCGGAGGCTTCATTCAGCTGGCTCTTTTCGGAATTGTCATTGTCGAAGTTCTCAGTCACCTCGGTCGTGACGTTGTTGACCCGTTGTCGTCCGCGTAACTCCAGCGATTGGTTTCGCGCAAAATTGAGCACTTCCGGAAGCGGGCCTCGAACGAGCAGTGCGTCCTCATGCTGGAGCACTAACCCGGGCTCATCGTCCAAACTCAGTATTTGCTCGCCTCGCACCACTGCCAATATTTGAAGATCGTAGTTTCGCTGCAGCTGTTGGGCAGTAGTGTCCCGATGAAGATGTGGAGAGTTAGCTGTGGGCACCAATTCCGCCACATAGTCGGCTTTGGTTTTTTCTATTTCTTCTTTTGGTTGACTGGGGAGGAACCTCCGGCCGATAAACAACGCGTACAGACCGCCGGCCAAAAACATTGGTAAGCCGACTGCGCCCAGCGCGAACATACCGAATCCCGGTAAGCCCTGCTGAAGGGCAAATTCATGCGCGACGAGGTTGGTTGATGTGCCAATCAAAGTACACATCCCGCCGAAAGTTGCGGCATGCGACATGGGCATCAAGACACGGCTGGGGCTCAGGCGGTTGCGGCGACAGACATCCAACACAATCGGGATGAAAACGGCGACCGCGGCGGTGTTATTGATAAAGGCGGACAGCACTCCAATTACGACCATCACGATCCCTGTAAAAACAATCTCTGATTTGATCAAAGGCGCGAGCAAACGTCGACCCAGAAACGCCGGTGCACCCGTGTGCTCGATTGCCGCTGACAACACCAGGATGGCCGCCACCGAAATCGTCGCGGGATGAGAAAATCCCGCGAAAGCCTCTCTTGGTGTGAGGATTCCAGTAAGCAAAAGTCCCAACAATGCCAGCAACGAAGTTACATCGGGCGATAACCGCTCGCTGACAAAACCGTAGATTGTCCCCGCCAGGATCAAGAGGGTGACAACGGCCTTGATTGTTTCAGGGCTGATACCTCTCATTGCTAATCACATCCGCGTCAGTACCTTCGATTGTAAGCGTCCTTGTTCGAGGATTATTGAGCCTTATCCGACGTTACTCAACCTCAATTTCGACGAAAACAAGAGCAGCCACGACTCGGGCACGTGGCTGCTCTCGCTTCGGCACTTTGCGAAGTTATGCGTTCGCCGCCGCGCCGGTCATTGGCTGCAATACCGCGTCAAGCGGATAGATACAACCGTTTCGGGCTTCTTCTTTCGGCAAGATTACTTTCGCCTGCGCCAGCTTTATCTCCTTCTTATCCGGGGACACCGTTACTTTGATTTCCTGGCCAGCCTCCGTTTTTATGGTCTCGGCCTTCTTCAGGTCGTCGGCATTCAGTGTCCCAGGGACGATGTGGAGCATCAGGAGCTTTCGCAACTGCTCGTGGTTTACCGGTTTGAGCAAGTTAGCCAACTTGTCCTTGGGTAGTTTGGCAAAGGCATCATTTGTCGGGGCGAAGATGGTGAAGTCCCGATCGCTTGATAGCTTTCCCCCGAGTCCCGCCGCTTTGAGGGCCTCGTTGAATTTGGTGAAGCGCGATTCGCTCGACACCAAGTCAACAACTGTGGCGTCCTCCTGAGTTTTTGTATACTGCATTAATCCTTCCTTTCTTGAATTGATAACTTTATCGCTCTTGCACGCCACTTAGTGGCCGCATGCGACAACTGATCCGTTTACTCAACAATATCAGTTCCTTATGTGATTCTCGTCAGAGAAATCCACCGGCGCGCTGGGTAATAACACTTATAAAGTAGAATGGTGCGCCTCCGCGGCTGGCCGTTGTCAGGATTGAATGTGGAAGATTGGGCCGTTCTGTGAAGACTCAACGTCGCCGATTATGTTAGATAGTCGAGGCTCACGTCGTCATTCGTCGAGGGTGCACAATTAGCACAGGGCAGGGGGCTTGGCGCAGCACGCGATCGACATTCGATCCGAGCAGGCTGGAGATCGTGAAATCGCTGCCGTGCGCGCCCAGACAAATTAGATCGATTTCGTTCGCGCGTGCATAACTCAAAATCTCGGCATAGGCGCGTCCTGATTGCACGATATTTTTGACCGTACACCAAAGGTGTGCTTCACCAGGGACCGCCTCCTGCAAACGCCGGGCTGCATAATGATAAGCATTCGCTTCCTGTCCCACCCAGGCAATTTCCGGCTCTGAGACTGGGCGTGGCAACACATGGAGCAAATGGATCTCGGCCTGGTATTCCTGCGCCAGCGACAAGCCGTAGTGCAGTGCTACCTCTGAGTAGGATGAGAAGTCGTGAGCCACAAGTATCCGGTCGAGGTATATTTCGCCGGTGGAATCGTGCATCCACTCGCGTTCGTCGGCATGCATGACGAGAACCGAGCAGGGCGATTGATGCGCGACGGTCTCCGCAGTCGACCCGAGCAAAGTAGCGGCAAATGGACGGCGGCGTGAACGCATCAGGATCAGATCGGCTTTTCGCTGGGAGGCCGCGGCTGTAATTGCAGCGCCCACGTCGCCCGCATCGAGGATTAAAATTTCCCAATCGATACTCGACCGTTCAGCCGTCGCGTTGCCTGTAGAAGAAAGCGCGGAGCTTACCAATTCCTCAAGTTGTTGCGTGGCTTCAACGGGTGTCTTATCTGCCGGCTGATTGGACACGAAGAGTTTGGCTTCGTACGCACGGGCCAGTGCAACTGCGTAGCGCACAGTTCTGGGAGAATCTTCGGACAGATCCGTGGGACATAAGATATGTTTCAGCGTTATCATCTAAATATCCCCTTCATTTTTTAACAATGTTATCAAATGGCCTCGGACGAAACTAAGCGAGGTCGGAAATCGGGGACGGTCATGGACGTATTAAAGACACAAGACTTTGTCAGGCTGATTGAAGTTCAAGCTCCTTACTGCGTCTCTATTTATCTACCGACGCACCGATCGCTGCCGGAAGCCAGGCAAGATCCGATCAGGTTCAAGAACATGTTGCGGCAGTCTGAGAGGGAGCTGGAGGCGAGAGGTGTAAGGGCCAGCGAGATAGCTGAATTTCTCGAGCCGGCACAACGCCTATTAGATGACCCATTGTTTTGGCGCTATCAGAGTGATGGACTTGCCGTCTTCAAGTCACCGACTGAGTTCTTCAGTTATCGTCTGCCGGTTAAGTTCAAAGAGTTGCTGGTGGTTAGCAGTTATTTTCACGTCAAGCCGCTGTTGCCACTCCTTGCCAGCGATGGGCACTTTTTCGTCCTCGCGTTGAGTAAGAATGAAGTCAGACTAATTGAAAGCACTCGCTATGGAGCCAGCGAGGCCAAGCTTGAGAACATCCCGAACAATCTGGCTGAGGTGCTTGGTGAATACGATCCCGAAACACAACTTCAATTTCATACCGGCGCACAGCAAGCGGGCGACAAACGAGCCGCCGTGTTTCACGGTCACGGCGGTGGTTCTGATGACCTGAGGCCGCGAATCGCGGAATACTTTCGTCGCGTTGACAGCGAAGTTCGTTTGCGACTCACAGATGACAATGCTCCGCTGGTGCTGGCTGGGGTTGGCTCGCTTATGCCGATTTACCGGGAAACAAACACCTACGGCAACTTACTCCAAGAGGTCGTTGAGGGAAATCCGGAGTCGCTGACCGGCGCACAACTCCGGGAGCGAGCCTTGCCATTGGTCGAGCCGCAATTCGACCAGTCACGGCGCGAAGACGATCGGCGCTATTGCGAACTCGCCGGCACCGGACGAACGTCCAATGACCTGCAAGAAATCCTAATCGCCGCGCACGACGGAAGAGTTGAAGTTTTTTTTGTTGCCGTTGACAGGCAGATCTGGGGCGCGTTTGACGATCAAACGAGAACAGTAACGGTTCATGAGACGGCTCACAAGGGCGATAGGGATTTGTTGGATCTGTGCGCGGTGCTTACTGTAGGCAACCGTGGATCAGTTCACGTTGCACCCGAAGCGACTCCCGACACTGGACCACTAGCTGCTGTGTTTCGCTACTGATCGAATTTCCCCGTCCTATTTTGTCACGGGTTCTGGCAGGCTCAGACTCAAGGTCCAGAAGTTTGCTGCCTCAGAAACTGTTGTTATGTCGAGTCGATTTGCCAAACCCGGTGCGGTCGCTGTTAAGTGCTCTCTAACGTTCTTAAGCCGCTCCTGATTCAGACTGTCGTCCGCGGAATTGTTAACCGCCATTGTAAGTCTCAATTTGACATACTGCTCAAGATAAGAGGTCGCCCGATCGAGAGCCTGCGCATCGACGCTATTAAGAAGCGAACCTCGTCCGTTAAAAAGCTTTCCCTGCGACACGGGTACGCGCGTCAGCTTAACTAAAGCCTCTGGATAATTGAGGCGGCTTCTGACGTCCTGCGTGATCAGCGTTTTGGCATCATCATCAATCTCGCGGTCGCTCAAATAATTCAATGTCAACTCCAGTTCATCCGCTGCGCCGGTTGACACGCGATAATCGATTAACTGCGCGGGCGGTGGAAGATACAGGCCATTGAGGCCCTCATCTATTCTTTGGAAGAGGTTTTCCTGAAGTTGTGCGACCGATAACGGAACTGGCCTGCCTGGTTCGCTCAAAGTTGGTTTGAGGGCGGCGGCTGCAGTGGGTACTTCAATGAGTTGCACGTCAAGACTTGACTGTGACGCTCCTAAACCTGCAGCCAAATCGCGAGCGAACTGGGCCCTCTCTGCTGCAACCAATGGTTTACTCGTTAGGACCCTCAATTGCAGCGTCAGCTTGCCGTCGTGATCGGCGACGATTACACGATCCAGAAATGATCGATTGTTCCCGTCAGGCAGCCTGGCGAATTGGGTGCGCCAGGTCTGCGTTACTACTTGTCGAATCCGATTCTCCTTCTGTTGTTGAGCCAGTTCCTGCCGTAGTTGGTTGAATGAACGCCTCAGGGGAATGAGAATCACCAGGATCAGAATTACGAGCATCAAGAGTCGTCCCGGTAGCGTACCGATATGACGCGCACCGGGCACGCCCGGCAGTTTCGCGAAAATTCTATGAAATCTGACACTGTGCTGGTCGCTCCGATGCCACTCATCAACTTTTTCCTTTACGCTCTTGACATCAATGTGAAGCGCGAGGAAGACGATCATTGCGGTAAACGTGATCGCGACAAGATTGGTCAGGAACAACAGGCCACCGCCGAGCGCGACACGCATTCCTTCCTCGCGGTTTGTTAGCGCCACGGCGGTCCCAAAACCGACTACGCCGAGAGGCGGCATTAACGCGACGGCGATGGCCACACCCGGAATCGACGTTACGATGCCCTTGAGCTCCTTGCAGGTCGCAATTGAACCAATTGCGCCAGAGAAAAAAGCAACCGCCAGATCGAGAGTAGTCGGATGCATGCGAGCGGCAATCTCCGCTGTTATTTCTTTGAAGGGCAGGGTCATTACCAGCAGCGCGGCGAAGCCGACCGCGAGAAAGCAACTGAGGGCGAGATTCAAGGCCGCGCGCAGTCCCAGAATCAGGTCACCGGAAGCCAATGCCAGACCGCCCGCCAGAATCGGCCCCATCAGCGGCGAGATCAGCATGGCGCCGATAATTACAGCCGGACTGTTGAGAACCAGACCGAGTGTCGCAATACCAGCGGCAAAAATTGTCTGTAGCCAATAAGCCGGATCAGTAAGCGTGGTTGAACGCGCCAGATCGAGATAGAGTTCTGCTTTTCGCTCCGAACCGACGCCTAGTTTCCTGGCGAGCCAATCCCTTGTCTTGTCGAGCATAGGTTTTCAGTACGCGCAAAATACTCTCTGGTTTTCCTGCGCATCCATAGGACGAAAATAAATAGAACAATGGGAATCCCCACAACGGCCCTGGGCTCGGTGCCCGTGATGACGTTGACTAAATCACCCATTAGGTTAGCTGTCAGCATTATGAGGCATAGCCAATAGCCCCATCGAGATCCGCGCCACAACCCGATGGTCGTCAGTACGCAAGCAACACAAACCACAAGCATCAATATAATCGCCCATGAACCAGTACGATCAAATCCCGCGCGGGCATGCGGATTGAACCGCCAAATTGATTCCGGAAAGCTGCCGGGAAAGGTCAGCGATACAGCAGAAAGAAAACTCGCCAGCCCGCCGATCACAAAAAGCGCTAATAGCACTTTAACTATCAGCGGTCGGGAGTGTCTTGTCCGGCCTGATTTGAGTTGCAGATCATGCACATTTAGCGTCCCGCAATTTCAGATTTGAGGCATTCTAAAACTGAGAGCTCCGTTTGAGAACCCTTTACGCTGGCGCTAATTGTTGTTTGATTCAGAATCCAGCAACTCCGCCGCCTCAGTAAATTCCGGCGAAACGGATCGATGAGGATCAGCCTCTAATGCGGCTTGCGCGTGCGCGCGAACTATGTCACTCATGGTGAGCAACCCGACGAACTTGTTACTGCCCTTCTTATCCAGGACTGCAAGCTGACGCGAGTTCGATTGCTCCATGCGGACGGCGGCCCGCACCAGTGGCTGTTCCGCAAAAACATGAGGACACGGATTCAAAAGGCTACGGACCAGAAGGTCATGTCCATCTGCTCCCGCGGCGGTGCGTCTCAGGCGGGCTTCGCTCACCAAGCCCAGGAATTTTCCGCGCAGATCGACAACTGGATAAGTGGAATGGCCTAAGCCTCGGATGATCTCCATGGCTTCCTTCACGCTTGTCGTAGGCTCTATCGTGATTGGATCTTTCGTCATTGCATTTGCGACTTGCAAACGCTCAAGCGCGTGCGAAACTTTGCCGCGTCGATGAGGGAGGTGAATGCCATCTTGATCCAACAGTGCTTCATAGATCGGCACCGGCCTAAAATGACGGGCGAGGGCGTAAGCTGTCATGTTGGAAATCATCAAAGGCAGAATCAAGTCGTAACTGCCGGTCATCTCGAAGATGATCAGCACGGAAGTGATTGGCGCGCGGATGATGCCGGCAAAGACCGCCCCCATCCCGACCAACGCGAACGCTCCAATCTCGTTCGCACCGTGGTGCAGGATCATCTTGTCCAGATGACCGAAGACCCCTCCTAGCATCCCGCCGATAAAAAGCGCCGGGGCAAAAATTCCACCTGCGCCGCCGCTGCCGTAACAAAACACGGTCGCGATCAATTTGAAGATACACAGAACTATCAAGGCTCGAATCGCCAGATTGCCGGCCAGCGCTTCGGCCAAGGTGCCGTAGCCGCCACCGGTGACGCCGTTTGTTCCGAGCCAATAAATCGCAGTCACCGCGAGGCTTCCGGTTACCAGTCCCCCGACGCCCGGCTTCGCCCAATTCGGAATGAATTGCAAACGCTCGAACCGTTTGCGCAGGCTCAATAATGATTCAGTAAAGAGAAGCGAAATAGCGGCGGCGGCCAAACCCATAACGGCATAGACAAGCAGCGATGACGCATGATCCAAACCGTAATGTGTGGTAATGGAGAAAACCGGATGCTCTCCGAGGATGCTGCGCTCAATCACTGCGGCGATCGCTGCGGCCACAATGATCCATGAAAGCACTGCTTGATCCAGATCGCCGACCACTTCTTCAATCGTGAAGGTCACTGCCGCGACCGGCGCGTTGAAAGCGGCGGCGATGCCTGCCGCTGCGCCCACTGGAAGTAACCGGCGCAGATTGTCGCGTGAGAGCGCCGCTGATCCTCCCAGTGCGCTCGCGACGCCCGCGCAAATCTGAACTGTTGGACCTTCACGACCGAGTGATGATCCGGTCCCGATCTGGAGCACGCCAACTGCAAATTTTCCGATTGCGTCGAGAAAGGGAACACGTCCGCCTTTGATCGCATAAGCGACTTTTACCTGCGGAATGCCGCTGCCGCGCGCGCCCGGAACCACATACTGCAAAAGCGCGCCACTTACGAGACCGCCGACGGTTGGGATCAGGATCGTCCACCAGATCCAGCTCTTGCCGGGTGCGTGCATGGCGCGTTCGATCAAGCGCGCTTCGGTGCCGATGATTGAAAGGTGAAATAAGACTGCGGCAAGGCCAGAGAGCCCACCGGCGAGCAGCGCCAGCGCAAAAACGCGCTGATTCTCTGATGGTATGACGCGGATAAAGATGCGCAGCAACGTCATATTGCTGCGCTGCCAGAATTCCGCCACTCTGCGCGCGGCTGACAACTTCATTTCAGCTTCTCTATGGAACGATCAAATTTGACTATAACAAAAACTCTTCGCTTCGACGGATATAGGTTCGATCTAACCTGAGTGCCGCCGCACATTAAAATCGGCCAAGACTTGTAATAAAGCCTTGGCCGATTGGTTTCATCACGGATCATTTGTCTCATGCGCGAGCTTCAAAGATGCGATTGAAAGGCGTCTCTGCGGTTCGGCGGAATTCCTTAAAGCCACCTGCCTGAACAGTGGTGCGCAAGGCCTCGTCAGTAGCGACGGCGCCGAGCGCCGGACCGCCCAGTGCGAGTGAGTTCGCCGTGCAACATAGGGTTGACGCAGCGGCAAAGGTTCTGCCGATTGGATTGAAATTCTCCTCCACAGAGTTGCCGGCCATCGGCTCGACGATCATGACGCTGCCATCTGTAGCGAGGACTTTCCGCGCTCGCGAGATCGCGGCGATTGGATCACCCATGTCATGTAGACAATCAAAGAAGCAAATGAGGTCAAATTTTTCATCAGGGATCTCGGCGGCGTTCGCGACTGCGAAGCTTACGCGGTCAGAAACACCTGCCGTTTTTGCCGCCTCGCGAGCGTGTTGAATAGATGCTTCGTGATTGTCGAACCCCCAAAAGGTCGATTTTGGAAAGGCCTGAGCCATGATGATTGTTGAGGCGCGCCATGACCGCAGCCAACGTCAGCAACTCTGCCGCCCGCGTCAAGCTTGGCTTCGATGCCGGTGAGCGATGGTATCCACGATGAAACCAAATGAGCTGAATAGCCCGGCCGGAAAAACTTCTCGGTGCCGATGAAAAGATCCGGATCGTGCTCGCCCCAGCGCATGCCGCCGCCTTTCAAGAAATATTCTTCGATTCGCGGTACTGCCGCAGTCATCGCCTTGATCACAAAGAAGCCGCCGCCGACATAGAACGGACTGTGCTCATCTGTAAGCGCGGCCGCCTGTTCGGCAGTCAGCCTGTAAGTGCCGCTCTTCGAATCGTATTCGACGTAACCTCCGGCCGCTTGGTTGATCAGCCATTCACGAACGTATCTCTCATTGGTGTGTGTGCGTTTGGCCAACTCCTCCGGGGTCGCTGGGCCGTCGTCGGCGAGCGCATCGTAGAGTCTTAACTTCTGCCCGATGTAAACCAGCGCAGAACTGAGCGATGCTCCAAAGTCGCCCACTACTTTTCCAAGAAATGCGTTCATCTTATCTTCATTTATTGTTCGTGTTGGTGCTGTTGCCACCATTTGTAAACCTCCTTAACTCTGTCGATTGCTTGTTGGGAAATGGCCGCTGAAAAAATTTGTCCAGCATTTATTTCCCATCGATTACCTCTGATTCAATTCAAAACCGAGCTATCTCAGCGCGTCTCGGTATCTGAAAGACTCTACGCGTCATCGTTGTCCCGCATTTCAGGCCGCGGTAACAGTCATCGAACCTCGCGCACCTAGAAATCTTTTGAAGAAGGGACGCGCTGACTGCCACGTGGCAAAACGCGTCACGGCGTCGCGTACCTTCAACTTGAATGGCGTTGCCGGGAAGATCCACTTCACAATCCGACGTCCCGCGCGTTGTTTTTGTCTGATCGCTGGACTCATTCTTTGTTCGTATCGGACCAACGCCGACGCCAGATCGCGGGAGGCGATCTCCTGGCTGAGCACATATGCTCCGGCCATCGCTAATGACGCACCCTCTCCGGCCGCGAGCGAGACACACTGGCAAGCGTCACCTAATAAGACAACGCGGCCCTTGCTCCAGCCGGCCATCTCGATTTGAGAAACTTCATCGAAGTAGATCTGTCCATCACAGGCATCGATCATTTCGGGCATCAGCCAACCGAATGAACAGTAGACATCGCGCAACTCATTGCAGGCCCGTATCTCCTCTAGATCTTCGATACGACGATCGGCTTTGTATACAAAGAAGGTCGCCATCCGATGATCGCGGATAGGATAGAGGCCGGCTTGTCTTCCAGGCTCGGTGAGGATGTACCAGGCGTTCTCAAGGCCGAATGATTTCGGCGAACTACCGATGATGAACGCGGCAGTGTAGTAATTCAGAAAGCGAGTAAAAGTGCGTGCTTGCCCAAACACTAGTTCCCGCACTTTTGAATGGATTCCGTCAGCGCCAATCACCAGATCAAAATCTTCTTCGCCACCATGCGCCAATTCCGCAATTACTTGCTCTCCTTCAAGGTTGAGCCAATTGACCGTATCACCGAACTTAAATTTGACGCTGTCGGCGATTGTTTCATAAAGAACTCGCTCCAGATCGCCGCGCATGAAATTGAAGTGGCGGTTATCAAAGAGCGCACGAAAGGCGGTGTAGGGAATTGAGTAGTTCAGTTTTCCAGATCCGTCGAGAAACGCCAGATGTGAAATGGGATAATGAATTTTCTGCAGATCGTCGAGCAGATCCATCTTCTCAGCGACGTCATACCCATCACCAAAGAAATCGATCATGTAGCCGGCGTCTCGGAGACGTGCCGACTTCTCGATAATGGTGACATTGTGACCGCGCCGCTCCAGCCAGTAGGCTGCGGTCAGGCCGGCAATGCCGGCCCCGACTATCAGGATCTTCAATCGATGCGCTGGTGCTTTGTGATTATTTCGCATCTGCTTTTTTGCGGCGTAGCATCGCCTTTGAACCTGCCTTTTCCGCAAACAGGTTATCCGCTGCCGCCTCAAAAATACTCAGCCAGCGGAGTAATGACATCGGAACGATTACTCAGGACGTATAGGTGTAAACACGCAGTGTGGGTTTATTTATGCTTACTGAACGCGGGCAGAGGATTTGTCCTAATTTTCCTATCAGCGATCTTGAAAAGCCGCATTAATGGGGAAATTGTCAGACCCTGAACCAACACGCTGAAGGTAACGATGCCAAAAGTCATAGCGACTAACTGCTCGCGGGAGGAAACTGTCAGTGGCAGGCTGAGCACTAAGACCTATTGGACAGAGCCTAAGACAAGCGAGATTCCCAAATCATGTACCTCAAGGTGAATCCCAATCTCGACCCACTCCGCTCAGACCCCGCTTTAACGACCTGCTGCGACGCGTAGGACTCGCGGAATGAAACGACCGTAAAAAGTTACCGATGATGCCCTGGCGTGGTGACCTAAGAGCGCGGCAGGCCGCGCGCGTTCGAGGGCGCGACAACGAGCGGAATGCGCAACCTCGTCTCATATCCATAAGTCTTGATGACCGCTGACGCTGTTCTGGTAGTCACCGGATCGTGTGGCGTGCTTACTCAGTTGTGCATTTCCGCCTCTCCTCGTTTGCTGTAAAGCCTCACATAGCCAATTAACCTTACAAGAATCCAAAACGAATTACATCGTTTTCGACAATTGCTATTTGGCATCTCGGTTGCAGTTCAGGCGGCCTGACGGAATCATTCTGGCGCGGTGCCCAGGGAAGGGCCTTGCGGGCCGAGACAGGTTCTCAAGGTCCTTCTCGCGGGGGGATCCGGGAGATAAGGAGAAAAGTACGATGAAAATCTGCTTGGTTGTTGCAATGCTTCTGATGTGGATTTGGACGGCAATCGCGGTGGTTCGTTCGCCGGAGCAGGATGATATCTGGGCTGTCATTGAATTTCCCGAAGGTCAGGAAGTCGCGCTGGAACTGGCACCTACGTCGACGATGCCCAATGCGAAAGGAACGGCGCGCGTTTCGCGCAATGCGAATGGGGCCGAGATCAATTTGGATATCACCGGCCTTGACGCCGCAACCGAAACCTACCACGTATTCGCGATTGATTCTCTAGGCAATGCCAGTAGCTTGGGAACCTTGACCGTTACCGACGGCGTCGCAACTCTGCGAGCACAATCGGCCCTAACGGCATTTATGCTCGTCGTGTCTCCTAAAGAAGATTTAGTCACATTAACTGCCGAGACGCCTTTCGTACTGCGCAGCACCGTTCCTGAGGGATACAAATCAGTGCCGCGTAGCACCTCGCCCACTGCCACACCCGAGTCACAAAAAATGAGCACTGAGTCTTCACCCGCGCTAGTGCCGGATTACGAAGTGCCACTGTTGGGTGTGTCTTCTATGAAGCACGGAAAGGCCACGCAAATGTCGGCTCGACTGTTTGATCAGCTTCAGGGCGCCCGACTTAATGCTTCGGTGACTCCGCGAGCGAAAGGAGTAACTCAGGTCAATCTTGTATTCCGAGATCTAAAGGAAGCGCCAGAGAGCGGGCACTATATTGTTTGGATTGTGAGCCCCGATAACGCCTATTCAGTTCTCGGCAAGGCGGCTCCAGGCAAGCAGGCCAAAGTCGAAGGTTTCACGGAGTTAAGCGATTTTGGCTTGTTCGTGACGATCGAAGATTCTGAGTCACCAATGCTTCCGACTGGAAAAATGGTCGCAATGATTGTCCGATAGTCCAATCTTTACAGCCGACGTATTAAATGAGCGCGTGCAGAGACCGTCCCACGAAATAGTTGTCAGCATACGCCCTGTTCAGTTTGTTCTTCCTCGTGGTCGGACTAATTAGCGGCGCATTGGGCGCTGCTCTCATCAGCACCTCCAAGGAGCTCACAATGCTGTGGGGAGCAAATCGCCAGGGGAACAATTCTTCCGCGAACTAGGTCCGCGCGGAGTCGTCTTTCTTATCTCCGTTTCTCTTTTGTGTATCGCGGCAGCAATTGGACTTTGGTGGCATCGGCGATGGCGCTACCGTCTCGCCATTGTGCTCATAGCTTTGAGTTTAATCGGCGACCTCTTTACGCTTTTCGATTTGCGCCAACCGCAAGCGATGATCCCGATTGTCGTTGCCACCGCTATGCTTAGTTTCCTTCTTACACCAGCAATTAGAAATCACTTCAGCATCTCGATTGATTGAGATCGACGCATGTTGGTAGGAAACCTGAGATGGTGTGTAGCGTTGGTTTGAGGCTTCTATCGTTACTCGTCTGATTCGGGTTGCGCGAGGACGTTTATCAAAGAAAGGTGCTTCTCTTTCATTAGAATACCGTCATCATGGTAGGCGTCTAACCCACGGAAGCACAGCGCGCGCAGAACCTCGGCTTTGCGGAGGTTGAACTCTTTACCCAAGGGCTCAATTTCCTCGAATGTCGCGTGGTCAAAGCTGGTCCCGACATAGACTCGGAAAGTCGATCCTTTTGGTTTTCGTATTGCTTGATCTTCCATGTTTACAGCTCAATGCCAAAGCGCTCGGCCATGCGATAAAGGGTGCGGCGATTGATGCCAAGTAGTTCGGCCGCCTTCTTGCGATTTCCTCCCGTCAGATCGAGCACGCGAATAAGATGTTGCCGTTCGAGTTCATCAATCGTGGGAATCTTAGATAAGCCGCCCGATTCTGTGAGCGGAAGCTGAGTTGAAGCAGCAGAGGCACCATCACTAACCACTAACGTCGGTAAATCATCCGCGGTGAGATGAGCATCTCGATTTAGAGTTATGGCGCGTTCGATGACATTTTCTAATTCGCGCACGTTGCCCGGCCATGAATGTGCCAGCAGTCGAGACATCGCATCATCTTCGATGGTAGGAAGAGGAGATCCGGCGGGCGTGTGTTTGCGAATCAGGTGCGTTACCAGCAGAGGTAGATCATCCAGTCGCTCGCGCAAGGGGGGCAGGTGGAGATTAATGACATTCAAGCGATAAAAGAGGTCGCGTCGAAACAATCCCGTTGAGCAGAGTTTCTCGAGATTCGCGTTACTTGCGGCAACTACACGCGCCCGCACTTTAAGGGGAGCGCGCGCTCCCACCGGCACTATTTCGCGTTCTTGCAGTACCCGCAGAAGTTTTACTTGCAACGCCGGGCTCGTCTCACTTATCTCATCCAGAAAAACAGTGCCGTCAGCAGCGCTCTCAAACAGGCCTTCCTTACTCGCGATGGCTCCGGTGAAAGAACCTTTGACGTGGCCAAATAGTTCCGATTCCAGCAAGGTTTCGGTAAGTGCCCCGCAGTTCACTGCGACAAAGGGAGCGGCATGCCGATTCCCCTGCGAATGAATGGCGCGCGCGATAAGTTCCTTACCAGTTCCTGATTCTCCCGTGATCAGCACCGGCGCACGAGCATCGGCGACACGAGCGATGATCTTGTAAATCTCAACCATGGCCGGGTTGCGTCCGATCAAGTTCACGCTTGAGGTGGGTTCTTCAACTTCTTCGACGAGTTCAACCGGCGACGCCGGCCGGACCGCAAGGGCACGCCGCACGGTGGAAACAACTTGATCCATCAGAAAGGGTTTACTGATGTAATCGAAAGCGCCTTCTCGAACAGCGCGTACGGCAGTATCCATGGAGCCAAACGCGGTCATCAGGACGACGGGAGTATCAGGGCATTCGGAGCGCAAGTGTGCCAGGAGATTAAGACCATCCGTGCGGGTCTTCATCCGAATGTCGCTTACCACGACGTCGGGTTTGTAGGCGCTCAGGGCCGAAAGCGCAGCTTCGCTGTTTTGCTCGAATCGCGCTACAAAGCCCTGCTTCTCAAAGACCTCGCAAAGCAGGTCGCAGGTGACTGGATCATCATCGACAATTAGGATCTTGGGATTGTTACGCGACATGAGACATTGCTTCCTCATCTCTTAACACAGCGGATGCCCTTTGTTTTACCGGCATAACAAGCCGAAAGCCCGCGCCTATATCCTGGCTTTCAATCACCTGAATGTCGCCGGAATGTTCAGCCAATGTTTCCCGCGCGATAGCCAAGCCGAACCCACCGCCTGAAGGCTTCGTGGTCCACATCGGCTCAAAAAGGTGTTCTATGTGCTCTCGGTCGATCCCAGAGCCCGTGTCCTGAAAATCGATTTCAGCGTTGCCCGATGGCGCAAGCCGGGTTGTGATCGTGATGCGTCCACCGTTGGGCATCGCATCGACACTATTGTTAATTAAGTTGAGGAAGACCTGTTGCAAGCCTTCGCGGTTTGATTCAATTAGCGGTAAACGCCGCTCACTTACTAAATTCGCGGCAATCGAATGTTTTTCAAGCGTTGGGCCAACCAGCCATAGCACTTCCTTAATTAGTTTTTCAACATCAACTGGCTCGAATGAAGTGTTTCGGTTGTGCGTCCATTCCAGCAGTCGCTTCACCGTACTAACGATGGAATCGAGTTGCTGGCGAATGATGCGAACGCGACGGCGGCTTTCACTATCATTTGCTTGGTTCACTGATAGTAGTTCCAAGTGGCCGGAAATGGCATTAAGAGGCGTGCCCACTTCATGAGCGAGCGAAGCGGCCATTTGCCCAATTACCGCCAGCCGTTCCGAGCGCGCCAAATGCTGTTGCGTCTTCAATAGCGCGTCATTCGTCTGCGTCAGTTCTTCCGTGGCCTTCTTCACTTCGTTTTTGAGATCTTCATTAAAGCCTTCGATCTGTCTGAGCAGTTGGCTGCGTTCATCTATCAGACGTTTGCGGGTTGTGTTCAACCAACTTACGAGCGACGACACTGTGATAAAAACGACCATGCGAACCAGGTTGGGGCCGGACCATTCGAAGTGGTCATAGGGTTGGACGAAGAAAAAATCGATGGTTAAGGCAGAGGCGATTGAAATGAAGAGTCCAGGACCGAACCCGCCCCAAAAGGCGGCGACAATAGCAGCAAAGAACAACGGTACGGGAGCTGGTTGAATCGCCGGCCATAAAATCTTGGTCAAGGCGAAAGCGATCATGAGCACGACGATAGAGGTGCCATATCTCCACATGACTTCTTTCAACCGTTTGCTTGCGCGCGCCATACAAGAAATTCCGTCCAAGATTCCAAGCACCAGTCGTTCCGCAAGTACGTGTCCCGAAAGTACCAACCTCGGTTAATGCTCAACTGTTGTTGGATTCTATCTTTGGTCACCTACAAATCGTAAGGGCCAGCACGGCGCGTTTGAGAGAGAATCCCATAAACAGAGTGAGGCAATAGTAACCACCTGCAGCACACCACCTGTGGCGGCACGGCAAATTCGGCCGAGATGCAGGTGGGCGCGAACATCAAATCGTGTTGAAAGAGCGAACCTAAGAGGGAGTCGCCGGTGTTTGAGGCGTCGCTTCTGAATTGGGCACGCCTATTGCCATCAAGTGCGGTGAGATTCAGTCTGCGGAAATGCCTCTCCGCTTTATCAATTCGCTCGGGCGTTTCCTTCTGCTGGGTGATGTCGCCAAATTACCCTGAACCGACAGCCCGGACATTCCGAGGCTTTGATGAGAATGCACTGCGCCGCGAAGCATTCTTTCGTCTCCCCAGACATTATATTCCGTACGTTATCGCCGTCGTCGTAGCCGTCGTTTATCTAGGGTTCCTCACCCGCAACTACTATTGGGACGGTATCAGTTTCGCAACTTCCATCGAGAACGCTGGTGGCTTTAATCGAACCCTAATCCATCCTCACCATTTGCTGTATAACGTGCTTGGGTATGCGCTTTATCGCAGCGCGCAGATGTTAGGTTGGCGCGGGCGCGCGCTCGAAATCTTGCAATTCTCAAACGCAATCTTCAGCGTTGGGTGCACGCTGCTACTTTATCGTATTCTCCTTCGCATCGTCGGATCGCTTCGTCTCGCCAGCGTGCTGGTTTGCGCATTCGCCTTTTCCGCGACATGGTGGAAATACTCGACCGACGCCGACTCATATATCCCGAGCGTTTTCTTTCTGCTAATCGGCCTCAATCTAATACTCGCTGCCGACAAGACACGCCCAATTGTCATTGCATTAGTTCATACGGCGGCGATGCTTCTTCACCAACTGGCCGTTTTCTTCCTGCCCGCCGTGGTTGTAGGGCTCTTGCTGGACTCCACCTATAGCTTTCGTGCGCGTGTTCGCCGGGCGCTTGCTTATTGCAGTACTGCCACGCTGACGACGCTTTCAATTAACTATTATTGTTTCCACATCGCGACCGGCGCGTACGCGCCGACTGCCTTTGCAAAGTGGCTGACAGATTATGTGCACGCGCCTTATGGCTACAGCTTCAGCTTCAACTTGTGGAGTAATCTCCGGTACACGCTTCGCGCTCAGGTCCGTCTGTTTTTTGAGGGTCGGCTCAAATGGTTAGATGGACTGCTCTACCTTCCAATTCTGTTGCTAATAATCGCCCTAGCTGGGGTCGTAACGGTGCTGGTATTGAGAGTCGTGCAATCGGTTCGGCGAACGTCACTCAAATGGCCGGCGTTTAATGTTGACGGGAGCTTGCGACCATCAATGTTCGTGGCCATCGTATGGTTCGCGGCTTATCTCGTCTTTCTCTTCTTTTGGTATCCATACTTTACGCCATACCGCATTTTCTGCTTGCCAGCTTTAATCATTGCGGCTGGAGTCTTCCTCGTTCACAAAAGGCCTGAAACAGTGCGTGCTCGCGCCACGACGGTTGCGCTCTTCGTTGCCGCAATGACCATCACTAATTTCCTGTTCTTCATTTTTCCACTCTCTCACGCAGAAAAATATCCACCGCTTGATTTCGCCAGAAAACTGAATGACTCGTGGTCAGATAAAACGGTCATCTACTTTGAAAAATCAAACGCCGATAATCAACTGGTGAAATACTTCAATCCAGATACGACTTGGCTCAAGCTAGATTCGGCGAATGGAATGATCCTCGAAGGCGAAATACGCTCAGTGTATCTAACGGGTGGCAGCGTCTGGCTGGAGACGACTGCACTCGATGTGATCCAGACAAATGCTGACGGTAGGCAATGGCTCAGGGGCCATGCTGACACTAGATGCCGAAAAGAACTCTCGGCCAAGGGATATTCGATGACGTACCAACAGGTGTTTCCCGGCGATATGACAACGAACGCTGGCGCAGACTGCATCTGGGTAGCTTCACTTCATGAAAATTCCATCAAATAAAACCTTCTTTGCCGGCGCTGAGATTTCGTATTTGGCCGACCTGATCTCCAGCGGTGAAATTAAATCTGACGGACGTTTCACGTCCGCATGTGTAAGTCTCCTTCAGGAACAATATGGCATTCACAAAGTTCTCATGACGCCTTCTGCTACCGCGGCTTTGGAGATGGCTGCCATTTTGGCGGACATCGGGCCAGGCGACGAAGTAATCATGCCGTCCTTCACCTTTTCTTCCACGGCTAATGCAGTAGTCCGTCTTGGAGCGTTGCCGGTTTTTGTCGATATCCGTCCCGACACGCTCAATCTCGATGAACACTTGGTCGAGCGTGAAATTAATTCGCGCACAAAAGCGATCGTGGGAGTCCACTATGCGGGCGTCGCCTGTGAGATGGATCGACTAAGCGCTATTGCGCGGGATTATGGTCTTTCGGTAATCGAAGATGCGGCGCAAGCAGTCAACGCCCGGTATCGCAACCGCGCGTTGGGTTCAATCGGCACTTTCGGCGCTTACAGTTTTCATTCCACCAAGAATTACACATGTGGGGAAGGAGGCGCGCTTTGCATCAACGATCCGCAGATGATTGAGCGCGCCGAGATCATCAGAGATAAGGGCACGAATCGCAGCCAGTTCCTTCGTGGTGAAGTCGATCGTTATACCTGGGTGGATGTCGGCTCCTCTTTCATCCCGAGCGAAGTCGCATCCGCCTTCCTTTACGCTCAACTTGAAATGATCGAGTGGAGCACAAAATGCAGGAGTCGAATCTGCCGCGTATATGACGAGCACCTTTACCAACTCGCGGGCGAGGGATTAATCGATCTACCAATCATTCCTCCGCATTGTCAGACAAATCATCACCTCTATTGGTTCCTTGTACGGAATAGCTGCACACGAACCAGCTTGCTCCGTTACTTGAACGAACAAGGAATCGGCGCGTCGAGCCACTATGTGCCGCTTCATAATTCGCCAATGGGCCGTCGGCTCGGTTGTGATAGTCGGGCGCTTCCGGTTACGGATGATATCGCCGCGCGTCTTGTGCGGTTACCACTCTACCCGGAACTGGCGGAGACACAGCAGCTGCAGGTCGTCAAAGCCGTAACCGAATTTCTCCAGAGAGATGAAATCGGCCCGGTCAAGTTCTTGGAGGGCACAGTTGGATAAATAATGAGTACGAGACATCTAAAACGTCCGCGAACTCCGTACCTCTCGGTGGTGATCCCGGTCTATCGTAGTGCGGAATGTTTAATCGCGCTTTACGACGCGATTGAGGCCGCCTTGAATTCAATCAATCAGACGTACGAAGTTATCCTCGTTAACGACTTCTCTCCCGATAATTCGTGGAGTGTCATTGAGGCGCTTTGTGCCGTCGATAATCGCGTTATCGGTGTCGACTTGCGGCGTAACTTCGGACAGGACAACGCAATTCTGACCGGGTTGCGCGTCGCGCGCGGCCGCTTCATCGCGATTATGGATGATGACTTACAGCACGATCCGAAATTCCTTCCGGGCCTGCTGGACGAAATCGAAAGAGGCGCGGATGTTGTCTATGCCGATTTTGGCAAAAAGAAGCAGAAGCTCTGGAAGAACGTGGGCAGTTGGATCAATGGAAAGATCGCTGAATTTGTGTTGGACAAACCTAAGGGATTGTACATCTCGCCTTATAAAATTATCAGGCGAGAGCTCGCGGACCTGATTTGCCGTTATCCGGGCCATGCTCCATACATAGATGGGTTGTTGTTTCAGAATACCGCGAGGTTCTCACAAGTGCCGGTTAAGCATAGCTCCCGCTTGGAAGGGAAGGGAAATTTTACGTTTGTAAGATCAGTTGGTGTCTCCGCACGGCTCGCGTTTTCATTTTCCGCTCGCCCGTTGCGGGTTATCGGAGCATCGGGGTTGTTCTTCGCTGCCCTCGGAATCTTTCTGGCGATCTTTGTCTTTGGGTATCGCGTTCTGTTTCCTGAGAACTTTGGGGCTGAGACTATCGGCTGGGCATCGCTGATGGTGGCTATTCTGATAGCCACAGGTCTTCAGATGATTTTCTTTGGCGCTTTGGCCGAGTATACGGGGCGCTCTTTTCTGCTAATGAGCAGGAAACCTCAAACGGCGATTCGCGAGATTTTAAATCGTCACGAAACAGCGATTGCTGTTGAAGACGCCGCTGGAAGATATTCCGACGATAAAGATTTCCATGCGGTCGTTAATTTATAGAAACCCCACTCTGTACGAACTTTCGATGATGGCCTTGTACGGCCGTCATTATGATGCTCGTTATCGCGCGGTCGCCAATGTAATTGAAAACGGAACCAGCGTGCTCGATGTGTGCTGCGGTCCTGCCGTCATCTATCGGAGGTATTTACGCGCCAAGGGCGTGGCTTACGTTGGCTTGGACATCAACCCATCGTTTGTTCGCAGGGTTATTGAGAGCGGTGCCTTAGCAAAGGTGCGCGATGTGCGCGAGTCGATACCACTTCCGGGGGCGGATTACGTTTTGATGCAGGCGAGTCTCTATCATTTTTTGCCTGATGCGCGGCCGGTGTTACAGCGCATGCGCGACGCATCGCGGCACGCGGTCATCATCGCCGAACCAATTCACAATCTCGCCACCTCGCGCCTTCCACTGGTCGGTTCATTTAGCAGTCTGCTGACTGACGCCGGTGCCGGCTCCGAACCACTGCGATTCAGCGAAGCAGGCCTGGATCGCATGATTACGGAATCTTTCGGCCGGATCGACGACTCTTTTTTGATCGAAGGTGGAAGAGAGAAAGTTTACGTCCATTACGTCAATTAATTGCGATGGCCGGTTATTACTCGCGGGCCTGTCTAATTTCCGCTCGCGGGAATTTTGCGCGGAAAGACCGGACTGAAAGTTAATCTTCACGCGAGAGCCAAAATGAGAGTTCTCGGATTAGCGATTGGGATTTTAATGATCTGTCTCGGCGCAGTTGGTCTGTTTGCACCGGGCGTGTTCGTCGCTGGCGCCGAGTACATGCTGACAACGAACGGGCTTTACTTGATCGCGACGATCCGAGTCCTCATTGGCGTCGTGCTATTGCTTGGTGCCTCAGCTTCGCGACTACCGAAGATCATGCGCGTGTTTGGTGCCATCGCTCTCATATCAGGCATATCAACACCATTCATAGGTGTCGAACGCGCGCAAGCGGTATTCACCTGGGCGAGCGGATTTGGAGCGGCAATCATTCGCGTGTGGGTCGTAGTCGCCATGGCGTTGGGCGGAATAATTATCTTTGCGTTTGCCGGCCGTCGTCGAACTTCCGAGAATGGTTAAAAACGCCTTCTCGCGCTTCACCGAATTCGTTGGTTTCCTGTCTTCTATGGGAGCTCGGTAGAAAAAGCGTCTTACGCGCTGGCTCATGAGATAAATCAGAATACCGCCTGCTATGGGAACACCGATTATCGCTTTTGGTTCCGTGCCCAAAGCGACATTGATGACCCCCGATGAGGTTTGTGCCGATCAAGCCGACTGCAATCACATGTCCCCATTTCCGTCCGAGCCAAAGCCCCCATACGGCGCTGGCGCATGCGCACGCGACGACGGTCAACAAAGCGATGGCCCAACCTCCTATCCTAAGGAATCCCTCATGACGGCGTGGGTTAAGACGCCAAATTGGATCAAGAAAGCTACCGCGTTAAAGCAGCGCCGTAATTGCAATTGCACAGATAATGGCGCCAGCGAGAAGAAAATACTGAAGGCCGACACGCCCAGCGGTCGGTGTTTGAATTTGGAATGTGGTTGTTTCGGCAAGTGAAAGCTTACTTCTTCTTCGATTCTGGCGACAGTTCTCCCAGTCTTCTCATCAAGGGCGCTATGGTTAATCCCTGAACGAAAAGTGAGAATGCGACCACCGCGAACGCCACCGTAATGATCTCCTCACGTGCCGGCATGTCGCTCGGCAGCCCTAACGCAAGCGCCAGTGCCAGCGCGCCGCGCAAGCCGCCCCAAAATAGAATGTGTTGATGTCGCAGTTTCAGACGCAATTGAGATCTTATGAAGACCAAGGATAGTGGATAGATAGCCAGGACTCTGCCAACCAGGACTACTGTTATCGCAATTAATACGGGCAACCAGAAGAAATAATAATCACGACGTTCGACGCGTATACCGATAAGCAGAAAGATAAGTGAGTTGACCACAAACGCCGCGTACTCCCAAAAATCTTCAACAGCTTCACGAGATCTCGCCGATATCGATATATGGCCCACGTTTCCAATGATTAATCCGGTGGTTAGCGTCGCCAGCACTCCCGACATGTGAAAATGTTCAGCCAATAGAAAAGAACCGAACGCCGCAATTGTTGTAAATGTGATCTCAATCAAATGGTCATCAGTCGCGCCCGAGAGCAGAAGCACAAAGCCGGCGACGGCGACTCCGCAAATTAACGAACCCACGATTACGAAAAGAAGAGTCTTGGCTGCACCCGCGATGCTAACCGTCTGCCCGGACACAAAGACAAGGGCGATTATGAAGCCCACTGCGGCAGTCGCGTCATTGAATAGGCTCTCAGCTTCAACCAATAAGCGGATACGGCCGTGCGCCTTCGCGTCCTTAAACATGGCGATCACCGCGACAGGATCGGTTGCCGAAATAAGGACGCCAAACACTGACGCGTCTATCCAACTCCAACGCGCCAGATAATGCATGCCAAGTGCGACGACTGCGCCCGAAAGGACGACGCCAATAGTGGCTAAGGTGAGAATTACCGGTAGCTCCGTTTTTAGTTCGCGCCAGCGTAGTTGAAACGCTGCTTCGAAGATGAGCGGTGGAAGAAGAGCGCTAAATACGAGCTGTTTTGTGAGTTCAATGCTTGGGGTAATCGGCAGGAGGGCGAGCGCAACGCCGGCGGCGACGAGACCGATGCTGTATGGCACGCGGAGTCGCCGCGCCAGCATGGCGACGAGAGCAGCGACCAGCAAGAACAACTCGATGGTTTCTATTTTCAGAGGAAACCATTTTAACCGAGGTGAACTTCGTAAGTAAGCGAAATAAGAGCGCTGTTGCGGGCACGAAAGATGTCGATTCGAAAGCTACTTTCCACCTTATCGCTAGTTGTCATTTCGCCGCAAAGCGCGAGATGATTCAATGCATCCCTCGTGAAAATCCTTGGCGCACAGGTAATAGAAGAAGGGAAGAAACATGACACGGGTCATCGAACGGAAGCCGCGAAGATATCGTCTGCCGATACTGTTCCTATTAATTCAACTCTTTGCGCTGACAGCGCTAGGGCAAAGCTCAGTTGTTATCAAGCTGGATGTTGATGCAACCCAAGCTCAACGAAATCTAATTCACACAACACTCCACATTCCGGTCAAGGCGGGACCGTTTTCGTTCTTCTATCCGAAGTGGATTCCCGGCGAGCATAGTCCCACGGGACCACTTAATGACATGGTTGGGTTGAGAGTGACAGCAAATGGGACGGCGATTCCATGGACGCGTGATCCGGTCGAGATGTTTGCTTTTCGATGCGAGGTGCCAGGTGGCGTGAGCCAGTTGGAAGTTACATTCGACGATGTGTCACAGCCGGGGACGACAATGAGCGCGCGACTTGCACGGATCAAGTGGAACCGGATGTTGGTTTATCCGCGAGGAATGAATAGTGACGCAGTTCGGGTTGATGCGGCCATCAAGCTGCCGACCGGTTGGCAATTTGCGACGGCCTTGCCCGTACAACGTGAACGGCGCGACGAGATCGAGTTCAAGGAAGTTTCGCTAACCGAGCTGGTTGATTCACCGATGATCACCGGCGCCAATTTTCGCAAACTGACGCTCGCTTCGACGCCGGTGCTGCATGAAATGGACATTGCGGCAGACTCGCCTGCAGCGTTGGACGTGAAGCCAGCGACATTGCAGGGTTGGCAAAATCTGGTGAAAGAAGCCAACGCGCTATTCGGCGCACACCATTATCGCAGTTATCGCTTCCTGTTGACCTTGAGCGATGTCGGCGGCAGCGAAGGACTTGAGCACCACGAATCAAGTGAAGACGGTGTTGGTGAAAAGGCTTTGAGCGATCCTGGCCAGCTGGTTGATCTCGGTGATCTGTTAGGCCACGAATACACGCACTCGTGGAATGGAAAGTATCGGCGACCGGCCGATCTCACCACGCCTGATTTCGAGCAGCCGATGCACGGCGATCTGCTTTGGGTTTATGAAGGGTTGACTGAATACCTGGGAAAAGTTTTGCCGGCACGCAGCGGATTGTGGACGCCGGAAAACTTTCGCGAGTCGATCGCAGCGGTCGGCGCGGAGATGGACAACCAGTCAGGTCGCAACTGGCGGCCCCTCGTCGATACGGCGAGCGCCGTGCAATTCACTTATTCATCGCCGCGCGCTTGGATGAATTACCGTCGACGCGTTGACTACTACTCCGAGGGATTGTTGCTGTGGCTGGAAGCTGACGTGATTATTCGCCGGCAAAGCCAGGGCAAGTTGTCGCTCGATGATTTCTGCCACAAATTCCACGGTAGCCCGGATACGGGGCCAATCGTCAATACCTACACCTTTGACGATATTGTGCAGACGTTGAATCAGGTGACACCGTACGATTGGCGTGGATTTCTCGACGAACGAGTCAATCGAATTAACCAACGCGCGCCGCTGGGTGGAATCACAAACGGCGGCTGGAAACTGGTGTACAACGAAACGCCAAACGATGAGGTGAAGTTCGCCGAGGGACAGCGGAAGTTCATGAATCTTTCGTACTCGATTGGTCTCATGGTCAGTAACGAAGGAACGGTCCTAGACGTGAACCCGGAGCTGCCGGCGGCCAAAGCCGGGCTGGCCCCGGGAATGAAAATTGTTGGCGTGAATGGACGTGTCTGGTCTGGTGAAGCTCTGCACGAAGCCATCGCGGCTACTAAGAGCGAGCCAGGGCCAATTCACTTGCGCGTCGATAACGGCAGTTTTCAGGATAATTATGAACTCGTTTATCGCGGCGGCGATCGTTACCCGCATCTAGAGCGCGATTCGACGATGTCAGACCTGCTCAGTGAAATAATCAAACCACGGGCGCATTAATCGTGAAGAGCTTTTGAGACCGTTGGCTGGCGTCGACAGTGATTGGCCCTTGATTCGATTCAAAACCCCGAGAGAGGCATAAATCCAATAGCCTACGGGCGTTGCCGCATTCGCAGGACTCGTTGTCCTTCGATTCTATTAGGTAGCTTCCGTCTAAATTGACGTACTAGATGCCGACGCCGCGCGTTTCCGAACCACTGTTTCTTCGCTGGTGTCGGTCATTTCGCACGGGAGTGTCACCACAAAAGCCGATCCCTTTCCTGGCCCGTCGCTCACAACCTCGACTGTACCGCTATGAGCGTCAATCACATGCTTGACGATTGACAGGCCCAGCCCAAGACTGTGACCGTCGCCATTTGCATGACCTTGCCGAAATGGTTCGAAGACGCGCGGCAATAAAGTCGCGTCGATGCCTGCGCCGTCATCCGCTATTGTCAGGCGCAGATTGGACCTTTGTTTTTCCACTCGCACGCTGATCGATCCACCATTCGGCGTGAATTTGATCGCGTTCGTCAGCAGATTGTCGATTACTTGCACTAGACGATTTTTATCTGCGTATATGACGGCGATATCGTCGGCGATCTCAACGCTGAGTTTTATTTCCTTTTCGCTGGCACTTGGGTAAAACCGTTGGCTCGCAGATTCTATCAAGCCGCGCACATTCACCGCTTCGGGGGTTAGCCTTAGCTCACCGGCCTTCATTCCGTTGAGATCGAGCAAATCACCTATTAGTCGCGATTGAATGTGTGCGTTTCTCTTGATTACGGACAGCGCCTTCGCGACCGAAGGATCTTTTCCGTCGGCTTGGGCGATTTCAACCCATCCCAGAATCGAAGTTAATGGCGCGCGCAAATCGTGTGAAACGATTCCAAGGAATCGATCTTTGATCTTATTCGCTTCGGCGAGTTCGGCAGTGCGCTCAGCCACGCGTTGTTCCAACCTCTCATTCATCTCCCTTAGTTGCGTTTCGGCACGCCGCCGATAATCGACGAGATAGCTCATGATAATCGCGAGAACGACGAACACGACCAACAGCGCAATCTCATAAGCGTTTACGCGATATGCACCAACAGGCTTCAGCAAAAAGAAATCGATGCTCAACACCGAGAACGCTGTGGTCAGAAAACCGCTCATGCGACCACCGAACCAAGTGCTCAACATAACGGCGGCAAAAAAGAAGATGGAAAGAGTTCGACTCTCTTTAGTTAAGTATCCAAGCGAAAGTGTGAGCGCGATTGCAGCCGGCACCGTAAGGAACGGCAGACCATACACAAAAACCAACTCACGAAGTCGGGGCGGCATGGTTACCGCGGGCGACGGATATTGATAACCTGTGCGCACGCTTGACGTCATTTCTGTCCTTTACCAACTGCAAGGATTTACGAGCCTGACGATATCGGATGAGAGCTATTTTCTAAAGAGAGTTTTTACTCAAGAGCAATCGGTGTTAACACGCACACGAGTTGTGCCGTAAGAGCTTACCAACCGCCTGTGCTAGTCGCTAGTGGAGCAGAAACTTTATCAAGACGCGCCGTGCCCGCCTTCTCTTTCTCATCCTTTCGCTTAAGATTGAATTCCGTTGCCATGGTTACGACTGTTGCTTCTCCTTTACTCTTTCCCTACTTCAATCGTCACCGCGGCAACCGAGTGTGGAGAGAGGGCGATCTCCAGATCGATTTTCTTACGCCTGTGCATCAGGGGTTGAGATCTCTTTGTCATAGCCGATGCTGCTTCCAACTGTTTAACCTGTGTCGAAGAGAGATACTGCGGCCTACCTATCTCTCGCCAGGCGCGATAGGCGTTTGCGTTCACATCGTCAATGCGCTCGATGTACGCGGTCAGCGGCCGTGGTGCATTATCCAATCTGAAGTGAACCAGTTCAGTCTTAATCGGATGGCGCGGCATCGCATGATTAGTCATGAGAATCGTCACTTTGTGATCGCCGTTAGCGACCCAGCCGCTGATTGTCTCGTGGCTTCCCCTAACTGGTAATAACTGAGTTCCCAGATGATGAAGTAGTTCGAACGCCCGGAAGACAGGCTTCGGGATGCCGTACAAATTGACCATCCCGAAACCACCATGAAACGGTTTCGATGGAAAATAGTTCTCCTCAAAAATGTCGCTAAACGTCCAATAGCTGAATCCGTCGACGAGACCGGCAACGTTCATCACGATGTTAGTTGCCAACGCCGCGGCAAACGGCTCGTCGTGAAAATGATCGCGAGGATTTGAGGAGATGCTCCACTCAGTGTAATAAACCGGACGTCCTTTAGCATGGCGCGCAGTTTCTTTTGCACGTTTCCGCATGATGTCATGGGGCGCATCGGCGAGTTGAGAGGTTGTGTCGGTATCCACCTTGCCGAACGCATCGGTCGGATAATAATGAGTGCTGATAAAGTCGGCAGGCAGATCACCTTTTTCACAGAAGTCCAGGAACTCCGGAATCCACGCATTTTGAGCAGTCGCCGGCCCACCGACGCTCAACTGCGGGTCAACCTCTTTGATTGCGCGCGCAGTCTCACGGTAGAGGTGGAAATAATCTTTGCGCGTCCCGCTCCAGAAAGCTTTAAGGTTCGGCTCATTCCATACCTCAAAAAACCACTGGCGAACCTCCTCCACGCCATAGCGCTCAATCCAGTGCTCGACCAGTTTGCTAATCAGCTTTGACCAGTTCTTATAGTTGTTGGGCGGCGTAACATTGCCGCCGTAATGAAAGACAGTCTTGCTTCCGGACGAGAGTCCTAAGGGCATGAAGCTCAATTCGACAAAGGGCCTCATTCCGATCGAGAGAAGAGAATCAATAATCCGATCTGAATTGAAGAAAGAATAAAGCGGCTTGTCCTGCTCGATCACAAATGTGCCGACGTCATCGGACAGTAATCCGTGAAAGCGAACGTAACGGAAACCTAATTCATCATGCTTTCCAGCACAGTGGGATCCGAAGCTTGGAATTCACGTGACTTGAAGTCGCGGC
>JADMIO011276543.1_pt1 | contig 75431 bp, 63 predicted proteins | sample 8958161 | NCBI WGS metagenome assembly JADMIO01 (sample SAMN16585339, study PRJNA669376) | soil metagenome | isolation source: Crop rotation soil | place: USA: Cullars Rotation, Alabama | collected 2011 | reverse complement strand
GCCGCGACTTCAAGTCACGTGAATTCCAAGCTTCGGATCCCACTGTGCTGGAAAGTATCAATTGAGTGCGCAGCCTGGCGTTACTATCAGCGGCTATGTTTATGATGATGTAAACAACAATGGTGTGAAGGATGCGAATGAAAAAGGCCTTAACCATGTAAATGTATCAGACCAGGTAAATATTGTTAGCACCAATGACGATGGGTTTTACCAGATCCAATACACAAGTACTTGTGGTATTTTATTCGTTAGCCTTCCAAATGGTTTTAGCTCAAAAACCTATTGGCAAAGAGTTGATTCGACAAATAAAAAGCAGGTCAATTTTCCCCTTGTAAAAATTCCTTCTCCCTCTTCTTTTACTTTTATCCATGCATCAGATACTCACATCAGCGATGAAAGTCTGGATCGCCTCCGGAGGTTTCAACAGATCGTTGATAGCGTGAAACCTGACCTGGTTATCATCACGGGAGATTTAGTAAGAGATGCGTTGAGAGTTCCGGAAACCGAAGCAACTCACTTGTATGAACTTTTTTTAAAGGAGATCAGGAAAACGAACGCTCCTGTTTGGTATGTGCCCGGCAATCACGAGATATTCGGAATAGAACGACATCTGTCGCTTGTAAGTGCGCAAAACCCGCTCTATGGAAGAAAAATGTATCATCATTATCTTGGACCTGATTATTATTCCTTCAATTATGGAGGTATTCATTTTATTGGACTGAACAGTGTTGAGTTCGAAGATCTCTGGTATTATGGGCGCATTGACAGTATCCAGTTGGAATGGTTGAAAAAAGATATAGCAACAGTTTCTCCTGCCACGCCTATTATAACATTCCAGCATATCCCTTTTTTTAGCGGTGGATTTAGCATGATGCCTTTTGAAGAAGATGGACCGGGACGGAGTCTTGTGAGAGAGCATGGTGTTTTACAATACCGTCACATCGTTTCAAATGCCCAGGATGTTTTTGTTATCATGAAAGATCATAACTATCCACTTGCTTTAGCCGGACACTATCACTATCAACAAAGATTTTCTTTTGAAGGGCTTCCAACCCGCTTTGAACAAACTGCCGCTGTAGTTGCTCCCAGCAACGAGGGAAGCATTCAAATGCCATCAGGCGTAACGGTATATCATGTGAAAGACGGAAAAATAGATGGAGGAAATTTTATTTATCTAGATAAGTAATGATTAATGCCTTGATTTAGTTAAAATTTAGAAAATATTTAAATAAAATCAACTTTCTGCTTATCAAACTAGATGAATGTTCCTTAGGAATTTCATCGTTACACTTTTCTTTCGTATCTTGCGCCCCAATTGAGCATTGTATGATATCTACAAAAAAAGAAGAGTTTACTTGCCTGCTTTAGTCTAACGATTTTCTTCTGTAGCTCAGCATTATTAATCAAAAAAAGGAAATATTTATGAAACTGGATGTTAAGCCATCTTTTGTAAAGATGGAACACGAAACATTGGAACAACTGGTAACAGAAGTAAAAGAAACATTAGCTGTTGTTGATCTGAACAAAGAAAGTAAAAGGTCATTTGGACCGATCGATATCTGGAATATCCGGAGAAACGGGAAGTCTGCCAGTGGCATGATGAGAAGATAAACGATCAATGTTTTCAACGAGTCTTAATGAGACTCGTTTTTTTATTGCGCAAACAGTCAGTAATCCACTTATGTGCACATGTTTTTTCTGAAAAAAGGTTTCGCAGTTGCTTGTGCCCCTTAAATTTGCCTAAATTTTATTTAAAACCAAAGTTTATGAAATCCTTGTATGCTCTACTGTTGGGAACTGTTGCCGTGCTAACATTTAACACCGCCAATGCCTTTACAAGTCTGGTCGTCGTACCATCCACACCTGTCATTATAAAAGAACCAAATCCTAATGCTTTATCACTGATCAGCGCCAAACAATTTTTGACCCTTACGCCGCAAAAGTACCAGGACCTTACGGGTAAGAAATTGAACCTGGTTCAGAAAGTGCAATTAAAAGTTCTTCAGCATAAGGTGAAAAAAATGGTGAAGAGGGGTGAAGTGGTTTCGATGGCCGATGTGCAGAAGAAGTTTTATGAGATGGGCGAGATGGATCTCCTGGGATTTTTATTGGGTCTTATTTTAGGACCTATCGGGGTGATCATTGCTCTCATTTTAAAAGAAACAGGCGATGTGGGTCCTGACACCGTTCGCTGGTCTTTATATGGTTTGTTGATCTGGCTGGCAATTGTATTTCTTGTTATCCTCATTTGAGGATCGACCCTAAAAAATTAAATCCCTTCTGCCACAAACAGAAGGGATTTTTATTTTGTGATTAGTAACGTTTATAGTAACTGGTCAGGTCAGACTATATCCATCGCCCAAACGAATGAGGTCGTGACAAAAGGAATGATAAGAGTTAGCCAGGGCCAATGACTAAAGATCGCAAAGGCCAATGCTGCTGAAGAAATAAAAAATACAAGCCATGCGGCGCCGCGATATTTTCTTTTTTGCATGTAGAATTTTTTTTCGTTTTAACCTGCCAAAGTTGGCGAAGGCGGTGCAAAAATAAGGTAGTAAATTGAATTTCAATTTCGGTTTTTGTAGCAGGTATGTGTTTTATCGCCACGAACAGTTATCAATGACCTACTGAGGAGGTAAGTTTAAATCCCACCGGATAAATAAAAAACACACCCAACGAACCTTTTCTTTATTTTCGCGGGCTAATGTGTTCTAAAAACACAACGTTTTCTTACAACCAACTATAAAGCTTGCTGATGAAAGTTCAATTCTTTTTGCGTTTTCATACGGAGTATGGGCAAAGTCTATTAGTAAGCGGCAACACGGAGGAGTTAGGCAATGATGAACTGCCAGGCGCCCTGCTCATGACTTATCTCAACGACCAGTTTTGGATGGCTACAATTGAACTGAAACAGAAAAAAATCGGTCAACTCCGCTATAAATACCTCTTAAAGACCAACGATGGAGAGATAATACCTGAATTTGGCAATGACCGTACAGCCAGTTTCGGAAAGAATGGAATCAATGAATTGCAATTCATAGATACCTGGAATCATGCCGGGGAATTCGAAAATGCTTTCTTCACTACTCCTTTTCAGAAAACATTACTGGATGGAATTTCCGGTGGAAAGTCGAAAAGTCCAAAGCATGCCACATACATCTTTAAAGTAAAAGCCCCTTTGCTGCAAAAAAATGAAGTGCTTTGTTTGACGGGAACCGCAAAGGCTTTAAATAATTGGTCCATTGAGGAACCTTTATTGATGAGTAAAGAGGACAACTGGTGGATATTTAAAACAGATCTCTCTGAAGAAAATTTTCCCCTTGCTTATAAGTACGGTGTTTACAACAAAAAGGAAAAAAAATTTATTCGTTTTGAAAATGGCAATAACCGGTCATTGTATACTGAGTCAACAAAAAAGAAGCTCACGATAGTACATGATGGATTTGCCCAGTTGCCCAACAATACATGGAAAGGGGCGGGTGTGGCGATACCGGTATTTAGCCTGAGAAGTAAAAACAGTTTTGGGGTAGGTGAGTTTGCAGACCTGGAGTTATTAGTTGATTGGGCTAAAACAGTGGGTCTGAAATTGATCCAGATACTCCCCGTAAATGACACGACGGCTACGCACACCTGGACAGATTCATATCCCTATGCGGCTATTTCCGCGTTTGCTTTACATCCCATCTATATAAATCTCGAAAAAGTTGCCGGCAAGAAACATGCAGACAGGCTTCGTGTTTTGAAGCGAAAACAAAAGCAATTAAATGATCTTGCCGAGCTGGACTATGAGCAGGTAATGAAATTCAAGCTGGGTATGCTGAAGGAATTGTACGAACTGGCGGGGACGGAATGTTTTGCGAGTGAAGATTACCAATCATTCTTTGACGACAACAAGCATTGGCTTGTCCCATACGCGGTCTTTTGTTACTTCCGCGATAAATATGCGACTTCAGATTTTCAGCAGTGGAAAACAAATGGCGTATATGATCCTCGTGATATCGAAAAATTATCAGCCCCAACTTCAAAAACGTTTAAAGAAATAGCAATTCACTATTTCATCCAGTATCATCTGCATCTCCAATTGAAAGAAGCAGCTGACTATGCCCATAGAAAAGGAGTGGTGCTGAAAGGTGATATTCCTATTGGTATTTACCGGTATGGATGTGATGCATGGATGTCGCCTGAATTGTACAACATGTGTATGCAAGCCGGTGCCCCGCCTGATGATTTTGCAGTAAAAGGACAGAATTGGGGCTTCCCTACTTATAACTGGAAGCGGATGCAACAGGATGGTTTTGCATGGTGGCGTCAACGATTTGAGCAAATGAGCAATTATTTTGATGCCTTCCGCATCGATCACATTCTCGGTTTCTTTCGCATATGGAGTATCCCGATGAATGCTATCGAAGGCATCATGGGATATTTTGTTCCTGCTATCCCTGTCGATGTAAAAGAATTCGGTGAAAAAGGCATCTGGTTTGACTACTATCGTTATTGCAAACCTTTTATCAATGATGAAATTCTCGGTCACACATTTGGTGGATATACTGACAGGGTGAAGAGAGAATTTATAGTTACCAATGAACAGGGAAACCCTGAGCTGGAGATGGGAATTGCCACGCAGCGACAAGTGCAGGATTATTTTGAAAGTCTCGATGATACAGATGAGAACAGGGCCATCAGGCAAGGTTTGTCGGACCTTATTTCAAATGTCGTTTTGTTTGAAGAAGAGAATTCCGACGCGGAGAAATTCCATTTCCGCTTTGGTATGGATAACACTTCGTCATTCCGTTATCTCGAATGGAACACGCAACAAAAGCTGAAAGATCTTTACGTTGATTACTTTTTTCGCCGGCAGGATGATTTCTGGAGAAGGGAAGCTATGCACAAACTTCCCTATTTAAAGCGAGCCACTAATATGCTGATCTGTGGCGAGGACCTTGGCATGGTTCCTCATTGTGTGCCCGATGTGATGAAGCAATTGGGAATTTTAAGCCTCGAAATTCAAAGGATGCCGAAAGATGCAACTAAAGAATTTTTTCATCCGAATGATGCACCTTATTTGTCAGTGGTAACTCCCTCCACGCATGATATGAGTACCATCCGTGGATGGTGGGAAGAAGATCGCGGTCGTACCCAGCATTTTTATAATAATATCCTGGGCCAGCAGGGGAGTGCCCCTTATTTCTGTGAGGCCTGGGTCAATCGTGCTGTTGTGTTACAGCACTTATATTGCCCTGCGATGTGGAGCATCTTCCAGCTGCAGGATATATTGGGCATGAGCGAAAAATTGCGTCGCCAAAACCCGAATGATGAGAGGATCAATGTTCCTGCTATTCCGAAATATTATTGGCGCTACCGAATGCACCTTACACTTGAAGAGCTTTTAAAGCAAAAGGAATTTAATGACGAGTTGAACGGGTATATCGTTCATTCAGGCCGTTAGTGTAGGTTGTACCTAGCTGCATTGCTACTATTATACTTCTGTTGCGTCGCACTCTTCGACTGCAGTAGTTGCTTGTACAAAACAAGCGACGAAGGCACGTCTTATGCGCTTTTATCTTTATTCAGCTTTTTATCCATGCAAAGATGCTAAGGTATGCAAAGACGCAAAGAATCTTTGCGCCCTTGCGTGAAACACTTTTCTTTGTCATCGTGAAAGTTAATTATTGGAAATACGATCTCAAATTCCGTCACCCTTTTACCATTTCGAAAGGAACGAAAACTCATCAGCCAACGTTTATTGTCGAACTGGAGAATTTTGGATGGAAGGGCTATGGCGAGGCTCCCGCGATCAGCTATTACAATATTCCTGTTGAAAAAATGATCGAAGACCTTGAGCGAAAAAAAACCTTTGTTGAAAAATTTGCTTTCACCGATCCCGATCGTTACTGGCACTATCTGCATCATCTCTTTCCACAAAACCCTTTTTTGGTTTGTGCGCTGGATATGGCAACCTGGGATTTTTATGGAAAGATGAAAAGAAAAAAACTTTATGAATTCTGGAATGGTGATGTATCGAAAAATCCATTAACCGATTATACGATCGGTATTGACAGCATTGACAAGATGATCGCCAAGATGAAAGAAAAACCCTGGCCCATTTATAAGGTGAAAGTAGGAACCGCCGATGATATCGCGATCATAAAAGCGATGCGGGAAAATACAGGTGCAGCATTGAGAGTGGATGCCAATGCGGCCTGGGATGTTGAAACAGCTTTGAAATTAATTCCACAATTAAAAGAACTCGGTGTCGAATTTATTGAACAGCCATTGGCAAAAGATAATTGGGAAGGAATGAAAATACTTTATAAAGAATCATCACTTCCGTTATTTGCAGATGAGGCCTGTGTTTTTGAAACTGATGTTGAGAAATGTAAAGATCATTTTCATGGCATCAATATAAAACTGACAAAGTGCAGTGGTATTACTCCTGCGTTAAGAATGATAAAAAAAGCGAGAGAACTTGATCTGCAGGTCATGGTGGGTTGTATGAATGAATCAACCATCGGTTCTGCTGCCATTGCTCATTTACTTCCATTAATTGATCACGCCGATATGGATGGGCCGTTACTTCTGGAAGAAGATATTGCTACAGGAATTGAGTATGACCATGGAAAAGTTATTTATTCAAATGAGGCCGGGCTGGGGATCAACTACACAGGACCATTTTCCAGTGAGCTGTGAAAATCAACAGAGGCATGAGTTCATCAAAATCTTGTGTAAACTGCCATTTGAATAATGTTGTTCGACGTGTTAGTTGTCAGCCCTTTTATGTATTGATTCATATAACCGGCATCGATGTCAATTTTTGAACTAAAACGATAACCCAGGGCTGCATAGAACCTGTTTTGATCAAAAAAGCTGTTATTGATCTTGTCTTTGTTCTGAACATTCAGGAAGATCTCTTCCTGGATCGCCCCAAAAAAGCCTTTATCAAAAGAATTCTTTGGCTTTACAAAAGGGGTGATCGTTCTTATAAAATAGCGGAAGCGCTGGGCAAAAACGTTCTCCGTTGTCCGGTCAATAAATCTTTGCTCAAGCCTGAAACGGTTTATCAATGAAACACGGCCGATCTTTGTCGTATTAACATACTGCTCCCAAATACGATTCTCATTGACTGTACTTTTTGATCCGCTTGCAGCCCTGTTATGCGTCAGGCTGTAAGCATAACCAAGCGTCACATTATTTTTTGCGTTAAAGACATAAGTGATACCCGGGCGAAGAAGAATGGTTCTTACATAGTCCCAATTATCGCCAGAGCGTATCTGTCCGTCGAAATGCAATCGCCAGTGTTTCGATAATTTATAAGAATTGAACCACGCGAACCAACCCGTGTGCTCATGTACTGTTTGGGCGGATACGTTTACCGATAGGATGAGTACAAGGATCAGGAGTGAACATTGCCGTATTTGATGCATGAGCTATAATTATTGGATTAAAGATAACGAAGGACTACGTACTGTAAGCACTACAGGAGGTATTCTCTGCAGCGCTGAGTTCAGAGAGAGAAAAGATCAGTGCTCAATTTCAAAACTGATTTTGCTATTCTTCTATATTCTGTGTCCGGATGATAAAAAACATTAATTGAATGCGATTAGTTCTAAGTGTTTTAGTGAACGGCTACATTCCTGGCCAGGGTTTTAAACCGGACCCCGTTTTTTTGTTCTACAGTTATCGTTACATGACCGGTCTTACTTGTATGCAGATCTCTCACAATACCCGATTTTCCTTTGTGTGTTCCATTTGTAACCACACATTGATCTCCATCTTTTAATCTTTGCGGGACTTTCGTTTTCAATGTTTAATTTTTCCGTTGACGCAATATAATCAAAGCATTTGAACTGCGAGCGTTGGTCAGGCATGAAATGAATAATAAAACCGCGGAGGCACAGAGGGCACTTAGTTTCACGGAGATTGTCTCTGTGTTCCTCCGCGAACTCCGTGTCTCCGTGGTAAAAAATATTTTATTGTCGACTTCTTTAGCTGATCCTTTTCCATGTTAGTGTTCGGGTAACCGGCTCTCCCTCTTGGGTTGTTGTGTCAAGTCGGATAATTAATCTATCGTCTTCTACCTGGAGATCCCGATAGACTGTCATTCCAACATTTGCAGGATTGATAGAGCCAACAAGAGTATGCGCTACCTGGTTTGTGCCTTCATTAACTTGATACGTCCCAAAGTAGGCGTCGTAACCTCCGATGGCGGAGGTATTATTCTGTCTTGCGCCAGTTTCTTGCGTGATCGAGTCAGCACTTCTGTCTCTCTTCATGAACTGCGCCGTGAAGTGATTATTCGCATATACAAGAATGGCGATCGGATCGGAACCTAAAACCGGATCAATTCTTTTTTGTCCTTCCTTTGTGTGGTCTTCGCGTGACAATAGCCACCAGGTTCCCCTTATGTTATTACCGAGATTGTCGGATGATGTCATATCAACAAGATTAAAAAGATCGTGATGTCCGTAAAGCTACGACAGGCAGGCATAATTATTTTCTGGCCGTATGATCATCGATCTGGTTTAAAAAGAGAGAATGAACCACAAAGGCACAAAGACACTAAGTTCAACAAAGAGTTCCCTCTGTGCTTCTCTGTGAACTCTGTGTCTCCGTGGTAAAAAAAGCAAAGAGAGGGCCTTTTTGAATTTTGTATTTTTTACAACAATAATTTTGACTCGCCGAACACCATCATATTTTCTGATATTTACCTGTTGTAATTTTTTCGTTCAGTACTATCGAGCCAAACATTGATCGTATACCTGCTGGCGGCATGTGCTAATTGCAATGAAGCTTGTTGAAGGTCCGATCTAGTCGTTTCATTATCTTTTTGCTCAAAAGAAGACAGCAGTTTTTCAAATGTCACCATGTTAGATTCAACTGTTTTGTCTTCGACAATTGACAATCTTCCCCAAAATAACCGGTAAAATTTCTTCCTCGCGTCGACATAGTCTTTTGAGCCGATCTCTTCCGTGGCAAGTGTTGCTGTAGCATCTAACGCTTCTGAATAGAATTGAAATTGCTTCTCATAAAATCCTTTTCTAAATTCTTTTGCCGTTTGCGCGTTGCTTTGCTTTTCCTGGATGATCCTGTCCTCATTCTGCTTTTTATACGCGTAGTAAGTGGCCCAAATACCTGCAATGATGGCAAGTCCCTGCAAAATTTTGATCACCGATTCGACCAGGTCGAATTTTGATTTCGTTTTAAACTTCTGAACAATTTCATTTCGATATTGCTCCTCGAGCTCTATTTTATTTCTTTCTTCGCTGCTTAGCATAACACTGGTTTAAGTATTTGCTCAAAATAAAAGAAGTCATTTTTTCTTTATTGTGTCCACAGGGACACGGCAGAAAAAGGACTGAAAGAAAATATGGCCTTGTAGGGTGTCTTATAATTTCGTGTAGTTCCTAAATATACATCTTTGCTTTTTCAAAAATTACTTACCCGCTAATGAAAACCGAACAAAAGGTGCAAAAAATAAAAAGTGCCGGCAACACCGGCACTTCGCATAATTCGTTTTAATTCGTGTAATTCGTGTTACCAGATACGCACCCTTAAACTATCCGCCCTGTACATTTTGGCGCCGTTCTTTACATTAAATGCTTCATAAAACTCCGGGATATTCATCATTGGTCCATTTACCCTTTCTTTTGCCGGTGCATGTACATCACTCATCACCTGGCTTGCCAAACTTTCTTTCTTTGTTGAGTACATCCAGCCATAAGCATAGCCTACGAAATATCGTTGCAGAGGAGTTAAACCACCTATTTTTTCATCCTTTTTGTATTCTGCTGTTTTTTTAAATGCATCAAGCCCCAGTAATAAACCGCCCAGATCGGCAATATTCTCTCCCTGGGTAGCATCGCCGTTTACATGTAAAGTGTCCACAGGATTGAATTCATTGAACTCCCTGATAATATTTTTCGCCCTATCTACAAATTCTGCTGAATCTTTTTTTGACCACCAACTGGTAAGATTTCCTTTGGCATCGTACTGTCTGCCCTGGTCATCAAAACCATGTGTTATTTCATGGCCAATAGTTGATGCGGCAGCATAACCATAGACAAAGGCATCATCAAGATCTTCATCTTTCATTTCGGGAACGGCAAAAATACCAGCCGGTAGTACGATCTCATTATTACTTGGATTATAATAGGCATTATAAGTTTGGGGAGTCATGCCCCATTCGGTTCTGTCAACCGGTTTTCCAAGTTTATTGAAATTATAATTGTGCCACCATTCATTGGCTCGCTGTATGTTCAGCAAATAAGGTCCACGATCGATTTTTAAAGCGCTAAAATCTTTCCACTTGTCAGGATAACCAACTTTGGGAGTTATCCTGGATAATTTATCTAGGGCTTTTTGTTTTGTGCTGTCACTCATCCACGTTAATTTCTGAATTCTTTCCTTATAGGCAGCTCTTATATTTTCTACAAGATCAGCGTAACGTTTCTTGGCATTTTCATTGAAATATTCCTTTACAAACAATTGACCCAATGCCTCTCCCATGGCGCCTTCTTCAGCATCCAACGCTCTTTTCCAGCGAGGTCTTTGTTCAGTGGCGCCTGAAAGTGTTTTGCGATACTCAAAGTAATTGCCATAGGTCGTTTTATCAAGATAGTTGGCGCTTGCCCTTACGAGGTGAAACCGAAGATAATTTTTCCAATCATCCAATAGAGTATTTACAAGTTCGTGATTGAGCGTGGTAAAAAATTCCGGCTGGCCTACAATGGTATAATCTAATTTGTCAACTCCAATTTTTTGTAAGTAAAAAGGCCAGTTCAGATTAGTGGCTAATTTGTTCAGCGCTTCCGGAGTTATTTTATTATAATTTTTTTCCGGGTCTCTTAAGGCCGCCAATTTTCTTGATGATTTTGCTAATCTTGTTTCGAGGTCATAAACAGCTTTTGCATTTTTTTTAGCGACGGCACTGTCATCACCCAGTTGCATAAATGTTTTTAGAAGATAGGTTTGATAAGCTTTTCTCACACCTGCTGTCCTTTCATCTGTATTAAAATAATAATCACGGTTCGGCATTCCGAGACCTCCTTGCCCGAGTTGATACGCCATTACTTCGCTATTCTTATCGTCCTGCGCTACATAGTCGGCAAAAAGCACATTAATTCCTTTGTCATGAAACTCTGCGGCCACTGAAATAAGATCATCCTTTGATTTAATATCATTGATCTTTTTCAGATCAGCCTGTAAGGGTTGTAAACCTTGTTGATCGATAGTAGTTGAATCCATGCTGCTGAACCAAAAATCACCTATTTTCTGCTCGATGGTTCCATCGGCTGCTTTTTTTGCTGCAGCTTCTTCATTTATTTTTCGTAAACGCTTATAAATATCTTCCTGTACCAGGTTGCCTACGCCCCATGAACTTTCCTCCGGCGGTATGGGGTTTCTTTTGATCCAGCTTCCATTGGCATATTGAAAAAAATCTTCAGCAGGTGACACTGTGGTATCGAGATTATCGGTTAAAAAATCCTTTTTAGCCGAGATTTTTTTATCTGTTGTATTACAAGAGCTCATCGCCACAACGGCCATTGTAACGAGACATAAAACTTGAGAACGCATATTATTGGTTTTAAATAGCGATAAATATAATTAAATCAACACCAACTGCCTCGTCAAATTGGCAGGTGGGCAATGATAAACTACTGGTAAAACATTATTTTGACGCCATTTTCCCATGTTATCCGCCTCATTAGATAATTATTTTGCCATTTTTTCGTTCTTAGGAAAAGTGGTTAAAGGCTTTAATTTTGTATGGAAATCTAAACCTTCATTTATGATAAAAATTCGACTCCTGGCTGGCTTGATGTTGATGGGACTTTCGGCGTTTTCTCAAAATATCCATGTGGGTATTTTTGGCGGGGTGGCCGCTTACTCGGGCGATCTTACAAGGAAGATATTTCCCAAAAAAGTGACCAATGGAGCCATTGGTGTTACAGTCAATTATGAACTAACCCCACAGATCATGGTTCGGGGTGGATTTACCTATACCGTTGTGGGTGGAGCTGATCGTAATAGCGATGATGAGGAATTGCGTGCACGCAATCTTTCTTTTGAAACTCACCTCACCGAATTCAGCCTCATCGGAGAGTACTACTTTTTCAACCTGGACGAACAGAAATTATCGCCCTATGTTTTTGGAGGTTTCGCTGTTTTTCATTTTAATCCTTATGCTTACCAGGCAACAACCAACAAGATCTTCTTAAAACCATTGAGTACAGAAGGTGAAGGGCTTTCAGCCTATCCCGATCGCAAACCTTATGCGCTTACTCAAATAGCATTGCCATTTGGTGCGGGTGTAAAATATGCTTTCAATGACCGGGTTCGTCTCGGCCTGGAATTAGGAATACGGAAATTATTTACCGATTATCTTGACGACGTAAGTGCAAGCTATGTCGATCCCGCCGATCTCTTAGCAAACAAGGGACAGATAGCGGTTGATATGTCTTATCGCGGTGATGAATTGCCCGGGGGCAATCCCAATTATCCTGCAAAGGGAGCACAACGTGGTGGTGTAAAACGCAAGGACAGTTATTATTTCTTAGGACTGCATCTAACCTATAGACTTGGTACTGGTGATAACAGCAACAGGAGTGGCGTTTTCGGCGGAGGTAATTTCTTAGGCGGAAAAAAGAAAGGTTACGGATGTCCTTCTGTGCATTGATCCTAACGTTTAGTTTGTCATCCTGAGCGAAGCGAAGGATCTTTTTGTTACCAAACTTCATAATCCTATTTAGCTTTTGTTGCGTCGCACTCTTCGACTGCGGTAGTTGCTTGTGCAAAACAAATAACGATGACATGTCTTGTACGCCCGTCCCGCTGCGCAGCAATACGGGATTCTGTAATCCTGTTCAGCTTTTCTGTCTCAATAATGTAACTACTCCTTTGGTTGAGGAACGTTATTCTCTTAAATGAATAGTCGGTTTCCATCACATGCTTCCTTGAGTAAAAAGGTTTGTAACCTACCTTTGTCTATCATGGCTTATAAAAACCAGCAACAATTTATTGAAGCATTAGACAAAGCAGGACAATTAATTCGCATCAGGTCGTATGTAGATCCCAAACTGGAAATGGCAGAGATCACCGACAGGATGAGCAAACAGCCCGGCGGTGGGAAAGCATTGCTATTCGAAAATTCCGGCTATGACTTTCCTGTGCTGATGAATGCTTATGGCAGTGAAAAAAGAATGTGCATGGCCCTGGGTGTTGAACATTTGGATGATGTCGCAAAACAGATCGAAGATCTATTCAAACTACTGGCCTCACCTAAAGAAGGGATCATTGATAAACTGAAATTACTTCCCAAACTCAACCAGTTTGCTTCCTGGATGCCGAAAGTAAAAAGCGGGAGAGGAGAGTGCCAGGAAATTATTATGACAAACCCTGATATTACAAAACTTCCCGTTATCACTTGTTGGCCGAAAGATGGTGGTCCGTTTGTAACCCTTCCAATAATTCACACTAAAGATCCCAACACGGGAACACGCAATGTCGGCATGTACCGGATGCAGGTGTTTGGTCCCACACTGACTGCCATGCACTGGCACAAGCATAAAGTTTCAGCAAAGCATTTTAATGAATACAAAAAGCTTGGGAAGCGAATGCCGGTAGCCGTTGCATTAGGTGGCGATCCCGTATATGCCTATTCAGCCACGGCACCTCTTCCGGAGAATGTGGATGAATATATGCTGGCCGGATTCTTAAGAAAGAAAAAAGTGGAATTGGTAAAATGTATTACACAACCTGAAGTTGAGGTTCCCGCTGATGCCGATTTTATTATTGAAGGTTATGTTGATCCCAATGATGAAATGATCTGGGAAGGACCTTTCGGCGATCATACCGGTTACTATTCATTGCCGGATTGGTATCCGCGATTTCATATTACTGCCATTACACACAAAAAGGACCCGGTTTACCCGGCCACCATCGTCGGTATTCCCCCGCAGGAAGACGCGTGGTTGGGAAAAGCAACGGAAAGGATCTTTTTGGCCCCGATAAAAATGACAATGGTTCCCGAGATCATAGATATGGATATGCCTGTCGAGGGAGTGTTTCATAATTTGGTGATCGTAAAGATCAAAAAAGAATATGCGGGCCAGGGACAAAAAGTAATGAATGCCATGTGGGGTGCCGGACAAATGATGTTCAACAAAATTTTAGTCCTGGCAGATGAACAAATAAAGATCCAGGACTATGAAGCACTCGCGAAATATGTGTTTAAAAATTTAAATCCCGCCACTGATATCTATTTTTCGCAGGGACCTATGGATGTCCTGGATCATAGTTGCAGCAAATTGGGATTTGGTGGAAAGATGTGTATTGATGGAACGACGAAGTTTGAGGAAGAAGAAGAGGGTTATGAATCGGCAATCGGCAATCCGCAACCGGCAATTGATGAACTCAAAATGAAGTTCCCAGAGATCCATACAGTAAACAGCGCGTTACTTAAAAAAGAAATCCCATGTTTGATCATTTCGGTTGAGAAAAACAGAAGGGGACATGTCAGGGAATTGCATAAGCAAATTTGTGATTTAGACGAAATAGAAGGAATAAAAATGATCCTGTATGTCGAACATACTGTTGATGCACATGATCTGCCCACTGCTTTATGGCGTTTTTGTAATAACCTTGACCCTAAGAGAGATAACATGCTCTGCGAGGTGAAGGGTATAGGGTTTAAGGTGGAAGGCCACATCAAGGAAATAACCCCCAACCCTCAATCCTCAAACTTCAAACCTTCCTCATGCATCGGTTTCGACGGAACCAGGAAGACAAAAGAGTTTGATGATTTTCATCGCGACTGGCCCAATATTATCGTCGCGGATAATGCAACGATAAAAGCCGTTGACGAAAAATGGAATGACCTGGGAATAGGAAAGTTTATCCCTTCGCCTTCATTAAAATTCAAGAACCAACTCTATGGCGAGGAAGCTGCTGTAAATCCAATTATTAATTAATAATTATTAATTAATAATTTTCCATCCCAATGACACCTGCAAAAGAAATAAATGTACTCATGACCGGTGCCGGCGCTCCCGGTGCCGCAGGGATCTTGAAATGTTTGCAATCAGATCCGGGTATTAAGGTCATCGCAGCCGACGCAAATCCGAATGCAACCGGTCGGTGGTTAAATGGGCAGTTTGAAAAGATCCCTCTCGCACAGGATAAAAATTTCATTGAACAGTTGCTTTCAATATGTGAGAGAAGGATCATTCATGTTGTATTGCCGCTTGTAACAAAGGAGCTTATTCCCCTGGCGCAGAATAAAAGGAAATTTGAAGAGCAGGAGACAAAGGTTTTAGTAAGCGATGTTGATTCGCTGGAAGTTGCTAATAATAAAAGTCGCCTGTACCAATTCCTGGAATGGAGGGGAATTGAGGTGCCGAAGTATAAGGTCGTTGAAAATATTGACCAATTTAAGTTGGCTATTGAAGAATCAATGGCTTCCCAAAAGCGTGTTTGTTTTAAGCCTTCTGTTTCCAATGGGAGCAGGGGATTTCGCGTCATCGCAAATGATATCGACGAACATGATCTTTTGTTTAATGAAAAGCCAAACTCCACTTATATTTCCTTGGGAGATGCGATGCGTATCCTTTCTTCAAAGCCATTTCCTGAACTGCTTGTTGCAGAATATTTGCCCGGTGACGAATATTCTGTGGATTGCCTGGCTGATCATGGAGAAGTCAAATTGATCGTTCCGCGGTTGCGCACTAAAATGATCAATGGGGTTTCTGTGGAAGGCGAATTTGTGGACGACAAAAATATAATTGCATATTGCTCACAAATTATTAAAGAACTCCGGTTGCACGGCAATATTGGCATCCAGGTCAAACGATCCTCCGAAGAGAGATCTTTGGTCATTGAGATCAACCCAAGAGTGCAGGGTACCATCGTTGCCGGCCTTGGTGCGGGGATTAACTTACCGGTACTTGCTATAAAGCAGGAGTTGGGTTTGCCGATAAGCGATGAAGAACTGCAGGTAAAATGGGGAACAAAATTTTCAAGATATTGGAATGAAGTATATTACTAGATCATTCCGGGCTTTCCAGGAAAACACTTGTATCGATATCAGAATTCATGAAAAAAGCGCTTCCTTTAACTATACTGGTGATACTTGCCATCGCTCTTTTTTTCATAAAGAGATGCAGTCACGGCGCGTCTTCAGCGTCAAAAAATAAAACCAGTACCGGTTCAACACCTGCTGAGGTAAATCGCGACCGCGGTTTTGACAGGCGCGTTTCTTATTTACAATACAGTAATCACGCAAAATGCAGGATGGAATGCAGGCATATCACGGAAAGTGAAGTAGAAGAAACGATGCGCGATGGGGAAATAAACTATCGTAAGAGCGATGTTAAAAATGCCCGCTGCCCGAGATATGCCCTGGAGGATCAGACAAAGGACGGGCAACATGTCCGGATAGTTTTTGCCCAGTGCGATAATTATACAGAAGTAGTAACCGTAATTGACCTGGACACCGAATGGACCTGTGAATGCCCGGGCGACGATGACAAGTATAAAAACAAGAATTAATGAGCTCCATTTTGAGGTTGCTTCAATGGGTCTATTGTGTATATGCTTTTGTACTGTTCGTCACGATAATGCTGCTCTTGTTCCCATTTGTTATCATTTCTTCTTTTTTTGGAAGGATCCGTGGCGGGAATGCGATCTTCAAACTCTGCATGCTGTGGGCTGACCTTTGGTTTCCCTTGATATTCATTTTTCCAAAGCGATCTTTCGAAGTACCGCACAACCGGTCAAAGCCATACATTTTCGTGATCAATCATAGTTCTTTATTAGATGCCGCTCTTCTTCCAAGGGCATTTCGTCAGCGCGTTCGACCATTGGGAAAGGTGGAGATGAGTAAGATACCTGTATTTGGATTTATTTACAGGAAAGCGATCGTCACAGTTGACAGGAACAATGCCACGAATCGTGCACAAAGTATCCGGATCTTAAAATCGATCATTGGGAAAGGAATTTCGGTTCTTATTTTTCCAGAAGGAACTTATAATGAAACAAAGCTGCCTTTAAAAGAATTTTATAACGGCGCTTTCAGGGTAGCGATCGAAACGCAAACGCCTCTCAAGCCGGTTTTGTTTTTAGATGCGTACAACAGGATGCATCATCAAAATGTCTTTTCATTGAATCCCGGCAGATGCAGGATCGTATTCCTGGACGAGGTCCCTGTGTCAGGACTAAAACTCAGCGACACTGAAGATCTGAAGTGGAGAGTCTATGAGATCATGGAGAGAAAACTGAGCGAATACCGGGGGGTGTCAAACGTAAGAAGTGAGACGTGAGTGGTTTTAATTAAATTGCAAGTTTATTCACGATTCTCCGAAGGAGTCCTTCGGACACGTTTCACGACTCACGATTAGATTCACGATGTACGCAGAGATCATTATACCACTTGCACTTCCCAAAAATTACACCTGGCTTATACCTGAACAAATGTTGGAGACGGTCAGAGTTGGATGCCGTGTCGAAGTAAACCTTGGCAAGAACAAGAAATATGCAGGTGTTGTGAAAAAGGTTCATGATGAAAAACCAGAATTTTTTGAACCAAAGGAAATACTGAACATACTCGATACGGAACCGGTGGTGTTTGAAGAACAATTGCAATTGTGGGAATGGATGGCATCCTATTACATGTGCAGCGAAGGCGAAGTAATGGCGGCTGCCCTTCCTTCACATTTTAAACTGTCAAGTGAAACGATCGTTGTTTTTAACGAAGAATACGGGGACCACTTTTCCGCTCTTGATCATGATGAATATCTCGTGGCAGAAGCTTTGTTGATAAAAAAAGAATTAAAGCTTAGTGAGGTTCAGCAGGTATTGGACTCATCGCATGTTTATCCTGTCATTAGTAAATTGATACAGAAAAAAGTTTGTTATGTATGGGAGGCTTTGAAGCAGGGCTATTCTCCTAAAAAAGAAGTTTATGTTGTACTAAATCCTGAATACAACAACGAAGAAAAACTTTCGGACCTGCTGAATAACTGGTCAAGAGCGCCAAAGCAAATGGAACTCCTGTTAAGTTATTTGCATTTGATAAAGACAATGGGCGAGGTCACCAAGTCAGAGCTCTTAAAAAAATCAGGAGCATCCGAGGCGCAATTAAAGGGCCTGGTTGATAAGAACATTTTGATCATTGAAAAAAGGAGTGTGGACAGGCTGCAATACCTGCCAAAAAACATAAAGATCGATTTTGAACTGTCATCACTTCAGCAAGAAGCGTTTGAAAAAATTAAAAACTCGTTTTTAGAAAAGCCGGTTTGCCTGCTGCACGGAGTTACCTCCAGCGGTAAAACACAGATATACATAAGGCTTATTGAGCAGTATATTTTACAAGGCAAACAAGTTTTGTATATGTTGCCTGAAATTGCGTTGACCTCCCAGATCATACGCCGTCTTCAAAAACATTTTGGGGGATATATCGGGATCTATCATTCTAAATTCAACCCGAATGAACGCGTAGAGATATGGAACAAGGTAAAGAATGGAGAATTGAAGGTTGTGTTGGGCGCAAGATCTTCCATCTTTCTTCCTTATAATAATTTAGGTTTGATCATTTGTGATGAGGAATATGACACTTCATTCAAGCAGCAGGACCCAGCACCCAGGTACAATGGACGTGATGCTGCTGTTTATTTTGCCTCGCTGTTTAAGGCAAATGTTTTGTTAGGCAGCGCCACTCCTTCACTGGAAAGTTATCACAACGCTACAACCGGTAAGTATGGATTAGCGGAGCTTATGCAGCGTTATGGCGACGTGCATTTGCCGCAAATAGAAATTATTGACACAAAAAAAATTGTTCAAAAGGACCGGTCGAAGGTGATGCTTTCACCTCAACTGGTTGAGGAGATCAACAAGACTGTAGCAAAACATAAGCAGGTAATTCTTTTTCAAAATCGGCGCGGTTATTCTCCTTACCAGGTTTGCCAGGTTTGCGGATGGATCCCTCAATGTAAATACTGTGACGTATCACTGACCTATCATAAATTTTCAAACAAACTCATTTGTCATTATTGCGGAACGACGTATCCGCCTATTACAATATGTCCTGCCTGCGGCAACCATCATTTCATGCAAAGAAATTTTGGAACGGAAAAAATAGAGGAACAGCTTTTGGAAGAATTTCCCGATTATAAAATTGCGCGGATGGATGTGGACACCGTGCGGGGAAAAAATGCACACGATGTACTGATACAGCAATTTGAACAAGGAAAGATCGATATTCTGGTAGGGACACAAATGGTGGTGAAAGGTTTGGATTTTGACAATGTGGACCTTGTTGGAATTTTAGATGCAGACGGGCTTTTGCACTTTGCCGATTTCAGAGTGAACGAACGTGCCTTTCAATTGATGGAGCAGGTGAGTGGACGGGCAGGCCGGCGTGCCGGTATCGGGAAAGTATTATTACAAACCATGCAGCCACAACACCCGCTTTTGCAGATCATACAACGTCACGATTACAGGGCCATGTATGATGCGGAGATTGAAAGCCGCAAACAATTTTTCTATCCTCCGTTCTCTCGCCTTATTCATTTGACTTTTAAACATAAAATGAAGGACGTTGTGGAAAGAGGAGCCCACCAGTTTGCAAACAGTTTAAGAAGTAAATATGAAAATTATATTATCGGCCCCGCTGAACCGGTGATCAACAAGATCCGGAATCTATATTTGATGGAGTTGCTGTTGAAACTACCAAGAGACACAAAACTGATCACTCAATGCAAACAGGATATTCTTCACCAGGTCGCTGTATTGCACAATGAACGGAGTTTTAGATCTGTCGTGATCGTGCCGGATGTGGATGTGGTATAACCGGCCGGTTTTTTAAAGATGCTTTAGCCTCCTGATCTCCCTACCGAGTCGTTTCATTCTTTTATACTCGCATACAAAACAACCTTTTTCATGTTTTTTCGCTGCGGCCAGCATTGCTTTTGCCACATCCCTTGCCTCAATGGGTCTATATTTTGAAGGAAGTAGAAAACCGATCTGTTTGATCAGGGTGCCCGACATTCTTTCCGCAAACCTGAATTCATTTCTTTTTCCCATGAGTACGGATGGCCGCATGATATACGTACTTTCAATTCCTACTTTTTTAACGATGTCTTCCACCTCACCCTTCAATTTCAGGTAAAAGCTCCTGCTCCTGCTGTTGGCACCCACAGCGGAAACAAGTATATAATTCTTGCAGTTCATTATTTTGCAAAAGCGGGCAATATTGACCGGGATGTCATAATCTATTCTTCTGTAAACTTCTTTATTCCCTTTCACTTTTTTCATCGTGGTGCCGATCGCACAAAAAACGGTATCGCTTTCTTCCAGGTCCACCAGCAGTGAATCGGCGTCGCTAAAATCAACCAGTTTTCTTTCCAGTTTTGGATGATTCATCGTAAATGGTCTTCGTATAAGGATTCGTACTCTCTCAAAATAATCATCGTCCAGCAAAAGGCTTAGCAATTCTCCGCCGATCAAACCGGTAGCGCCGATCAATGTTGCTATTCTTTCACTCATGATTTTAATGTTATTTTGTTGCGGTATGCAAATTCAACCAAATTTTTCTCTTAAAGCCTATAATACCTTTGGCATCGACGCAAAGGCAAGATATTTCTCTTTGTTTTCGGATACTGAACAGTTACAAGAACTCACGACTCACGACGCACGACTCACGAACTTCATTCTCGGCGGAGGCAGCAATATTTTATTTACAAAAGACTTTGACGGTCATGTTTTAAAAAATGATATCAGGGGAATTGCAAAAATAAATGAGGACGATGAATATGTGTATGTAAAAGTGGGAGCAGGGGAGAACTGGCATCAATTTGTGTTGTTTTGCATTCAAAATAATTGGCAGGGAATTGAAAACCTTTCACTGATACCTGGAAATGTCGGGGCTTCCCCCATGCAAAATATAGGTGCTTATGGAGTGGAGATCAGGGAGGTTTTTCTTGAATTGAATGCCTTTCACCTCCAGGACAAAGCCGTTCATAAATTTAGCCTCAATGATTGTGAATTTGGATACCGGGAAAGTGTATTCAAAAGAAAATACCGGAACCAGTTCGTCATTCTTGATGTAACATACCGCCTCAATAAGATCCCAAAGTACAATACGAGTTACGGTGCTGTAGAAAAAGAATTGGAACGGATGAAACTGAGTGACCCCAGCATAGCAGCTATATCCCAGGCGATCATTAATATCCGGACATCCAAACTACCAGACCCTGCTGTAATTGGTAACGCGGGGAGTTTTTTTAAGAACCCGTCTGTATCAAAGGGAAAATTCAAAGATCTGAAGTCCGAATTTCAAAATATTGTTGGATACGAAAATTCTGATGGGACAATTAAACTTGCGGCGGGTTGGTTAATCGAAGAATGCGGTTGGAAGGGCTTTCGTAATGGAGATGCGGGTTGTTATGAAAAGCAGGCCCTCGTGCTGGTAAATTATGGAGAAGCCACGGGAAGGGAAATATTTGATTTGAGCGAAGATATTAAACAATCCGTCCTCAAAAAATTCGGCGTAGAGTTGGAAAGAGAAGTGAATATCATTTAACCGGACCTAAAATAACTGCGTATGAGAATTACAAATTTACTCAGTTTCGTATTTTTCTTTTTTCCATCAAACACCTTTTCACAGTCACACTCAACATCTCATGCATTTCAGCTTCAAATGGAAGTTTTAGGGCCCGGGGCCTCTTTCAGCTTTAACATAGATTCCCGGTTGACAAAAAGAGAGAATGGTATTGGCTTCAGGGCCGGTATCGGGATCACTCCTCTCGGGTGGTTAAAGGAGCCCTGCAATAGTGGTTCCTTAAATGGGTTTCCTCTTGGAATAAATTATCTCATAGGAAAGAGTCAGCATTTGCTGGAGTTGGGTGCCGGTGGAGTTTTTTTATTTATGACTGGAACAAAAATGTTATGTACAGGCATGGAAAAACATTTTTTCAGTGAGGAGACGACAAATTATTGGTTTACATCGGTAGGCTACCGGTATCAGCCTTTACGTAAGAAAGGGGTCACTTACCGGGTATTTGTTTCTCCTTTATTTCAGAAAGATTTTCCCGTGAAGTTTTGGGGTGGAGCAAGTATTGGTTACCGGTTTTGATTTTCTGAAAAATATTTTTTTAACTATTTCAGTGCAACAATTCGTTTAAAGCTATTGTCATTTAACCACCAAAAACCAGCATTATGAAACAAACATTATTCCTTATCGCTCTTATCCTAATTTGTTCTTTGTCATATTCCCAGGATAAAATTTACCGGAACAACGGGAAGGTTGTTGAGGCCAAAATACTTGAGATCGGAAGCGACGAGATCAGGTACAAAGAGTTTAACAACCCTGATGGACCCATTTACATTTTAGAGACTGATAAAATAAAGAAGATCGTCTTTGCAAATGGTACCTCTCAGACATTCCATGATAATATTAAAGACCCGGAACGCTATACCGGCCAGTTGACGAAAGCGATCAAACTGAATTTTTTTGCTCCTCTGTATGGTTATACGGAGATAGGTTTTGAAAAGAGTACCGGCGTTGGGCGAGGCTATGAATTTTCTCTTGGGATCATTGGTCTTGGAAAATCGGAGACACTTGAATACAATTATTCTGCGCCTCAATTTGAAACGGTAAAGAGAGGACAAGCGGGCGTGTTCATTTCCGGCGGCTATAAGTTTGGCAAGCTTCCCGATTTTATCATTTTCGGAAAAACAAAAATGTCCCATTTGATGCAGGGTACTTATGTCAAACCCATCCTGTATTTTGGTCATTACAAAGAGAACCAGGTAGTAGAAAAAGCTAACAGTACTTTTGAAATTGGAAAACAGAACGTGACCTTCGGTGCATTGCAAATCGAACTGGGACACCAATGGGTGTTTAGCGATAAATTCTTGCTGGATCTGTACTGGGGTTTTGGGTATGGTGCCGACAACAAAAAAGAAGCGTATCAGTATGACCCGTCCTCCCCGAACTATTATTATGATGAGTTTGATGGCACCACAGCTTTTAATTATGCCAATGCCAGAGCAGGAAATAGTCCTGGTTTTTCGCTCACGTGGGGACTGAAACTGGGATGGTTGATAAAATAGAACCAGGATTTACAGGATTGGAATGGATGGATAGGAAATTAGAAATGCTCAATTGAGTAGTTCAGTTAATAGTGCGGCAACTTATGATTGAAACTTCTTTTTACCGCCGAACTATTAGTATGATGAGTTTGATGGCAACACAGCTTTTAACTATGCCAATGCCAGAGCAGGAAACAGTCCTGGCTTTTCGCTCACGTGGGGACTGAATTTGCTGAATTGAGTAGTTCAGTTAATAGTGCGACGACTTATGATTGAAACTTCTCTTACCCTTTTAATCCTTACTATCCTGAAAATCCTGGTTCTTTACGCTTCCTCATCAAACTCTTCTTCGTAATTGCGGCCAAGGTTAAGCATAGAACCCATCAGGTCCTTGAATTCGATCTTTCCTTCGATCACTTTTTTGCTGATCAATGAGTAAGCGGCAAGCCCATGTAATACAAATTCCATCAGCAGCGCCGCTTCTTTGTCATTGGCTCCTTTGAAATATTTTTTTACGAGAGCCTGCAGTCCATCTACCTTATATAAGTTCAACAATTTTTCTTCATCTTTTATGTTGAAGAAAAGATTAACATGGTTGCCCTTATCAAACCAGGTAATGATGGGGCGATAAGGATTTTCGTCTTTTGCTTCCGGTTTCCGCTTTTTTAACTGGTCGGGATTCGGAAAATATTGAACAAATTGAGAACGGATAGACTTATCAACCAAATTCATCGCGACCTGGTAAGGACCTTCCTGTTCACCTTCATACACCAATTCTATTTTTCCGGTAATAGAAGGAATAATGCCAACAAGGTCGCTGATCCAAACCTGCGTTTGTTTTTCATGATTAACAATAGCTCTTCTCTCGGCAGCGCTTATTGCATTTTCAAAGGCAGAAATGGTAAGTCTTGCACTTACGCCGCTTTTCTTGTCTACGAACTCACTGCCTCTTGCTTCAAATGCAACTTGTTCTATCAATCGCTTAACAAGGTCACTTACTTTCACGATTGCTTTTTGTTCATCATCAACCTCGGCCTCCTGTTCAGTAATGGCAAGCGCCGTATCCAGATCTTTTGGATAATGTGTCAATATCTGGCTTTCGATGCGATCCTTCAATGGTGTCACGATGGCACCGCGGTTGGTATAGTCTTCGGGATTGGCGGTAAAGACAAATAATATATCGAGTGGTAATCGCAACTTGAATCCCCTTATCTGTATATCACCTTCTTCAAGAATATTGAACAAGGCTACCTGTATCCTTGCCTGCAGATCGGGCAATTCATTGATCACAAAAATGCCGCGGTTGCTTTTTGGAATGATGCCATAGTGTATCACACGTTCATCAGCAAAACTCAATTTTAAATTGGCCGCTTTGATCGGGTCTACATCACCGATCAGGTCAGCTACACTTACATCAGGCGTTGCCAGTTTCTCTGCATAGCGTTCGCTTCGGTGTACCCAGTGTATCGGTGTTTCATCCCCGTGTGCAGCGATCTGGTCAAAAGAAGATTTTGAAATTGGCTTCAAAGGATCATCATTGATCTCGCTTCCGGCGATCATTGGAATATACTCGTCGAGAAGGTCGATCATTTGTCTTGCCATCCTCGTCTTTGCCTGTCCCCGCAAACCAAGGAACAAGATGTTATGCTTGCTTAGCAATGCTCTTTCTACGTCGGGTATCACACTGTCTTCATAGCCGATGATGCCCGGGAAAGTTATCTCGGTATCTTTTAATTTACGGATAAGATTTTGTCGCAATTCTTCTTTGATGCTTTTGCTCTTATAGCCACTTGCTTTTAATTCACCGAGTGTTTTTATGTGTGTCTGAACCACGATTTGGGTAGATTTTATAGATTAACAGGAAATATGGTTTCTTTATATTTTGGATTTTCTATTCTTTTAACCTGTAGGCTTACGCTTCCAAAGTTGATAAGCAAACCCACTTGCATATTATATGCTTCAAGATAATTTTTTGCCTGCGCCAGGTGCACATTCTCCAATTGGATAATGGCCTTTAATTCGACCATAATTTTCTCTTCCACAAAAAAATCAACCCTTCTCTCACCGATTTGTTTCCCTTTATAATAAATGGGCATGCTGAGTTCTCTTGCAAAATGTAGTCGCGCTTCTTCCATTTCGATCGCCAGGGCCCTTTGGTAAATCACTTCCTGGAATCCATTACCTAGCGAGGAATGAACTTTCATGGATGATCCAATAATTTTTTCGGTGATGTCTTTATACTTGTATTCTGTCATTTTCCTCTGCAAATCATTTAATCCACCCAAATCGTGGTTCAGACCTCAGTAAACTGTCTTCCTCTTTCCGCTTTCAAAATCTTTAAAAATAAATGCTCCCAATTTATCCAGTGAGGCAAAAAAGGCCTTGCCATTATTTGTTTCAGTAAACTCCTGCACAAACCGCTGCAGGTAGGGATCCGTTGCGATCATAAATGTTGTGATCGGAATTTTTAGCCGCTTGCATTGTGCTGCCAAATTCAAGCAGCGGCTCGTGATCTTCCTGTCAAGGCCGAAGCTATTTTTATAATATCTCTTTCCCATTTTCAAACAAGTTGGCTTCCCATCCGTTACCATGAAAATTTGCTTGTTGGGATTTTTTCTTCTTCGCAAAATGTCCATAGCTAATTCTAATCCGGCGACCGTATTCGTATGATACGGTCCGACTTGAAGATAGGGGAGGTCTTTTATCTCCACCGGCCAGGCATCGTTTCCAAACACCACTATATCCAAGGTATCCTTTGGGTATTTGGTTGTGATCAGCTCGCTCAATGCCATAGCCACCTTTTTTGCCGGCGTGATCCTGTCTTCTCCATACAGTATCATCGAATGCGAAATATCGATCATCAGCACCGTTGAGGTCTGCGATTTAAAATCTGTTTCCCTGATCGCAAGGTCATCTTCCTGCATATTGAAACTTTCAATACCATGGTTGATCTGCGCATTGCGGATCGATTCTGTGAAATCAATTTGCTCAAGCATGTCACCAAACTGAAATTGCCTTGTTTCAGGATTTACTTCGTCCCCCTGGCCCGGTTTGAAAGTATGATGATCGCCCTGTTTTGTTTTCTTGAGCTTTCCGAAAATTTCTTCAAGGCTTCTTTTGCGGATACCCTGTTCTGTTTTTGGAGTGATCTTTATCTGGCCGGTTTGCTGTTCTTCGGTAATGTATCCTTTTTCTTTTAGCTCATCAATAAAATCACCAATGCCATATTCATCGTCTGTCATATCATACTCGCGATCAAGTTGGTTCAACCATTGCAAGGCTTCAGATACATCGCCACTGGTATAAGTAAGCAGCTGCATAAATACATCCAGCAACTGCTGGAATTTCGTTTTACCCTGCTCATTTGGGTCGAATTTATTAAAATGATGTCCAATCATAGTTTGACAATAAAGCAATTTACAATTTTTATCGCTGTCAATATGGATTTAACAGCAACTTAAGAGGGTAAAAGTTGCATTGAATTGAAGATTGAACAAATTCTTTATTTGTTTGTATTCTCAAAGAGGCAAACACCTGTCCATGGATATTGATCTCTTCGCCCTTCAGGCTCTGGAATAGCGGCAAACTTCAACATTTCTTCGTTCAACCTGTTCAGTGAGGCAGCTGTTTTCAATCCTGATCTTGATTCAATACTCTTCCATCCGTACTGCAGAAAGAATTCTTCGCCTTCTTCAGGGGCAAATTGAAATACTGCACCACTGCCTCCAAGCGCGGGTCCTATTCTTTCCTGTATCATTTTTAACAACGCCGGCGATACCATATCAAACATCCATCTTTTAAAATTTTTTTGCGAGGACAGGTCGGCAGCAATTGAAGCAACCTGGGGACTTGTAAGGTAGATGATCAGCCCTTCCGTCATGACCATGATCCTGTCAGCTTTGCTATTTAATTCTTTGAATAACTCCATCCTTGCTTTTTGATCAGCCAGGTCCAGCCTGATTCTTGTTAAGTGACATCTTGGTGTTTCACCGTTCAAAACTTTTTCCTTCTCGTCGAGAATTCCGGGAAGATCGGCTTCTATCCATTGAAGTGATGAAGGCAGATCCATTCTGTAAGGCCTGGCATCAAGTCCTGCAGCAAGATTAAGGACCATATCATAACCCTCTCTCACATGCTGCATGATAAACTCGTCAAATAAAAAAGTTCGTGCGACAAACGACCAGCTATTTTCTCTGCCGAAGCCAATGGCGTTGGCGATCTGTTCGCCTTTTTCCCCAGCCAGTCTTTTTGCGAATGGGTCGTGGAAAACGGCATCTGGCCTTTCACTTTCTTCAGATCTGAAAACAGCAACCCATTTTGCAGTATCAGAAATATTTTTAACCAGAGACGACATTCCTTTTTTATTTAGATATCCAAAGTTGGGATTTATTTAGGTGAGATGGTGATAATTCATAACAGCGTATCGTTAATTTTGTTGCCCGATCACGATGAAAAAATTTATTGCCGGGACTCATAAAACCATGACTCGCCTTTTCCTTATCCTCTTTACAATTGTTACATCTTCATCTGCATTTGCTCAACAGGTCAATGTCAGCTTTAAAATAATCAATAAGAAAAATGAAGGCATACCTTACGCGTCCATCGCGGTCACTACCAGAGAAGACACGGTACATTCACAAAACAAAGTTGCCGACAGCAGCGGTCTTGTTAAGTTTTCGTTATCAAAAGGTCAATATATTGTAAGGGCGACTTCTACGGACTACCAACCACTGGAAAAAGGAATTACAGTCAGTCCAACCCAACATTTTTTTTCATTTACGCTGGAGTCGTCAGCTACCTCATTAAAAGGAGTTACGGTAACATCAAGAGCGCCGTTGATAAAACAAGAGGACGATAAAACCATTGTCGACCCTGAGCCACTGGCCGCGGCATCTACCAACGCTTATGAGATTCTTGAAAAAACTCCAGGCATTTTTGTTGACCAGGATGGAAATGTTTATATCAGCAGCATGACACCCGCAGCCGTCTACATCAATGGCCGTGAAATGAGGATGAGCACATCCGATATTGCGACCATGCTGAAAAATCTTCCCCCCAATGCCATTTCTAAGATTGAGATCCTCCGCACACCTTCGGCTAAATATGACGCGTCCGGAACCACAGGAGGCATCATCAATATTGTTTTGAAAAAAGGCGTAAAACTTGGCATGACGGGCAGTATCACCGCTGGCTTGCAGCAGGGTGACTACGGCAACCAGTTTTTATCGTTCAACCTGAACAATAACAATGGCAGAAAAAGTTCATTCATTAATCTTAACTATAGCAGGCGAAACAATTTTGATCAAATCATAACTAACCGCATTTTTGCCCCGGATTCTATGCTTTCCCAGGATGCCTTTACTGTTTACCCGGGCAATTCTTACTTTGGGAGTTATGGTCTTACAAATTCATGGAAGAAGAATTGGAACGTTGATTACAACGGTAGCATTTCTTATAACAATTTTAATAATAAAACCGATAACCTTAGTGCCATAAAAGAGATCAGTACATCAGATACTTTGTCAAATAACCTGAACCGGGTCAATAACAAAGGATACACATTAAACGTGAGGGCCAGTGTTACATTGACCAAAAAGATCGATACCACCGGTTCGCAATGGGACAATGATCTCTCTTATAACTATACTCGTAATAACTCAGACCAGGTTTATTCAAGCGTTTATTATCTCCCATTTGTTTTTTCGAATGACGGTGACGGAAATGGTACCAACGACCGAAATTATTTTGTGGCAAGATCTGATTTGAAACTAAAAATGAAAAAAAGATTCATACTGGAATCCGGGATAAAAGCATCATTGCTTGATTTTAAGAATGTGGCGAACTATTATAATGAAGAAGGAGGAATACGAGCGAAAGATCCCGGACGTACCAACACTTTTCATTACAAAGAAAATATAAACGCTTTGTATGTGCAGGGGTCCAAGACATTGAGCAAAAACTTCATCGCCAAAGTGGGTGTGAGAATAGAGAACACAAATATGGATGGGCACCAGGTCATTCCCGCAGACACAAATTTTACGATCCATCGCACTGACCTTTTCCCCTATGTCTACCTGAGCAAGAAGGTAATGACCATAGCGGGTTATGAACTTCGCTCATACCTGGTGTATCGTCGTACAATTACAAGACCGGGATATGATCAATTGAATCCTTTTCCAAGGTATGTGGACCAATATCTTTCCGAAGTAGGTAATCCCGCATTGCGTCCGCAATTCACTACAAATTATGAGGCCAATATCAGTGTGGATGAACGACCCCTGCTTGCTATTGGGTATAATAAGACGAAGGATATTTTTACAAACGTGATCTACCAGGCCGATAGCAGTACCAGCGTTGCATACAGAACCTATGATAATCTTGGTTCGAATAAGGAGATTTATTTGCGTGGTCTCGGTGTGATACCACCGGGAAAACGATATTTTTTTGTTTTAGGTGCGCAATACAACCACAACTTTTATGATGGCGTGTATGAAAGCAAACCGCTTTTGTACAAAAGGGGAAGCTGGACCTTTTTCACCTATCACCAATTCAAACTGGATAAGCGTTCGCAAATTACTCTTAATGGCTTTGTACGCTTCAATGGCCAGCAGCAGTTCTATGAACTAAGTACTTTCGGTTCATTGAACACAAGTATCAACCGGCAATTCATGAAACAAAAATTAACTGTTACTCTTAGCATGAATGATATTTTCTATACTAACCAAAACGATTTTACCATCAACCAGGGAAGTGTAAACGCGTATGGTAACCGGAGATCCGATACCCGGCGTGTTGGAATTAATGTCCGATACAATTTTGGGATCCGTAAAAGGGAGGAAAGTAGTGATATGTTTAATGTGGAAGGACAAGAAAAATAATCAGGATTATGCAAGAGCAAAATCACCTATATTGCCGTGAGACGTGAAACGTGAGACGTGAGTTTTTCACGTTTCACATCGGACGTTTCACTATAATTATTCCACTAAAAGAAAAGTAATGTTTGTACATCATGTTTATTTCTGGCTAAGGAATGGAGATAGCGAGCAAGACAAAGCAAAACTGATCGAAGGATTAAAAAAGCTTTCAAGAGTAGATACCATCAAAAAATTTTACATCGGGGTGCCTGCTGCCACCAACCGCGATGTAATTGAAAGATCCTATTCTGTTTCCTGGTTGTTATTTTTTGATAACCCTGCTGACCAGGACAGTTATCAAACTGACCCGATCCATCTAAAGTTTGTCGAAGAGTGTTCTATGCTTTGGAAGAAAGTGGTTGTGTATGATTCGGTGGATGTGTAAGAGATTATTTTGGGTACACTCATCCTTGAACTTCGCTTATAGTATCCCGTAAAAGCTGCGAAAATTTTTCGGGCTCGTCGTAATGAGGCATGTGAGCAGAATTTGCAAACGCGGTAAACGTTTTCGTTGCATCGAGATATTCATAATACTCTACAGAGACTTGATACGGAGCTATACCATCCTGTTTACCCTGGACAAAGTGGACAGGCACATCGATACTTTTGATCCTATGAAACAAATTAAGAGTATTGAACTCCGGGAGTAAAGCATTTTGGGAAAACTCCATTCCTTTTATCGTTTTGGGTATATCACTTAACCGGTACGCGTTGCTGGAGATCATATTCGAGATTGTCGACATCACCAGTTGATTGTAACTGGTGCCAACTTTTATTCCCCCAAGATTAGTAAGCAGTTTAGCTCGTTTCTGGAATTGTTTGGCATTGCTGACCGGGTTTTTGAGCAGATCGATGGCCTGCCTCAATAATGCTCCTTTGTTTCTTTCAGTGGCCTTTGTCACGGCGAACTCAATAGTGTATTTATTAGCCGTTGGGATATCAATGTCCAACCCGACTAAAAATAAGCGAGCAAAAATACTTTTGTCCTTTGATGCAGCCATAAGCGCCAGTGTTGCACCTTGTGAATATCCCGCAATGATCGCTTTTCTCTTTTGATATTTATCGAGCAGATATTTTGTACAACAAATGATATCATCAGCCAGCTGTGAGAAATTGATCGTTCTTGGATCTGTTTTCTTGTTGTAAGATTTTCCACAGGCTCTCTGGTCCCAGTAAGCAACCAAATAGTCGGCTTCCAGGTGCAAGTTCTTTTCCATTGCATTAGCTTCGGGTATCATAGGAAAACCAGGTCCTGCCTGCACATGAATGATAAGAGGCGCGTCTGAATCTTTGCCACGCACAAGTACCCATTGCTCTGAATGGTTGATCATTACTTTTTCCAGGCTGTTAATCTTCATAGTAGTTTTTGAAGGCGAAGAATGCCGTCGAAAAAGGAAAATCGTTAGCGATTGCTGAAAAGTTGCTTTTTGTTTTCTAAAGTCCGTGGAGATTTTTGTAAAACTCTATTTTGTTACCGTACATTCGGTTTTAGTGTTGTACTGCCCATGCAAGTCCGTCAGGGACACCTCCAACATCAATATGCTTTGTGATTTCTAAAGTTTTAAGATCAATAATCGCTACATAATTATCCGGTGAGCAGGCAACAAATGCACGTGAACCATCAGGGTCCATTAGAATTCCGGCTGCACCGTGACCAACTTTTAATCGTTTTAATTCTTTACGTGATTGCACGTCATAAATAGTAAGCTCGCCGGTTCGAAGACTTGCAATGAATGCCATCTTACCGTCGTTAGTAAATTTCAGCCGGTTCGCGCCGAAGACTTTCGCATCAATTTTTGTTGTAAGTTTCTTTGCGGCGAGATCAACAATTGAGATCATGCCATCTTCCGCTGAGGCGGTCCATAATTCACGGCCATCGGGTGATACATCGAAACCTTCAGAACCCAGGCTAACCGGTACGACTGTTTGGGTCCAATCTGCACGTGGCCTGGCATTAGCCGGTGCGTTTGCCCCGGGCTGGATCAATGTATCAACCAGGATGCTGACAGTTCCTGAATTAATGTTTGTTGTATAAATTCTTTTTGCATCATCGGTAACATAGATCATGTGCGTTCTGTCTTCGCCTGTTCCCATGCTCCAATCGAGTTTACTTGTTGTGGGGTCATAACTTCCAACAGCTTTCGAACCTTCTGCTGAGAACCAAACTTTTCCATTGGCAAACATCAACCCATGAGGTCCAAACAATGGTCTTGTATCAATATTCATTAAGGGCTTTTTTGCAACCAGGTCAATTACGTTCAATTCATGTAAACTGCCACCGCCATAAATAGAAACATAAGCCGTTTTTCCATCGGCTGAGGCGATCACTTCGTGCGGATCGCTTCCAACGGGAACACGGGCGATAATATTTAATGTAGCAGGATCGACGATCGCCAAAGTGTGATCAGCCTTTGAAAGAGCAAGTATCATTCCGCGGCTTTGTGCATCGCATGTCTTTGTTGAAAACGCAAATATGAACAAGATGGCTGTTGATGCTAGAGTGAAAAATATTCGTCCTGTGTATCTTATATGCCTTGTATGGTTCATAATTTTTAAAATAAAGGTTTATTAGAATTATTTTACCCGGTTATACTTTTTTAAAATTTTCATCACGGCATCGTGAGGTAAACCATAGACGGTATTATCATTAATTCCTTTTGTTGTCGTGCCGGCTACCAGTGCGTTGACGATCGCTTCTTCAGTTGCTTGTATGGTAGCATTGAATAAAGCTCCGATCTGGTCGTTTGAAAACACCGTGGCGGTTGTTTCTTTTGTACGGCTGAATGCGTTTTTATTTGCTGTTGAAAAAGCAATAAAAATATCACCGGACCCATTGCCGCCGACGCCTCCGACCTTTCCAATACCAAGGGCAACTCTTTGTGCGATCCTTTTTAGTTGATGTGGGAGTAACGGTGCATCAGTCGCCACAACAACGATGATCGAACCTTGCTCTGACCATTCGTTTTTTAATTTGTTATCAGCAGATGGTTCATCATAGATTTTTATATTCAATGTATCGGCAAGTTCTTTTCCGACAGGTACTCCTGCGATAGTCAGTTGTGATTTAATTCCAAAATTGGATTGTACAAGCACACCCACTGTATATCCTCCCAATTTTTTATCGATCACTCTTGATGAAGTACCAATTCCCCCTTTGAAGCCAAGGCAGATCATTCCTGTTCCCCCGCCAACTGCTCCTTCTTCTACAAAACCGGAAGACGCTTTTTCCAAAGCTTGCCATACATGCTCAGGTTTTACATGAAAGCCATTGATATCATTCAACACACCGTCCCATGTTTCCGCTACAACAGGATATGAATACCAAAACAATCCCTGTGTCGTATCATAATATTTGTGTTCATCCATCCATTTCAACGCCGCATCCCGAACAGTTCCCACACTGCTTGTGTTTGTAATTAGAATAGGTGTTTCTAAAAAACCTGATTCAGTGATCCAGTGCGTGCCTGTCATGTCACCATTCCCATTCAACATATGCCAGTTGGCAAAAACCGGCGAATATTTTTTTGCGGAAGGAAAGATCGCAGTGACTCCTGTTCGAACAGGACCTTTCCCTTTTTCTAATTTTCCGCTTCCTTCTAGAAGCGTAGTATGACCCACTTCAACACCGGCAACATCTGTGATGGCATTATATTTTCCCGGAGTTCCGTCAAAAGGGATCCCGATATCTCTTGCTCTTGGTTTTTTATCCTGCGAAGAACTTGTTGCTGATGCTGCCATAAGAAAAATTATAATAATGAATTTCATTGTTGCAGATTAGGGATGAGATCAATTTTCTTCAAGCTCATCCTTTGATGGAAGTTTTGGAAAACTGTGATGAGGTTCGGTTTGATACCAGTACACAACTGAACTGATATCCGATTGCTGGACAAGATAGCGGCCACCACTTCTCCAACCAAGATCCTGTATGGTAACCTTTAAATTTTTTTCAAAACGAACAGGGTCCATGATGTGCCAGCGATACAGACCGAAGCGTTGCATTATATTATAATGTCCGTCACCACGGATCACTTGCGGCAACCCGGTGTATGCCGTCGAGAATTCTGTATAATTCGTTGTCTCGCCACCCGCATCATTTTTCTTCCTGGTATCAAAATCATAGGAGCCGCAAAAATAATCTTCCGTACCTGTACCATTAATTGTCGGGAACCGGGTATCTCCATCCATATAAAACTTTATTTCACCCTCGCCCCACCAGCCATTATTGTGCACCCCCCATGCAAGATACGTCCCCACATATTGTCCATTTCCCTGTATGCTATCGACCAAAGTGCAGATGCCATTTTTCACCGGGTTACTTCTTCGGAACTGTGCGTGAAAATAAGCAGCGTCATCAGGAACAGTGGTAAGGGTGTAATCAACCTGGTAATATAAGGTCATGCTTTCTGTGTTGATATTGGTCATTGTTATCTTACACTTTTTTCTGAATGGCATTGCCCAATAACAATTAAAAGCGCTCCCGGGATTAACGGTCACCATAAGTGAATTGAGATGGGCATAAGAACTCCAGCCTGCGCCAAAAAAAGCGCCCACAGGCACTTCCACGGATGGCTCCGTTTCATCATCCCAATAGAAACGAAGAATGGAGTATCTCCAATTGCCGGTCGGCGTCATCCAGATATGTTGTATAGCTCCGGAGCCGGTGATCTCAGCGATCGTATATGTTTCTTTGGATTTGATGACCACAAATGGATTTACTTTCCATCCCTGTCCTAATTCTCTTGCAGCATAATGTGCGCTGCCGTTTTCAAGAGTGGCCATCCCACCTTTGCCAGGTTCACCGGTTGGGTTTTCCGGGCTAATGGATCTTGTTTTTGCATTACTTAAAAGGAAAAGATTCCCGGGACTCATATTTAACCCGTTGAACCCTGAATTTTTTTGCGCATTTGTTGTGGACGAAATAAAAATAAGGAAGTAAATAAATTTTCTCATACAGTGGTTTTGAATGAGAAAAGTTACTGAATAATTTTTCAATTATCAGTGAGTGAGCCAAAAGGTTTCAGCTGTATTCTGACAGCCATTTTATTTTTTGCAGGAGAAGATTTGATTGTTGCACTCTTATAAGATATTCCTGGTGTGTGGCATTGAATCCCTCGCATTTCATTTTAAGTTCAACTCCCTCGCCGGCAAGGATCAACTCATAAGTCGTGACCAGGTACATCGATGTATTTTCTTCGTGAAAGCCAAATTGCAACAGCATGCCGGGAACAGACTGTAACACTTGGCCTATATTGACCGCCCTGGCGTTCCCATCCACAAGAAAGATCGAACTTCCTTCGGTCCAGTCAGAATTTATATTGCCCTCGAAAAAGTATTGATTGATGTAATCGGTGCCTGTAAGCACTTTCCATACCTTGCTTGGCAAAGCATGAACGGTGATCTGTTGCTGCAGGTTGGTTTTTGACATGTTGTTGGCTGGATTCACCAATAAACGCAACATTTAATTTTTTTAATATTAAGAAAATGCTAAATGGAGGCATTCTCCATCTTTCATACCCTATTATACGAGGGAATGGATAAGAATGTTACAGCCTGTGACAAAGAACGGACATTTTAATATTCCTGATGATGTTTGCATCCAGGGCTGACAATCGTTAGCTATGGGTATCTATTAAAGCAAATGGCCTGTCGCGACAAAAGACAGCGCATTTTTAATTTGTTGCAACTTTACCGGGTCGGGCTATAGTTTGACAATTTTTCTCTTGTCGCTCCATGATCCGATTTGTACATGAATAAAGTAGACTCCTGAGGGAAGATCATGTGCAGGCACAGTAATTTGATTCACGACCTGGTCTTTGTTGAAAATATAAGAGCGAACAATAGCACCCGCCTGGTTCACAACCTGCACATCCATTTTACCCATGTGATTGTTGCTGAGTTGGAGGATAAAATTATTTGTAACAGGATTTGGATAAATTGTCAATAACGGCTTTTCATTCAAAGTAGTTTCATCAATAACTTCTGCTGTGGCTACGGATTGTGCCGTTAGTGAACCGGCTATCAGTACAGCTGAAGTATAAGGGGCAAGCGTAGTTGAGCTCGGGTAAGATGTGCCTGCTATGTCGATATAAGCTTTACCTAGGCTAACGGTTTTGCTCGAGCTTGTTGCATTGTACTCAAACCTGAGATCGTTGACAGTGGTGATCGTTTTTGGTGATTTTTTGGAATGCACGTCTTTGCCGCTAAATGACTGCCATTGTGCAACGGTTTGGTGCCTGTTCGTACTGCCGTCGAAAGTAAAAAATGCATTTACATCATTTATCGGGGTAGCAATGATATTACTATCGGATGAGCCAAACTGAAGAACATCATTAGCACTGGTTTGATAACTCCAGGTGCCCGAGTTGGTATTCGCTGTTCTCATTACGAATTTGTTTCTTGTCTGGTTGACGTTCCTGATCAGATTGAGACCAGCATCGTGTACCATGGCCATGGCGCCGCTGGTACAGTTGTAAACTGTATTGTTAGTAATGGTGATTTCATGTGCATTTGAAAGCAGTATACCATACATGGCACCATTTGCAATGCTGTTATTCGTGATCGTTACTCCCTGGCTGTTATCATCCATTTGTATTCCTGCACCTGCTCCCTGTGTGCCGGGTTTGCCGTTGAGTGCGGCTAGCATATTTGTTACAATATTGCCGTCGATCACCCTGCTTGTATAAACAGTGGCGTCGCTTCCACGCACCGTATAGATGGCTCCGCCTTCATCCAGGATAAGGAATGAGGAATCTACAAAGTTGTTTTTAATGCTTACACTATTTCCTTTGGCAAATGCTATCCCCAGATATCCTGACTTGCGTACTAAGTTTTTTTCTACAGTGGTGTTACTGCCGACTACGTACACCCCGGCGTATAACCAGTAGTTGTCAAGCATGCCGGGATTTGCAGCGGACGAGGTGATCGTATTGTTTTTAACGATCGTGTTGCTGGCGCCCTGGTCTAAAGTTATTGCTGTGTGATTCGAATTGGTAATAGTGCAGTTCTCAACATCGAGATAACTACAATTGGTGCCGTAAATAGCATCCGAACCTGCATTGCTTAAATCACAATTTGTAAAACTAATATGTGATGAAGAAGAAACAAGGATCATCCTTCCAATCGAACCCTGGATATTTAAATTATCAAATGAAAGATAGCTTCTCGACGAGGCATTAATTAAAGTAGTGATGGTCGATATTTTTACATTGCTGGGCGTCGAAGTGGAATAAATGTCTAATTTTTTTGTTGAGGAATTGTAATACCATTCATTCTGTTTGTCGAGAGTACTTAAACTATTTTCAATGAAATATCCATAATTGTCAGTAACTGCCGTTTGATTCCAGGTCGAAGAATAAGTCAACGTGGTACCGGAATGGGTAGTAACTGTTCCTTTTTCCATGCGATATTGGTTTTTCCTCATTACAAGAGTCGCCCCTCTCCAATTTGGCGTGCCAGTTAACGAAACGTCTGTTATACTTGTGCTACCACTATGTGACGAAATTTTTCTAAACCCGCCCCATGTATCGGTAGCGTTCGGCCATCTTCCCATTGGATAAGAGGTACCATTTATGGCAACGATCATGGCGCTGGCCTGGCCGGTCGGGATCGTACTGCTTTCCCAAATATTTGTTCCGACAGTTGTCCATCCTGTAGCGTCGGAAAGACCGGTAATGATCGGTTTGTTGCCCGTACTATAGGCCGCAAATTTGATCGCAGCAGATGAAGTTCCGGATGTTGTCGGATTGATCGAACCATAGAAAGTATCTCCTCTTTTGAAGTAGATAACATCACCGGGTTTCAAAGTACTGAAAATGGAATTGAGCTTGTCTAAGGTTTTCCAGGGGGTCAAAGAATTTTGCGCCTGGGCACTTGTTCTTGAATCGTTACCGGTTGAAGAAGAGAAATAATAAGCTGTCGGCGCGCTGTTCACAGTTATTGTCACAGTATCTTTTCCAGTGGCACCTTTATTGTCGGTTACAAACAACTGGAATTGATAAGTGCCCTGAACTAATGATGTAACATTAGTGGTCACCTGGGTAGGAGTTGAAATAGTACCTGAAGATGGCCCCGATATTTTTGACCAGTTGAATGAATTAATAGTCCCATCAGGATCACGCGATGCACTTCCGTTAAGTGTCACTGAACTGGTTGGTAATATAATAACCTGCGATTGCCCGGCATCGGCAACGGGTGATTGATTAGCATTTACAGTTATTGTCACAGTATCTTTTCCAGTGGCACCTTTATTGTCGGTTACTACCAACTGGAATTGATAGGTACCCTGAACTAATGATGTAACACTTGTGCTCACCGAAGTAGGGGTTGAAATTGTACCTGATGATGGTCCCGATATTTTTGACCAGTTGTATGAGTTAATAGTTCCGTCAGGATCATTCGAAGAACTTGCGTTAAGTGTCACGGAACTGGTGGGTAATATAATAACCTGTGATTGCCCGGCATCAGCAACGGGGGATTGATTGGCATTGTTTACGGTTATTGTTACAGTATCTTTTCCTGTAGCGCCTTTATCGTCGGTTACTATCAACTGGAATTGATAGGTTCCCTGAACTAACGCTGTAACATTAGTGCTCACTGAAGTAGGAGTTGAAATAGTACCTGAAGATGGTCCCGATAATTTTGACCAGTTGTATGAGTTAATAGTTCCATCAGGATCATTCGAAGAACTTGCGTTAAGTGTCACGGAACTGGTGGGTAATATAATAACCTGTGATTGCCCGGCATCAGCAACGGGGGATTGATTGGCATTGTTTACGGTTATTGTTACAGTATCTTTTCCTGTAGCGCCTTTATCGTCGGTTACTATCAACTGGAATTGATAGGTTCCCTGAACTAACGCTGTAACATTAGTGCTCACTGAAGTAGGAGTTGAAATAGTACCTGAAGATGGTCCCGATAATTTTGACCAGTTGTATGAGTTGAGAGTTCCATCAGGATCATTCGATGCGCTTCCATCAAGTGTAACTGAACTGGTTGGTAGCACAATCACCTGTGATTGCCCGGCGTCAGCGACGGGTAATTGATTGGCCTTGTTTACAATTATTGTTACGGTATCTTTTCCTATGGCACCTTTATCATCCGTTACTACTAACTCGAACTTATAAGTACCCTGAACCAACGTTGTAACATTAGTGGTCTCAAGGTCAGGAGTTGAAATAAGAGCTGATGACGGCCCTGCTATTTCTGACCAGCTGTATGAGTTAATGGTTCCGTCAGGATCATCCGAAGCGCTTCCATCAAGTGTGACCGAGCTCGTTGGTAGAACAATAACCTGTGATTGCCCGGCGTCAGCGACGGGTGATTGATTGCCCTTGTTTACCGTTATTGTTACCGTATCCATTTCTGTTGCGCCTTGATCGTCGGTTACTATAAGCTGAAACTTATAGATACCCTGAACTAACGTTGCAACATCGGTAGTCACCAGGTCAGGAGTTGAAATCAAGGCTGACGATGGTCCTTCTATTTCTGACCAGTCGTACGAGCTAACTGTTCCATCAGGATCACCAGATGCGCTTCCATCAAGTGTAACAGAACTGGTTGGTAATACAATTTCCTGTGATTGCCCGGCATCAGCGACGGGTGATTGATTGGTGCCGGTATTAGGATTGCTTACAGTTATTATTACAATATCCGTCCCAGTTGCACCTTGATCGTCGGTTACTATAAGCTTGAACTTATATGTGCCCTGAACTAACGCTGTAACATTGGTAGTTACCAGGTCAGGAGTTGAAATGGTAGCTGACGATGGTCCTGAAATTTCTGACCAGCTATATGAGTTAACCGTTCCGTCAGGATCACTCGTTGCACTTCCGTCAAGTATGGCCGAATTGGTGGGTAGTACAATGACCTGTGTTTGTCCGGCCTCAGCAATGGGTGACCGATTGGCACTGGTTACAGTTACTGTTACAATATCCATTCCAACCGCGCCTTGATCATCGGTTACTAAAAGCTGGAACTTATAAGTACCCTGAACTAATGTTGTGACATTGGTTGTTACCAGTTCAGGAGTTGAAATGACGGCTGAAGATGGTCCTTCTATTTCTGACCAATTGTATGAATTAATAGTTCCGTCAGGATCACCCGATGCACTTCCGTCAAGTGTAACAGAACTGGTTGGTAGTACAATGGCCTGTGATTGCCCGCCATCGGCAACGGGTGATTGGTTAGCATTCTTTACAGTTATCGTTACAGTATCCATTCCAACTGCGCCCTGATCGTCGGTTACCATAAGCTGGAACTTATAAGTACCGGGAACCAACGTTGTAACATTGGTAGCCACCAGGTCGGGAGTTGAAATGTCGGCTGACGATGGTCCTGTTATTTTTGACCAGTTATATGAGTTAATAGTTCCGTCAGGATCACCCGATGCACTTCCGTCGAGTGTAACCGAGCTGGTTGGTAGTACAATGACCTGTGATTGCCCGGCATCGGCAGCGGGTGATTGATTGGCATTGCTTACAGTTATTGTTATGGTATCCTTTCCTGTGGCACCTTTATCGTCTGTTACTGTCAATTCGAATTGATAAGTACCCTGAACCAATGCGGTAACATTCGTGGTCATCAAAGTAGGAGTTGAAATAGCAGCTGATGATGGTCCTTCGAGTTTTGACCAGTTGTATGAGTTAATAGTTCCGTCAGGATCACGCGATGCGTTTCCATTAAGTGTAACTGAACTGGTTGGTAGTACAATAACCTGTGATTGCCCGGCATCAGCAATGGGGGGTTGATTGGCATTGTTTACAGCTATTGTTACGGTATCTTTTTCTATGGCACCTTTATCGTCTGTTACTGCCAACTCAAATTGATAGGTGCCCTGAACTAATGAAGTAACAGTAGTAGTCACCAGCGTAGGAGTGGAAATAATACCTGGTGATGGTCCCGATATCTTTGACCAGTTGTATGAGTTAACCGTTCCGTCAGGATCACGCGATGCGTTTCCGTTAAGTGTAACCGAACTGGTTGGTAGTACAATGACTTGTGGTTGCCCGGCGTCCGCAATGGGTAATTGATTGGTCGGCGAAGAAGTGGAATATTCAAAAGCCCCGAGGTCAGGAACAGAGCCACTGAAGGGAAGCGTCACGTCCACACCCTTGTCAATTAGATTGCTTCCAGGTGCTAAATGAAGAAAAGCCAGAACAGGTAGGCTACCATCAGCTCCGCGTGGTCCGGTGACGGCGGTGGTGTCCATTGAAGCAAATGAAGCAGTGGAAGCGGCAAGGTTGTTCCATGTGTTATGATCCTGGATAAGTCCCGAAAAATTACTAACTGCTGTAGCGTCATTATAACTAATATTATTTTTCAACACTATTGCCACAGGCGGGTTTATATTATACCCTGCTGCCCAACCACCGCCTGTTCCATTGCCATGACTTGTATTCTTGAAACCATTCTGATAAGAAGTATTGTTATAGAACCAGGCGATACAACGAGCTACATTCTGATCGAATCCCCATCCTTTGTTTTGAAATGCCAAGCAATTTGTAAAGGTTCTCAAATGTGTTGTTCTTAAGTCTGAAGTTGTATTTCCCCATTTGAAACCGTCTCCATCTGCCTGGCCTCCGGGGTCAGTGAAGGTTCCCGGTATAAAACCATTCCAGAATGACCAACAATTTTTATAGGTGACCGGGGCATCGCTATAAAAAGCGTCGAAGCCATCGTCAGAGTTCCACCACGCCCTGCAACCAATATAAGTTACAGTTCCACCATTAGCATCGAAACCATCTGCATTGCCATATACACCACCTCCCGTATTAAGAGGGTCGCCGTTATCGTGAGAGTCGCAATTCGTATATGTAATAACAGAACTGGTAGGAGTGGCTTGTGTGATTCTCCAACCAGGGCCTTGCATATGGTCTACTTCACACTGTGTAAATGTGATTTGATTACAGAGATCAACTCTCCAACCGTCTAATGATTGAACAGGATTAGTACTTTGTTTCAGCCCTGTTATTCTAAGACCTTTGAAGTCGATATAGCTACAATTACCTAAATAAAACCCTATCATGAAAACAGATTCAACTATATTGTCCAAATTAAGTACCGGGGATTCGCCCGGGTAGGCTGATATGGTTATATGAGCAGAAGCTGTACCATTTAAATTTCTGAAATCGACAGGATAATTTCCATGTCCCATTGCTTTGGGTGATCGGTATGTCCCGCCTCTTATATAAGCAAGGTCACCCGCACGAAGAACGGAAGATAGTTTTTGCCACGAAGCGAATGGCTTGTCTATTGTTCCAGGATTGCTATCACTGCCTGAAGGGCTTACATAATATGTAGTCGCATTTGCCCGACCGGCAAAAAGCAGTGTATACAATGACAGGATCGCAATGAGGTGTTTCATTATTGGTGGCCTAAATTTTCGGATCAATGTATGATCTGATCGATCCTTAACATTTAAAGCAATGGGTCACAGGTATAGACTATTGGTACTGGGTAAGGTGGTTAAAATATGGAGGGTAACGCTATTTTGATTTCGGGCGGGTAAAACTATTGCTGTGTCTAATATAAGGGGCCTGGTAATGTCTCCACAGAGCAAGAAAATAATTTTCTTAAGGATCGATACAGGGAATGATGTAACCTGCATACTACAGGATGAACATGCAGGTTACATCAACATCATCACGTGTTCGGCACTTCTCAGTTCTACAGTTTTACAATTTTCCTTTGATCGCTCCAAGTTCCGATCTGCACATGAACAAAGTAGATTCCGGCAGAAAGACCATTTACCGGGACAGTAACCTGGTTCACTACCTGGTCCTTGCTAAACAGATACGAACGGATAATTGCACCAGCCTGGTTCACAACCTGGACGTTCATTTTACCCGTTTGGTTGTTGTTAATCTGGAGAACAAAATTATCTCTCACAGGATTTGGGTAGATGACGAGTGATGGTTTTTCGGTCATATTTATTTCATCTACAACTTCAGCTGTGTTCGTTGAGTGAGTTGTAGAACTACCCGAGCTGTTTACGGTTATTGTTACCGTGGAGGTTCCTGTGGCACCTTTATTGTCCGTTACAATCAATTGAAATTTATAGGTACCCTGAACTAAATATTTAGCGGTGGCAGTTACAAGGGTGGAATTTGAGACCATACCTGACGATGGTCCTGATATTTTTGACCATTTGTAGGCACTAATGGTACCGTCAGGGTCATAGGATGAGGTCCCCTTAAGTGAAGCCGTGTTTGTTGGCAATACAATCGTTTGGGCCGACCCTGCCTTTGCAATCGGGGATTGATTGGCAGGTGGAGCAATCGTTGAAGAAGAATATTCAAAAGCTCCAAGGTCGGGCGCGGAGCCACTGAATAATAGATTGACGATACTTGCCCCGGCATTGATCAGATTGGAACTGGACGACAGATGCAGGAACTGGAGGCTGGGTAAGGAGCCATCAGATTGACGTCGCTTTGTTACACCTGATGTATCCAGGGAGGCGAATGAAGAATTGGATGCGGCAAGATTGTTCCATGTGTTATGATCCTGAATAAGCCCGCTGAGATTACTTTCAGCTGTAGGGTCACTATAACTAATATTATTTTTCAGAACTACTGCCACAGCCGGACTTAAATTATAGCCTGTAGCCCAACCACCACCTGTTCCACTGCCATGGGTTGTATTTTTGAAACCATTTTGATAAGACGTATTGTTGTAAAACCAGGCTACGCACCTTGCTGCGTTTTGGTTAAAACCCCACGACTTGTTTTGGAAGGCTACACAATTTGTAAAGGTTCTTAAATGAGTTGTTCGGAGGTCTGAACTTGTGCTTCCCCATTTGAAACCGTCTCCATCTGCCTGGCCTCCGGGATCAGTGAACGTTCCTGGCTTAAAGCCGTTCCAGAATGACCAGCAATTGGTATAAGTGACCTGGGCGTCGTTATAATAAGTGTCGAAACCATCATCAGAGTTCCACCACGCTCTGCAGCCAATATAAGTTACGGTTCCACCATTGGCATCAAAACCATCAGCATTGCCATATACCCCACCGCCAGTACTAAGAGGGTCGCCGTTATCGTGAGAGTCACAATTCGTAAATGTAAAAACAGAACTTTTAGGAGTGGATTGTGGAATTCTCCAACCCGGGCCTTGCATATGGTCTACTTCACAGTTTGTAAATGTGATTTGATTACACATATCAACTCTCCAACCGTCTAATGATTGAACAGGATTCGTACTTTGTCTCAGTCCTGTTATTCTAAGACCTTTGAAGTCGATATAGCTACAATTACCTAAATAAAACCCCATCATGAAAACAGATTCAACTATATTGTCCAAATTAAGCACCGGGTATTCGCCGGGGTAGGCCGAGACGGTTATATGAGCAGAAGATGTACCGTTTAAATTTCTCCAATCAACGGGATAATATCCCTTTCCTATTGCTTTTGGTGTTCTATACGTGCCACCCCTTATATAGGCAATGTCACCAGGCTTCAAAACGGAAGATAATTTTTGCCATGAGGCGAATGGCTTATCGATCGATGTTCCGGGATTACTATCACTTCCCGAGGGGCTTACATAATAAGTAGTGGCATTTACCTGGGTAGCAAAAAGCATTGCATTCAAGGCCGCGAAAGCAATTAAGTGTTTCATTTAATGGAGGATTAAATTTTTAGAAATCAGTTTAATTGTTAAGTTGACACGTAATATTTACGCAATAGGGTATAGAGAATCTTTAACTCTAGGTAAGGGTTATTAATGGTGAGAATAATGTTGTTGAATTTCGATCTGAGTGCATACTCGGATCGGAAAAACATTGACTCGAAACAAAAAGTATTTACTTGCTCCTCAAATCAATCAGGTACAAAATCATGAAGTGGTGGGGAGAAATTTTGCTGTGTTTAATACCAGTGGCCTGGCGGTGTCTTTCATAAAACATTAAAATTTTGGTTGATCTTTTTTTTAATAAAATTTGGCAGAAAGCATTAACCAGAATGATGCCATTAAAAAGAAAAAGCATTTTTTTTAAATAAAAACTGAAGATTTTTTTATCCACAGTAAGTTTACTATCCTGTGAATTTGAAAATTATTCCAAGTGAATGATGATATAAATAAAAAATTGAATGATTGATATAAATATAAAGTAACCTGCATGTCATGTAAATGACAAATACAGGTTACTTGCTTATTAGATTTTTCAGTTATACAATTTTATAGCTTTATAATTTTCCTGACGTCACTCCAGTTGCCGATTGTTATGTGAACAAAATAAATCCCCGTGATCAGATCCTTTGCGGGCAAATCAACATGGATCCTTTGTTGATCCTTATTAAACATAAATGAACCAACCTGTGCACCTGCCTGGTTGATGATGTCTACCTTCATTTTACCGGTATAGGCATTATTCACATCAAGCGAGAATTTGTCAGAAACCGGGTTGGGATAAATACTAAGCGACGTGGGTTGAGTATTTGGTTCTATATTGTTTTCAGCTTCGGTCTTCTTCTGAGCAGGCTTATTTGCTGCCGGACCGTCGTTGATATTTTCTGTAAGAACGAATCCATTAAGATAGTTATATCCGTTCGGCGTGCTAATGGTTATCGTTAGTTGTCCCTGGCTGTCAGGACTAAGATCAGATAAGATCGCTTTCGTTGTGTAATTATTATACGTAAACACGGAATCTGACAATTGACCAACCTGGAAAACAGTAATATTATCCGAATATTGGTTTTGACTTGCCAAGAGTTCCAGCTTGTATTTTCCTACACTGCTTAGTCCATGAATGGTAAGTGTCCTGGTTGTACGCGTATAGCCGGCGTACCTTAATACGATCCCTGGAGCCATGGCTGCCTGGCCGTAGTCATTTCCATTGTCAAGAATGGACCAGTTGAAACTGAGATCGGCATTCACTGCTGATGTTGTACCATCGGAATAATAAAATACCGATGAGTTGAACGACGATGTTACATCCCAATTATTCCACTGGCCGTTTGTATATGGATTTTCACCTCCATAAATATTTACCTTGATATACTTCGATGCGGCTGTGTCTGCTGTTGTGTCCGCGGCATTAATTGTTAATTCTATTGTGTCTCGCCCTTTGCCATTTTGATCGTCCGATACTTCCAATACAAACTTAAACACTCCCTGCGTCAGATCCGTAACAACAGTTTGTGCCTGTGAGGGATTTACGATCGTGCAAGGAGGACCTGAAATTTCATTCCAATGATAAGATGAAATTGTTCCATCCGGGTCAGATCCGCTTCCGCGTAATGTGACACTATTATTTGCAGGCATTGTAATGGTAATATCAGGTCCGGCATTCGCAACGGGTAATTTATTCGATACTTCATTTGTATCGGCTGCTTTCTTTACGGTTACTTTTACAGTATCTTTTCCACTGGCTCCTTTGTTATCTTTTATTTGCAGTTCAAATACATACACTCCCTGTATTAAGTTAGTGACTTTCGTTTGCACACCGGAGGGGTTTTCAATGGTGCAGGAAGGGCCTGAAACTTTATCCCATTGATAAGATGAAACTGCTCCATCGCCATCGGATCCATTTCCTTTTAATGTTACATTGTTAGTAGGCAGTGTAATGGTGATATCAGATCCTGCATTCGCAACAGGTGATTGATTAGATCCTACATTCGTGCCAGTCGATTTATTTACAGTAATTTTTACGGTATCTTTTCCGCTGGCACCTTTATCGTCTTTTATTGACAGTTCCAATACGTATATACCCTGCGTCAGGTCAGTAACTTCCGTTTGTGCGTTGGAGGGACTTTCAATTGTACAGGAGGGGCCCGAAATTTTATCCCATTGATAAGAAGAAACAGTTCCGTCCTTGTCGGATCCATTTCCTTTTAATGTTACATTATCTGTAGGCAGTGTAATTGTAATATCAGATCCGGCATTCGCAATGGGTAATTGATTTGCATCAGCCGCTTTGTTTACAGTTATTGTTACAGTGTCTTTTCCGGACGCTCCTTTATCGTCTTTTACTTCCAGTTCAAATTTATAGACGCCCTGGACTAATGTTGTGACATTGGTCGTCGCCAGGCCAGGAGTTAAAATAACGGCGGACGATGGTCCCGATACCTGTGACCAGTCGTATGATTTAATGACTCCATCAGCGTCACTCGATGTGCTTCCATCAAGCGTAGCCAAACTGGTAGGTAATACAATGGTCTGTGATTTCCCTGCATTAGCTGTTGGCGGTTTATTAGTGGGAGTGGAACCACCATATTCAAAGGCCCCCAGATCGGGAGCAGAACCGGCGAATAGTAGATTAGCAATGCTAACTCCGGCATTGATCATATTGGAACCTGACGACAGGCGCAGAAACTGGAGGTTTGGTAAGCTTCCATCAGATTGACGGAGCCTTGTCACACCTGATGTATCTAATGAAGCAAATGAAGAATTGGATGCGGCAAGGTTGTTCCACGTGTTATGATCGTCGGATAACCCGTCGAGATTGCTCACAGCTTTAGGCTCATTATAACTGATATTATTTTTAAGTACACTGGCGACAGGTGGATTTAAGCTATATCCCATTGCCCAACCCCCACCTGCATTGCCATGACTTGTATTCTGGTAATTATTTTGATAAGATGTATTGTTATAGAACCACGCAATACAGCGTGACACATTCTGGTCAAATCCCCATCCTTTGTTTTGAAATGCCAAGCAGTTTTTAAAGGTTCTTAAATGGGTTGTTCTTAAATCTGAAGTTGTGCTTCCCCATTTGAAACCCATTCCATCTGCCTGTGCGCCGGGATCAGTGAAGGTTCCTGGTATAAAACCATTCCAGAATGACCAGCAATTGATGTAAGTGACATTGGCATCGTTATAAAAAGTATCAAAACCGTCATCTGAGTTCCACCATGCACGGCATCCTATGTATGTAACTGATCCACCATTGGCATCAAAACCATCAGCGTTGCCATAATCTCCACCGCCAGTATTAAGAGGGTCGCCACAGTGATGTGCGTCACAATTCGTAAATGTAAAAACAGAACTGGTAGGAGTGGCTTGTGTGATTCTCCAACCCGGGCCTTGCATGTGGTCTACTTCACACTGTGTAAATGTGATTTGATTACAGAGATCAACTCTCCAACCGTCTAATGATTGAACAGGATTAGTACTTTGTTTCAGCCCTGTTATTCTAAGACCTTTGAAGTCGATATAGCTACAATTACCTAAATAAAACCCTATCATGAAAACAGATTCAACTATATTGTCCAAATTAAGCACCGGGTATTCACCGGGATAAGCCGATACGGTTATGTGAGCAGAAGATGTTCCATTCAAATTTCTGAAGTCGACAGGATACTGGCCTTTGCCTATTGGTTTTGGCGATCTGTATGTTCCGCCTCTTATATAACCAACGTCGCCCGCCTTAAGAACTGAAGATAATTTTTGCCACGATGCGAATGGTTGGTCTATTGTTCCGGGATTGTTATCACTACCCGATGGACTTACATAGTATGTTTCTGCATTTGTCCGGATAGCAAAAAGCATTGCATTCAGTATCAGAATACCTATTAGTTTTTTCATTAGGAACCAAATTTTAAAGATTAATAATTAGTAACCAGCGGATACACTAATAGGGCGCGGATGAAACAGGTAGTAATAAGGCAATACTATCCCTGATGAGTTATACGGATATCATTTTCATGGATGAGTGAAGAAATCAAAAGAGATCATAGGTTCGATCGGGGAGATAGCGTTTGAAACTAATAATAAGCGAATAAACACAAGCACTGCTATTTCGCGTGCTGTTTAAATGAATGGGGAGACAATAAAAAAGATGGGATGGTGCGTTTCTCGGGGTCACACGTTTCATATAATATTGAATTTATGCGTAGAACAATAAATAAGGACAGGCAATCTCAGCGATAATTATGCCACGGGGCAACAAAAGAATATTTTTGTGAGTAAAAACCCAAAAAAGAAGTTCAAATTATTTTTTTTAAGCAATCAATCCTATCGAGTTTATATTTTATTGCTAATGGAGTTTGTTTTTTGTTTATGCGAAATGTTTTTTTTGTTGTCATGACATGTAATCGGAATATCTCTGCAATTTTTTTATTGAGACAAATATTTGATTCGAATGATGTCAAATAATGATTAATCTTATTCCGAAAAAAAATCCATAATCGCCGAGGCTTTATAAAACATATCATGGAACTTCAGTTGACCTTCATTTCTTAACCCTGTTTAATGTAAAGCCGCAATAGTCATCTCCGGCCATGCAATTCATTTTACTATCGAGAAGGAAGAGAACATTATCTCCAGATCACCGGTTTATATCAGCGGCCAATACCGGGCCTCAAATCCGATCGCTACCGATTCGAACTTTCAATTATCTTTGCCCGCTATGACAGTAGAAAAAATAAATGATATGCGGTCCCGCGTTGCCGGGATAAGGAGGTTTCTTTGACGTTGATGACCGCAAAATGAAAGTTGCTGAGGAAAAGCAGCTTTCGTTAAGCCCCGGGTTTTGGGATGACAACAAAAGGGCTACGGAAATTCTTAAGAACATTCAGCAAAATGATTATTGGGTCAAATTGTATGAGGCAACAGAGTCCGCTGTTGAAGATTTTGTAGTGTTATTTGATTTCTGGAAGGCTGGTGATGCAACCGAAGAAGAAACGAAAGAGAATTATGAAAGAGCGTTGCAGCAGATCGACGATGCGGAATTCAAGAGCACACTGAATCAACCCGAAGATGAATTGCCCGCCGTGTTACAGATCAATTCGGGCGCTGGTGGAACAGAAAGCCAGGATTGGTCGGAGATGCTGGCACGCATGTACAGAATGTACGGCGAAAAGCAGGGATGGAAAGTAACAGAGCTCGATTGGGTGTGGGGAGATGGGGCCGGTATCAAGACCTGTACGCTACAATTTGATGGTCCGTTCGCCTATGGTTTTTTAAAAGCAGAAAGTGGTGTGCACCGGTTAGTTCGAATCTCTCCGTTTGACAGTAATGCAAGACGGCACACGTCATTTGCCTCGGTGTTTGTATACCCGCTTGTTGATGACACCATTAATATAGAGATCAAAGATGCTGACGTAAAGATGGATACGGCACGAAGTGGTGGCGCCGGTGGTCAGAATGTCAATAAGGTTGAAACAAAAGTAATGTTGACACATATTCCAACCGGAATCGTTGTGGTTTGCCAGACCGAGCGTTCACAGCTAGGTAATCGCGAAAAAGCGATGCAGATGCTCAAAAGTCGTTTATATGAAGAAGAACTTCGCAAACGTGAGGAGGTGAAGAACGCCGCCAATGCGAACAAGAAAAAGATAGAGTGGGGAAGCCAGATACGCAGTTACGTTTTTCATCCTTATAAAATGATCAAGGACCACCGGACCGATTTTGAAACAGGTAATATTCAACCTGTCATGGATGGTGAACTTGATGGATTTATCAAAGCCTATTTAATGCAGGCAAAGGAAACTGTTTAAAATTATACTTTGCGGCTTCGGTTTAAATCCTGGCGATCTTGCGTAAAATATTGTAACCATTATCCTCATTTATCGTTTTACTTTGGATGAAACGACTGATCTCCATTAGTTTTTTTTCCTGCTTGTTTTTATTTGCCCGTTCCCAATGGCCGGGCCAAATATCAGATTCAAAGTCTGCTGAACTTTTAGCAGGCGCCAGCATTACACTGTATTCCAACGGCCATATTTCAGGGCTTGTTGCGAATAAAGAAGGAAGGTTTTCGATTGCACCAGGAACATACGATTCCATAAAGATCTCCATGATCGGCTATCATTCAAAAACAATTTTCCCCTCTCAGTATCCGGTAGGAGATCTTAAAATACAATTGGAACTTGCACCAGCGGAGTTAGGAGAAGTTGTGGTTAAAAGATCTTCTGCACTGGCCATCATTCATAAAGCCATCGCGGCTCTTACTTCGTTTCAGCCCGACAGCGATTTTGAGAACAAAGGATTTTATCGCGAAATAATTAAAGACCGCGAAAACTATTTTTCTGTAGCTGAAGCGGTTTTCCTGGCTCAATATTTTCCAAAAAAGGATTCCTACAAACTGAAACTCTTACAGGGGCGGAGTAAGGAGGATGTAACTTATACAAGGTTGTTTGAAGATTTTCATCCCGGCGGCGGACCGCAAACGGTTGCGGGAAAAAGTTTTGTTATAGAACGACCTGATTTTTTGAACGGGAAGAAGATAAAACTTTTTAATTATAAAATTGATTCGCTGGTACAGTTTGATGAGCGTTGGTTGTACAGTATCAGTTTTGATCAGAAACCGGGAGTAAAAGAAGCACTTGATAAAGGAAAATTATTGATTGATGCGGATAGCTATGCGGTGGTCAGTTACCAGGCAGAAAATAGCCCATTCGGAACGGCTTATATAAAGGATCTGACCGGCACCGACAAAGTATTCGCTGAAATTTTGCATATCGATCTCAAAAGAAAAGGATGGAAGTACCGGGTTGATTTTACACCTGTCGAAAATAAGTGGGTTATGAGTTATGCTGAGACTGAATATAAGATCGGGTATAAGCAACCAAAAAAGAATATTGACCTTGACCTGGCCGTTGATGTTGAATTATTATTTTCTGAATTAGCTAAGCCTGTTGTAAAAGAGATCAGCAAGGACGAGGAATGGAAAAGAAAAAATATCGTAGCCAATTTACCGATCGCTTTTGATCCTGCATTCTGGGGTGATAATAATATCATTTCTCCTACTGAAGAAGTAAAAAATATCATTCAAAAGATATCTAAAAATGAAAACGACCTTCCTGTAGAAACTTCTGTTGAGGGCTGGCAATATATAAACCGGAACCTGTTCGTTTCTTACAAAAAAAATGACACGATCACGTTAATTCCTGTTATGCGGTGTTTATGGGAAGATGATGAGACAGCCGGTATGTTGTATAAAGAAATGGATGGAGACTTCACTGCAGAAACCAGGATAAGCATGTTTAAAAGTTCCGACAACACCCAGGCTCCGGACAAAGGATTTCAACAAGGAGGAATTATTGTGAGGAGTGTAAATGACGAAAAACAGAACTATGTTTTATTGTCCATGGGTACCGGCGGTAACCCAAATCCAAAGCTATTTTTTAAAAGGACGATCGATAATAAAAGCAGAACTGTTGTGAATAAGAACGAGAATATGAGCGGCTGGTTGCGAATTGAGAAAACAGGTAACAGGATCATTGCATTTTTTAAAACTGACAGCGTCAGCGCTTTTAAAAAAATAGGCGCGTATAAACTCGACTGGCTAAATGGAAAAGTACAACTGGGATTGACTGTGTTTGCATCATTTTCGGGTAATGGTCCAAAAATGAGACCGGATATGAAAGCTGATTTTTCACAACTAAACATCCAGAAGCCGTGAAAAGACTTTTATTACTCTTGTTATTCATTATTCCATTTACTCGTGTTTTTGCCTGCCTTATTCTTTTTATCACTGATGGTAAAATTGTATTGGTCGCTAACCACGAAGATTGGTATGCAAGAGATGCAGAAGTGACATTTATTCCGGCCGAAGGAAAAAAATTGGGGATGCTTTACTTTGATTTTTCCAGCGAGAAGACAGCACAGGGAGGTATGAACACGGCCGGTTTATTTTTCGACGGTACCCGAACGCCATTTGCTCCCTATGAAGAAAATGATTCAAAAAAAGATTGTAAATGTTATATCTGGAAGAAAATATTGGAAGAATGTGCCACTGTTGATGAAGCATTGAACTATGTAAAGAATTATAAGATACCCGAGATAGAAGATGTACATATTCTTTTTGCAGACAAAAAAGGTAATTCTGCAGCAGTAGGTGTTTATGATGGCAAATTACAAATTCACAGGAGGTCAGGCAATCACCAACTGCTTACCAATTTTAATCTCACCGATCCTTCTTACGGTGACGAGCCACCTTGCCAGCGTTTTGCAATAGCGGAGAAAATGCTTGGTTCAGATTCTTCTGCAACGGTTGATAACCTCGAGAACATATTATCCAAAACACATCAAAATGATCTCACTGTTTATTCGAATATTTACAATCTTACATCCGGGGAAGTCTATGTTTACAACAGGGCTGATTTTACAAGAAAGGTGAAACTCAATTTAACCGTTGAATTGAAGAAAGGCAAGCATGTGGTGAGTATTCCTTTCTTATTCAAATAATATTGATCAATCAAGTCTTATTTATCCTGAAAATGTTTTGACTTTATCTTTGCACCCTAAAACTTTATCATGAGTCTAGGATATTTTTCATACCCCATGCCAGTTAACGAAACAGTTCTTTCTTACGCCCCGGGAAGTGCCGAAAGAGAATTGCAGAAATCGGTGTTGGAGAAATTAAAGAATGAAGAAGCTGATATACCTATGTATATCGGCAGTAAGGAAGTTCGTACGAATAAAAAGGAACGCATACATCCGCCGCATGAACTCAATCACACATTGGGTTATCATTCCGTCGGTGATGAAAGACATATTAACCAGGCGATTGACGATGCATTAAATGCAAGGGAAGCCTGGGCGGGCATGAGTTGGGAAGGCCGGGCAAATATTTTTTTAAAAGCGGCTGATCTTATTTCCACGAAGTACCGGCCGTATATGAATGGCACCACCATGCTTGGGCAAAGCAAAAATGTTTTCCAGGCAGAAATTGACAGTGCTTGTGAAGTGATCGATTTTCTTCGCTTTAATGTTCATTTCTTAAGCGAGATATACAAACAGCAACCCATCAGCAGCCCCGGTATACATAATAGAATGGAATACCGTCCCCTTGAAGGTTTTGTTCTTGCTATTACTCCCTTCAACTTTACAGCTATTGGCGCTAATCTTCCCACTTCAGCTGCTATGTGCGGAAACGTAGTGGTGTGGAAATGTGCGAACACACAGATCTATTCGGCCCAAATGTTCATGCGGATATTAAAAGAAGCTGGTTTGCCCGATGGCGTCATCAATTTGATATACGTAGATGGCCCGACACTTGGAAAAGTTTGTTTTAATCATCGTGATTTTGCAGGAGTTCATTTTACAGGATCAACTGGGGTGTTTAATAATATGTGGGAGACGATCGGGAGGAACATGGCTAATTACAAATCCTACCCGAGAATTGTCGGTGAAACCGGTGGAAAAGATTTTGTACTGGCGCATAAAAGCGCTGATGTCGACGCAGTGGTAACGGCATTACTTCGCGGGGCCTTTGAATTCCAGGGGCAGAAATGTTCGGCTGCATCGCGAGCGTACATTCCTTCAAATATTGCTGATGAGGTGAAGAAGAAATTGATCGCCGGCGTGAAGAGTTTTAAAATGGGAAACCCTGAAGATTTCTCCAATTTCATCAATGCTGTGATCGATGAAAAAAGTTTTGACAAGATCAGATCATATATTGAGAATGCGAAAAAAGATAAGAAAGCGGAAATATGGGTAGGGGGGAAGTGTGACAAACGTGAAGGATATTTTATCCAGCCAACTATCATCGAAGCAAAAGATCCTAACTATGTAACGATGTGTGAAGAAATTTTTGGCCCGGTGTTGAGCATATATATATATAATGCCAACCAGTTTGAAAGAACATTGGAATTGATTGATAAAACTTCGCCTTATGCATTAACTGGTTCCATCCTTGCAAAAGATAAAGCTGCCATTGAACTGGCCACCAATAAACTTCGTAACGCGGCTGGTAATTTTTACATTAATGACAAGCCAACCGGCGCGGTAGTAGGGCAGCAACCCTTTGGCGGTGCAAGAGCGAGTGGTACTAATGACAAAGCTGGCAGCATTTTGAATTTGTACCGCTGGTTGAGTGCCAGAACAATCAAAGAAACCTTTAATCCACCTGCGGATTATCGGTATCCGTTCATGTTGGAAAAATAAATTATCCAGCTCAATAACTTTTTAATAGTAATTGCTTAAATAGCTTTTGTGCATGGCGCTATCCTTTTTATAAAGAAGCATCACCTGACAACCGAAAGAGAAAAGCTGCCCAAGAGGTAGCTTTTCTTTTAATCATCAATAGTGGTTATTATCTATTGTTAGCTTTTGCATTCAAATAAGCGACTGAGATTTTTACTGTAAGCAGAAATCAGGTTTTACTAGCCATCAGCAAGTATTTTTTCTCTCTCATCCCTATATTCTTTAAAAAGACTTGAATATGCAAACTTGTTTTGCAATGTTTGCGATGTAAAAATTAATCCGTTAAAAAAAAATTCAAGCCCTCATGAAAAAAATCTATTTATTCCTATGCTTAACCGCTTTGTGCTTTTCCGCAATCGCACAATCGAAGTCACAAGAATTAAAACCATTTAAAGTTGATGTCAGCCTTGGATACGCAATCCCTGCGGGTAAAGGTGCAAAAGGGGGAGTCCTTTTCGCTGTTGAACCTAAGTATGCTGTAATCCCGAGCTTATCTCTTGGTGTACGTTTTGAAGGTGCTGTCATGGCCCGCTTTGCCGGATACGACCAGGAAGGTGATCCTCTTGAGACTGATGTTAAAGGTTCAGGTTCTTACCTTGCTACCGGTGACTATTATCTTATGAACAATTATTCCTTCCGTCCCTTTGTGGGCGCTGGTGCCGGAATTTTTACCTTAGCAGGTGTTGAGGTAAACTCAACTTCTGGTGATGTTTCTGCCGGTGCTAAATTCGGCGGAATGATCAGAGCCGGTATTGAAGCTTCACACTTCCGTGCTGGTGTTGAATACAACCTGATCCCTAAAACTACTTACACTGGCTATGATGCCGATGGGAATATCACCAGTGGTTTGACTTCACCTAACAGCTACATTGGTATTAAGATCGGTGTATGCTTTGGTGGTGGTCCAAGAAAATAAATACTAACGCTCAGAATAAAAGAGCTGTCCTTAAAGGGCAGCTTTTTTATTTGGGGTATTGCGACTGAATGCTATACCTCGGAGTGTCTTATTTGTTTAGCAAAAAATGATTTTCGGCGATCTCTCTGTAAGTAGCGATCAACTAAAGCTGTCTTTGCAAGACAATCTTTCTATTTGATCGCTAGATCCGGGCGTGCCCATCTTTTTTATTAACTCATTTACAATCAATTGTTAGTTGAAGGTTCTACCAGTAAACTTTTTTGAAATTGATCATTGAATGGCATGATTTTTAAGTTAAAGGTATAGTTAACCAAAAACACGTATTTATGAAAACTATTCTCTCGGTTATTTTATTTTTAAGCTTGACCGCACTCGCAAAAGCTCAATCCGCTGATACACATTTTGGATTAAAAGCAGGTTTAAATATTTCAAGTCTTGATGTAAAAGATGGAGTTGATTTCGATTCGAAAGCAGGTTTCCATATCGGCGGTCTCGCTCACATACATTTATCTCCCCATTTTGGTGTCCAGCCCGAAATAGTCTACTCTGAACAAGGGGGAAAGGATGATGAGGATAAATGGAAGATCAATTACATAAATGTTCCCGTGTTATTTCAGTACATGACGGGGAGTGGCTTCCGGTTGCAAACTGGTCCGCAACTGGGCTTCGCCGTTTCATCTAAAATTAAAAGCGGTGACATAGAGCGGAATATCAAAGACGATGTAAATACAGTAGACGTATCATGGGCTTTAGGCGCCAGTTATTTGTTTCCCGAAGCCATTGGCATTGATGCCAGGTATAATATAGGAATTACAAATGTTAACGATGCAGAAACGCCTGAAGTAAGAAACAGGGTTTTCCAGGTGGGACTGTTTTATCAGTTTATGAATACAACCCGGACTCATCGGAGATAATTTCAGATTTGCGATTTTGGATGGGTATTAGTTTTAGGATCCAAATAAATCATTAACGAAATAGTAAAGCTCATATCGAAGGGCTTTACTATTTTTATTTAAAATTTTGACTGTTTGAAATCTATTCTTACCGAACAGCAACTGGCTATTACCATAAAGCGCCTGGCACACCAGGTTTTGGAAAACCATATCAATTTAGATAACACTGTACTCATTGGCATCCAACCACGAGGCGTTTACCTGTCTGACCAGATCGTGGAAGAAATAAAAAAACAGGTTCCGCCAAATAAAATTCAGTACGGGATACTTGACATTACTTTTTACCGTGACGATATACGGAAGGAATTGCATGTTGCCAATCAAACAGATATTCTTTTCTCCATTGAAGGAAAAAATGTTATCATCATTGACGATGTCCTTTATACGGGCCGTACTATTCGCGCAGCCTTAGATGCGTTAATGGATATAGGCAGACCAGAGAAAGTAGAATTATGCGTGCTGATCGACCGTCGTTTTAGTCGCCAACTTCCCATTCAGCCCGATTACGTTGGCAAATCCATTGACTCTATTATTTCCCAAAAAGTAAAAGTGTATTGGAAAAAGAAGGATGGCAAGGAGGAAGTAGTGATGGTTGAGTAGCTGCTGGTTGCTTGTCGCTGGCCGCTGGTTATTAGCCAGGTTGAGCGATCAGCAATTTTTATTACCGGTAACGAGCAACCAGTAACCAGAAACCCTTTATCTTCGCACTTTAATGAGCCTGTCTACAAAACATCTGCTGGGCATCAAAGACCTGAACAAAGACGATATTTCTCTTATTCTTCAAACAGCAGAACAATTCAAAGAAGTTTTACAACGACCGATCAAAAAAGTTCCTTCTCTTCGCGATGTTACCATTGTGAATTTGTTTTTTGAAAATTCAACAAGGACAAGGATCTCGTTTGAGCTGGCCGAAAAAAGATTAAGCGCCGATACGATCAATTTCACATCTTCCGGTTCATCGGTTTCAAAAGGAGAAACATTGCTTGATACGGTGAACAACATCCTTTCCATGAAAGTGGATATGGTAGTGATGAGACATAGTGCGAGTGGTGCTCCGCATTTTTTGGCTAAACACATCCCCGCCGCTATTATCAATGCAGGCGATGGGATCAATGAACATCCAACACAGGCATTATTGGATGCGTTTTCGATAAAAGAAAAGATCGGCGTGCTTGAAGGGAAGAAGATTGCTATTATTGGCGATATCATGCACAGTCGTGTTGCCCAAAGCAATATTTATCTCCTCAGGAAAATGGGAGCCGAAGTAACCGTCTGCGGACCACCTACCTTAATTCCAAAATATATCAGGGAGGCGCTGGGCGTGCAGGTCAATTATCATTTGAAAAAAACGCTCGAATGGTGCGACGTGGCCAACGTATTGCGTATTCAACTGGAGCGCCAGAACCAGGTATTGTTTTCATCGTTAAGAGAATACAACCTGGTTTATGGGATCAAACGCCAGATGCTCGATGAATTGAAGAAAGACATTGTCATCATGCATCCTGGTCCGATCAATCGCGGTGTGGAAATTGACAGCGATGTGGCGGATAGCCGTCAATCGATAATTTTACAACAGGTAGAGAACGGGGTGGCTGTGCGAATGGCTGTCCTGTATTTACTGGCAGGACGAAATGCAAGCAACAATTAATAATTATTAATCTAATTATTAATTTTTAAAACGAAACACATGCAACGTATCTGTTTATTTCCCGGCACATTCGATCCCGTTACATTAGGGCATGTAGATATCATAAACAGGGCTATTCCACTATTTGATAAAATAATCGTAGGCATCGGGAAGAATACGATCAAAGCTCCTATGTTTTCAGATGAACAGCGTCTGGAATGGATAAGACAGATCTATAAAAACAAACCCTCTATCGAAGGAGCCATTTACGAAGGCTTAACGGTTGATTTTTGTAAAAAAGTAAATGCCAGTTTTATTTTGCGCGGTATTCGGTATGTCAGCGATTTTGAGTATGAAAAGACAATTGCTGATGCCAACCGTACTCTTGATAGCAGTATTGAAACGATCTTTTTAACAGGTGAACCAAAATATACATCGGTAGCTTCAACTATAGTCAGAGATATTATTCGCAACGGTGGAGATGCCAGTCATTTCCTTCCTGAAATAGTTTCTAAGTCTTTAAAAAAATGATCTGGTTCGATAAAGCATTAACAGTTGAGAAATTGAGACCTCTTGGGCCCAACACAATGGCCGCTCACATCGGTATTGAATGGGTGGAAGTGGGAGAGAATTTTATAAAGGCCAAAATGCCGGTTGATAAAAGAACAAATCAGCCTTACGGATTGCTGCACGGAGGCGCTTCGTGTGTTTTAGCAGAAACACTCGGAAGTGTGGCCTCTGCGATGGTGATCGATCATTCGAGATTCTTTTGCGTGGGCCTGGAAATAAATGCAAACCATATTCGCGGGGTGAGAGAAGGATACGTAACCGGCGTTGTATTGCCTTTGCATCTCGGGAATGCAACACATGTGTGGGATATAAAAATTTATGATGAGAAAGAAAAACTGGTTTGCGTAAGTCGCCTGACCGTGGCCATTCTTATACGGAGATAAAATGTTTTTGTTTTGCCGCTTCAATAATATCTGAGATCAGGGGAAATGATTTCGGAAGATAAGAATTGACATCACCCGGCACCACCCATTTTATATCGAGAATATCTTCTTCCGTTTGGGGAATTAATTTTTGTTCTTCGACGATCATCATAGTAAACCAATGACTTTCTTTTAAGATGAACCTTGTGCCTTCATGATAGGTGTGGTAAGTAACCAGTAGTGGTGAATTTAATTTTACATTTTTCAAACCGGTTTCTTCTTCCACTTCGCGGATCGCGCAATCTTCTAGTTTTTCTCCTTTGTCCAGTTTCCCTTTCGGCAGGTCCCACTTACCTCTGCGAAAGATCATCAGTATATTATCTTCATTGTTCTTTACCAATCCCCCCGCTGCCTGTATGAGTGTGAATTTTTTGAAAAATGCTTTTTTCAACTCTTCGAGATCCTTGTGTTGAAATATACCCGCATGAATCCGCGGTTGCTGCATTTCATGGATCATCGTTTTTATGGTGTGGGCATTCAATTCATCGATAAAGACGGTGTCATCGTGATGAATAAAAGGACGGATGATCTTATCGATCATATCGCAAAGAAATAGTGGCTTATCGTTAAAATAGATCTTGATATACATTTCTATAAAGATACAGGCAGCTTGTCGTGAAAAAAAGGAGTAGTTAGCAGGCAGCAATATTTCGGGAGCCGTGGTAACAGTTCGCTGCCATTTTATTATGCCTTTAACTGCGGATCGACCACCTTGTCCTTATTCTGTATGTACTTCATGATCGGAGATACTAGGTATTCGCTTAATTTTTTGCGGATCGCCGGCTCTAATATTTTCGCGATCAAGTAAGACACCAGGATAAGGAGAAGGATCGGTACCACTGGCAAAAGAGCAAGAGGGATGAAAGGAAATTGTTTGCCCATTTTCGCTATTAAGGCGATCATTATATTATTATGGAGCAGGTATAGGGGATAGCTTATAAAGCCTATAAAGATCAGGAACCTGTTTGCAATGAATTTTTCGATCCATTCAAAATAAACAACTGCCAGAAAAAATATTGGAACAATAAACGCAGGTCTTGAAATGGCCGAAGAGGTAAGCGCCACCGTAGAGGCGGAAATAATTCCAGTAACAGCAGCAAATAAAAGGTAGCTCCGATTTTTTGTAGTGTAATATAAATAAGCCAATGAGCCAGATACGAACCAGCCAAACTCATTGAATGATAGCCCTTCTACTTTTGTAATATTATTTAAGGCCGTACAAAATGCAGGAGGTGCCGATGAAAACTGTACCACCGCCGCTACTGCGATCCAAATGCAAAAAAGAGCAAACAGGGCGGCTATGGCCCTTTTGGTACCGAAAATGAAATACATGGCTCCGAAAATGAAGTAGTATTTCACTTCTACAAACAAAGACCAGAAAGAGACCTCCAGCATGTTTGTGTGAAGCCAGTCAGGTTCAATGAAAATTAGTCCCGGAACAACATCTCTCAATTGGGGCATGCCTTCGGGACGCTCAGGAAGCAAAGGCGCAGTGAAGAAGATCAGTATTGTTGCGATCAGCATGGCAGGGAACAGTCGTAACCATCGCCTGCTGATAAACTCTAAAAAATTTTTACACTTTTCAAGGGTCATTAAAATGACAAAACCGGAGATCAGGAAAAATAGGTGAACACCGAGAAAGCCTTGTTTAAAACCCGGAAAATTTGCAAACTGATCACCATAAGGCACATTATCGGGCCATTTTGCATAAGCATGATATAACAAAACCCAGAGGATAGCGATGCCTCTGCATCCGTCCAGGAAATCAATACGCTTTTTTCCCATTGAGTTGGTGGTTCTGTTCGTGAATAAACATACGGTATTTCATGATGAAAATTCCGTATTACTTAATCAAAATTCATAAACGTATATGGCTTCCATTTATTGGCTAGCCGTCGCGTATTCTGTCCAACAATTGCTAACCGGGGCATAGCTTCTGCAGACATTAAAATAATCTTCTTTGAGACCGTTAAACAATCATTTTCAACTTAGTTTTGCCACATGACGAATGAAAAGGCAATAGCTGAAAAACTCCTGCAGGTTGAAGCAGTAAGGCTGAATTTAAAAGAACCATTTACCTGGGCCAGCGGGTGGAAGAGTCCTATCTACTGCGACAACCGGCGTATACTCTCGTTTCCTTTTACCAGGGATTACATAAAATCAGAATTGTGCAATGTTGTTTTTGAAAAATTCCCGGAAGCGGAATTGCTTGCTGGAGTTGCAACGGCCGGTATCGCCTGGGGAGCTATGATAGCCGATCAGCTTAAGCTTCCCTATATTTATGTTCGCCCAAAACCGAAGGAACATGGATTGGGAAACCAGGTAGAAGGCTATTATGCAAAGGGCCAAAAGACGGTAGTGATCGAAGATCTTGTTTCCACCGGCAAAAGCAGTTTACAGGTTGTGGATGTCTTAAAAAAGGCAGATGTTGAAGTGGTGGGGATGGTGTCAATATTTACTTATGACTTTCCGGTCGCTGCGGAAGCTTTTAAGATTGCGGGTCTAAGATACCAGCCCCTTACAAATTATCCTGCCCTAATTCAATTAGCTATCGAAAAAGGGATCGTAACATCCGGTGAGCAGGAAGTTTTGTTAAAATGGCGGAATGACCCTGCGAACTGGAAAGGCGTTTTGTAAATTGTACCTAAATAAAAATCTTATATGAAGAGACTTATTTTTTTGGTGATCGCTGTAACCAGCATTTCTTTTTTTGCATCTGCTCAAACCAAAGCGCTGCAGACCGCAAAGATCAATACACCCACCGTTCAATGCGATATGTGTAAGGAGAGGATCGAATCATACTTAAAGAGGTATGATGGGGTAACTTATATAAATGTCAACGTGAAAAAGAAAGAAACCACTGTAAAATTTCTATCGGATCGAACCAACATCGAAAATATAAAAACAGCCATTGCCAATGCAGGCTATGATGCGGATGATGTTCCGGCCAATCCTGATTCATATAAAGGACTTCCCAAATGCTGCAAAAAGCCAGAGGACGGCGGAGGCATGGGCAAAAAACAATAAAGCTTCATAAAAAACCGCCCCGACATTGTCGGGACGGTTGTACATCAGAAATGCTTTTCTGCCAAAACGGGATTGTCGATCCCATTGTGTGCCTGATCAGATTTTTTCACCTCTTCATCGATCACAGTTTCTTCTAATACCTTTTGATGTCTTGCATTGCTGGCTATGTACAGCGCAAACGCTGCCAATGCCGTGTCTTTCAAAATGTTTAAATATGCCAGTTGCCGATACTCGGGATCGGCTGTGTTCAAATAGTTGGGTAAATGAACACAAAAAACAAAACTAAAAAGCAGCAGCGCAAGCAAATAGGCTGTTACCTTAACCATTTGGTTTAACATGAACGATACCGCTACAAGAATGCACGCAGCACCGACAATATAAACCCAGGTTAAGCCTCCGGGAATCCAGGTGGGAACATAAATAAGCATGTTTCTGGGATGTACAAAGTGTTCGATACCGAAAACGATCAGGACAATCGCTAAGAGGAAGATGGCGAACCGGGAAAGAATGTGTTGGTTCATGCCATTAAATTTATATTATCATTAAGTTACGAAATTTATGCCACGTTTCATGGTAAATCGTATATGGACGGTTGCAGATAACATAATGTACCCAGAAAGTGGTATAAAAAAAATTTATAGGGCTCATAAATAAATCCTATCTTGATACTACCTCCAAGTTCCTCCTAAAGAATATTATCTGCACCCGGTTCAACTACACTTTTTATCAAAATCTTTGCTCATTAAAATTTGACACATGAAACCTTCTCCAAAGCTGCTGTTGTGCATAGCAGGATCATTATGCTTTTCGTGTTTTACTCACGCGCAGATTTTAAAGGATATCAGTAATCGTATAAAACAGAAATCAGAACAAAAGGCTAATCAAAAAATTGATCAGACCATTGACAAAGGATTAGACCAGGTGGATAAGTCCGCAAAAGATGCCACAAAAAAGAAAGATACTTCGGGAACTACGGGCCATTCCAATAATGGAGGTAATGGTAATAAACAAAACAGTGAAACCAACAGTACAACAAACAGTACAACCAACAGTTCAGATGCAAGTGGCCAGGTCGGCAAGAGCACAGACGAGGCCAGTTTTAAGACCTATTCGAAATTTGATTTTATTCCGGGCGACAAAGTGATCGCCTACGATGATTTTTCAAAAGATGCTATTGGTGATTTTCCTGTCACGTGGAACACAAATTCGAGTGGTGAAGTTGTCACTGCTTCCGGCCAACAAGGACATTGGCTCATGGTGCGTAAGCCAGGGAGATTTATACCTGAATATATTAAGGATCTTCCCGACAATTTTACATTTGAATATGACGTGATCTGTAATGAAAAATTCAGTTTTTACTCTCCTGTATTTTCCGTTTTCTTTTTGACCGGAAAGAATGGTAACGAAGCCCTCGAATATAGTTTTATTCCTCTTGACAAGAGATCAGGGGTAAAGGTAGGTGTCCATCCGGCCAACGCGGGTTCTAACGGAGGAACGGCATACGCTGAAAGTTTTGATGATGGGGCGAGTGTGATCAAAAACCAGGTAAGCTCAGCGCAATTCAATAGCAATGCGGGTAAAACAAAGTTGCATGTATCTGTATGGCGACAAAAACAACGCTTACGCGTTTACCTCAATGAAGAAAAAGCTTTTGATCTTCCGCGTGCTTTTCCTGCAGATAAAACTTATAGCACTGTTTTGTTTGAACTCTGGGGAGAAATGAATAACGATAATGATCGCTACGTCTTCGGAAATATCAAACTTTCTGTTGGATCCCCTGACACGCGAAATAAATTGATCACAGAGGGAAAATTTGTGACACGGGGAATCTTGTTTGACGTGAACAGCGATAAGATCAAACCTGAATCGTATGGAGTGATGAAAGACATTGCGAGCGTGCTGACCGAAAATTCATCAGTAAAAGTGAAGATCATTGGTCATACCGATTCTGATGGCAGTGATGCCGATAATCTCGCTTTATCTAAAAAGAGAGCTGAATCTGTAAAGGTGAGCCTGGTAAAAGATTTTGGGATCGATGAAACAAGATTCGAAACTGACGGCAAAGGTGAATCACAACCTGTCGATAAAAACACGACTGCTGAAGGCAAGGCAAATAACCGGCGGGTGGAATTTATTAAGTTATAATTTACACCTGGGAGAAAAGAAGCCGTCCCGACAGGTCGGGACGGCTTTGTATTTTAATCCAGTTGAAATAATCTTTCCCGGGCGGCCTTGTTCTCTGGAGGTGAATGTAATTGTTGTTTGACCCGTGTGGTGCGACTGATGTTCAAAAGTGTTATTCATCAACGCAAATCTTGTTTCTTCAAAAGTGTTTTCCAGGATCGGGTTGTTTTTCGTTTTTGGTAACTATTTGTAAAATTATCTTATGAGTGTACTGGTTCCTTTTTTTGTATACAATCGGCCGTCGACTCCAACTCCTTCCACTAACCACACAAATACCTGCGTCGACTGTGGTGCACCTTTATACTTGCCATCCCAACCCGCGTAGTTAGTTTTTGTTTCGAACATCATTTGCCCCCAACGATTATACACTCTGAAATAATGAAGTTCTTTGATACCCATTAATGTTGGACGCAGAATATCATTCCTTTCATCGTCATTGGGTGTAAATGCACTGGGCACATAGATATCCGCATGATTGACAATTTTGACCATTTGTGTATCTACTGTAACGCAACCGGTAGTGGTCTTGATTTCAATGTTGTAAAGCTGGTCAGCTGAACTTCTGAACAAGGGCGTGTAACTTGCCGCATTGTCAAGAAAAATCGGCGGGCTCCAAAATGCAGTTGAACCGAAATCTCTTGCCTGCAATGGGGTCGCAAGGTCGACAACTGCATATTGAACGGGATATGTAATTCCCGGTCTCGCTTTGTCAATGATCACATCTTGTTTATTAGTTGTCACACTGCAACCATCATCGTTGGAAAGAATAGCGAAATAGGCTCCGCTTTTCGTTACCCTGTATTGATATTGTTCAGCTCCGTTAATAGCAATGCCATCTTTATACCACTGAATATTATCTGTCGGTTGAACCATCAATATAGTGCTATCACCACTTCCCAAACAATAAACAGCTTTTCCAATTAACTCCAGCGAATCATCAATAATTGAGGCCTTGACAACAACCGTGTCTGTGTTAAGACATCCTCCACCGTCATGCCTTGTAGCGACAACGTAAGAAGTTGTAATATCAGGCGTAGCTATGGGATTTGCGATTTTGGGGTCACTAAGACCTGCGGCGGGCGTCCAGCTATAAACAAGCCCCGGTTTTGAATTAGCTCCAATCACTACAGGACTATGATTACACGAAATGGAGTCCCTCCCCGCATTTGCTGTTATGGTTAAAGTATCAACAAGGCGCGCATACAATGTATCAAGGCAACCATAACCGTTATACGGAACTACTTCAACTGCAACCGTGGTGCCGACGGGCGGAGGCGGTGTGAACCTGATCGTTTGTTGAGAACCTAATACATTGGCGAATGAATTGTTATACCAGGTATAATTTTGATAGCCGTAGGGGGCCGTTACATTTACGGCTGTATCATCAGGACAATACTTTGCGCCTACAAATTCATCCGTACATTCGGAGTTGACATCTAAGTATGCATAGCCAAAATGTCTCCGGAATGTACAATCCGCAGTTTTAAAAAAAAGCCGGATCGTTTTTCCCGCCATGCCGTCGAGGTTAACTGACACAGCAGACCAATTTTTGCACCAAACAGGTGTATCGCCACGAGGATTCGGTGACGTGAAGAAACCCGGGAGAAGAGTGCCATAAGGTATAAAAGTAAAAGAAGAGCAATTAATGATTTTGTTATCGGTAACATTTTTAACTTCTATCTCCATTCTTGGTTGTTCCTCAGGTCGGTGATTTGGATCCTGGAAGACCACAGCATAGTGATAAATGAGGGAATAAACATTTTGATTGTCGGGAATTCTAAACTGGTATGATACTCCTTCAGCCTGCGTACCCGGTAAATTATTTCCTAACCGGATGGAATAGCCGCTGCCATTAGGACACACAACAGGGAAGCCTCCATATTCATCCAGTTCTCCTGCATTTGCAGCATAAGAATACATTGTTTGTCGATTCGGAGTTGGAGATGCGGGAGAAATAGTAATTACATTATCACCGTTGACTGCTGCGGTCGATCCAAGATAGCATGTCCATCCACTAAAAGTTCCGGTTTCGAAATCAATATTAGGAGGACAACTTTGAGCGACGATGAATTGATAGCACAGGCAAGAAAATAAAATGCTGAACCCTTGTTTTGAAGAGTAACGAATAAACCATCCTTTATTTTTAAGAAAGGTCATGAATCTTGTCCCATCCAGATTGGACTTTAAAGATAAAATTTAATTGAGTTATCGGAGAATTTTATGCCTTCGTTGCCTATCGTATTTTTACCTGCGAGGATAAATTAAAGGCAAATTTTAAACCAGTAAAAAAATAATAGTCCCTTACTTTGGAATTACCTCTCGGATAGCCCTCTTCACGAAATGGTTTGTTCTTTCTGTAGGCGAGTTCGGCGGACTTCGCTCCCTTTCTTAAATTCAACAATTCGAGGGAAACATAGGTTTTACTGACATCATCAAGATAGTCTGTTATCAAAAACCGGTATCCAAACTCATAGCTTAATTGCCATTTATCAGTAGTTTTTATTTTGAACCCGGCGCCAAACGGTATACAAAATTGAATAAGTGAATAATTTTTTCGGGCTGGATAATCGGGAAGTCCTTCACCCTCGGTACTCAAAGGTTTCAGATAAGTTTTCTTTCCTTCATTGTCGTACGTAAAAGGGTTAAAATGAAATATACCGAGGCCCGCAAAGACGTAGGGAATTTGAAGATATATCCCAGGGTCAAGCAGATTGAACTCTGCACACACGTTTAACTCCTGTATATTGGTCTTGAAACTGAAGTTTCGTGCCTGGTAGTCCGACCGCTTGTTGTCTTTATCATCCGCGCCCACCCTGGCGAACAAAACTCCGACTCTTATATCCAGAAGATCTCCGGAATTATATTTTAAATTAAATCCAACGGCGGGTTTTATTCTCTTAAAAGATACTGCTTGTTGGGTCAGGTCTCCATTATATTGTGAAACGCCTGCCACAACTTCTCCCATCCATTTCTGACCATAACTTACTTCCGATTCAAACAGAAAAAGAAATGCACAAAGCTTTATAAAACCTGAAGATCTCATGTTACCATTATTAAAAATAGTTGCGATAAAGTTGTATTTGTCCAATTCGGTAGAGCATGCAATTTACCCTTGATTATCTTATTTCCATGATTTATTTGCTGTTAGTATCTTTCCATCATGGAGGTTAAAATATTTCGAATTTTATTTACCAGTTTTTTCCTTTTTAATTTATTCGCCGTCTCAGCGCAGCCATCTTCGACACCTCACTTCGATCCATCCAAGCCCACAAATCTTTACGACCGACTAAGCAATAACCTGGAATATAATTTTCTCAAAAACGGCAGCCGAACTTTCGGTTACCGTGCAAACCTGGTTTTGGCCTCTCATGATCAACGCAATTCAGTTCACATAGAAATACCGCTTTTATACTCAACTTTCTCACAGAAATTTGGCTTCAGTGATATTCGTTTTCGCTATTACTGGATTCCCTATAAAAACTATTCTAAAAAACCCGGAGCATTTGGACTGCTTTTGGATTCTTACATGCCTACTGGCAGCTTCAATGATGGACTTGGCAGAGGAAGATGGATTTTCGCGCCCGGATTATCAACTGCATTTGTTTTTGGCAGATTTTCAACTTTCCCTATTATTTCCTATTTGTACAGCAGTGAAATTAAGGGTAGTAAAAATTCTTCAATGGGTGCCGGAGTATTGAATGGTTACATCATCCAATCAATTTGCGTTTATAAATTTAAAAAAAGTTATCTGGATTGCACACCAATTTTTATTAAAAATAGTTACTCCAATCAGGGTAGGGATGATTTTGTAGTGGAAGGGAACTATTTGTACATGGTAAAACCGAACAGGATCCAGGTCGGATGTTTTGCCCGGAGATATTTTCTTGGGAATTCGACGACTCTCCGCGCGGCAATGAGAATATATTTTTAAGCACCCAGGTGAACGTAATTAATACACCCGTTTGGTAAAATTTATCAGGCCATATTTATTACCTTCATTGAAACCAACACTAACAATGAAACGAAATAAAGCGGGCATTTTATGCGTGACGCTGTTTTTATTCTTTACTGTTTCCGCACAAAAACAATTCAAAGCACTCCTGGTTACCACGACGAAAGGTTGGCACCACGAATCTCTACACTATGGCGTCGTCGCCATTAAAGAACTAGCCACGAGAAATTTTTTTGACGTTTTCTTATTTGAAGATCCGAACAGTTTTAATGATAAATTCCTGGAACAGTTCCAGGTGATCATTTTTTTGAATACCACGGGCGATATTTTTGACTCTACCCAGCAAAAAGTGATGGAAAGATTTATTCAATCGGGAAAAGGATTCGTTGGCATACATAGCGCATCAGACACAGAGTATGACTGGGATTGGTATACAAAACTCGTGGGCAGGATGTTTCACATCCATCCGATGATACAAACCGCCAAATTGAAAATTCTTGAGGACAAGTTTCCAGGCTTGCAGGGTTTTTCAGATGGAAAATTGTGGACAGAAGAATGGTATGAGTTCGGTCCCGAAAAAGTATCTGATCTGCATTATATCCTGGGCGTCGATGAATCAACCTATAACCCAAAGGTCAATTGGGGTGCAAAGAAGGGTGACGGGATGGGACAAATGCACCCGGTTGCCTGGTATCATATGTATGATGGTGGCCGGTCCTTTTATACAGCCCTTGGCCATATGACTACAGACTTTAGTGATCCGGCATTTCTCAATCATCTATATGCCGGCATTTTTTGGGCCGCAACGGGAAAAAAATAAGCCAATGCGAATTCTTTTTATTGTTTTCATTTTTATTCCTTTTTCTTTTTTTGGCCAGGACAGTGTGCAGGTAATCCCTCTGTGGTCAAACGGAGCGCCTGGTTTTGAAAACAGGAAGAATGAAAAAGAAGAGGCCAAAGATTGGTGGGTAAAAAATATTCATAATCCTTCAATCACTGTTTTCCTTGCTCCAAAGGAAATAGCTACCGGTGCCGCTGCAGTGGTTTGCCCCGGTGGCGGATTCCGCACCCTCGTTTTTAATGCGGAGGGAAAGGAGGCGGCAAAATTTCTGAATAGCATCGGCATTGCCGCATTTGTTTTGAAATATCGTTTGTTCCGGGAAGAGAACTCTCCGTATAAAGAAGGAAATGCAAAACAGGATATTTTTAGGGCCATGCGACTCGTCCGCAGCCTTGCAAAAGATTTCAATATTGACACCGCAAGAATAGGTGTGATGGGCTTTTCAGCTGGCGGAGAAATGGCAGGATGGGTATCGTATCATTACACAGATAAAAATTTTACAACGGCTGACGCTGTGGACAAACTTAATGCGCGGCCGGCTTTCCAGGTGCTGATCTATCCCGGACCATTGGCAGTTCCCGATTCTGTTTCTTCTACCTCGCCACCCAGTTTTTTATTGGCAGCCAATGATGATGAATGTTGCTCTGAGCCGATTGTAAAATTGCTCGAAATGCATCGCAAGGCAAAGGTTCCGGTGGAAGTGCATTTGTATGAACAAGGAAATCATGCGTTCAATATGGGTGGCCGTTCTTCATTGAATTCCATTAAAACATGGTCGCAGCGCTTAGCGGACTGGTTCAAGGATAATGGTTGGTTAAACAAAAAATGAGGAGCATCTCCATTTAACAGAGGTAATGACAAAATATGAAAGTGAAACACGCGATCATCCTGCTTATCTTAGGATTCTGCCTCGATTTTATTGGAGCAGTCGTGAAGATATTACATTGGCAGGGAGCGGATTTGATGCTGATTGTGGCGCTGGTGATCAAAGTAACCGGGGCTTTAGTTCTTCTAGTTAAAATATTGACTTATGAAAGGCTAAAAGACTTTCTAAACTGGTAATAAAATTTTTATGAAAAAACTGATCAGACCCGGACAAATCATTTTCGCAACGGGCATCATTGCGCTTGGTGTTTTACAGTTTTTTGCAAAAGATTTCATTGTTGGCAGACCTCCTGTTGTGCAATGGGCCAGCAATATTCCTGGTAAACAGGCCTGGGCTTTTGTATCGGGAGTTCTTCTGATCATTGGCGGTTTGCTCATTCTTTTAAAAAGAAATGCATCGGCTGCTGCCTTTTTCATTGGTATTTTTATTTTTATTTTTTCTTTTCTGTGCAGGCACCTCCCGAATTTATTTACTGTTGCATCTGCACAAGATGTGATTTGGCAGATCAATGCGTATAAAACATTAGCTCTTTGCGGAGGAGCGTTTATCATAGCAGCATCATTTCATGGCGAATCAAACACTTTGCAAGTAACGTTAAGCTGTATTTTGCTCGCACTGTTTTTTATTATCTCGGGCTGTGCGCATTTTAAATTTGATGATTTCATCATTAATGGGTTTATTCCCGCTTATATTCCTTCCCATCCCTTCTGGACATATTTTTGCGGAATAGCGTTAATTGCCGGGGGTGTCGGGCTCCTCATAAAATCAGCAAGGAAATGGGCGGCTTTGCTTACGGGATCAATGATCCTACTTTGGTTTTTCCTGCTTCACATTCCGCGTGCTTCTTATACTCCGCATGAGTATGGCGAATGGATGGGTGTTTGCGAGTCGTTTACTTTTAGTGGCATCTTGTTTACGTTAGCAGGATTGTCTTCAAAATAAATTTTTTGTACAGGGCGATGAAACAACATATTGCACATATTGCGTTAGTGGTAAGGGATTATGATGAGGCGATTCAATTTTATACCCAAAAACTTCATTTTCGCCTTGTCGAGGATACGGTTTTGTCAGAGGCAAAGCGCTGGGTTTTGGTTGCACCCAAGGGATCAAATGATTGTTGTTTATTATTGGCAAAAGCCGCTAGTCCAGAACAGGAAAGGAGGATTGGTGATCAGACAGGAGGACGAGTTTTTTTATTTCTGTATACCGACGACTTCCGGAGAGATCATGAAGCCATGATAAAAGAAGGGGTTGAGTTTGTGAGAGAACCTAAAGTTGAACCTCACGGAACAGTAGCAGTGTTCAGAGATCTTTACGGCAACCTTTGGGATCTGATCGAACCGGTAAAATAATTTTATAATCAAATGGAAAAAATAAAGTGGGGTATAATAGGTTGTGGTGATGTAACGGAAGTAAAAAGCGGACCGGCATTCAGCAAAGTAAAAAATTCAGAGCTAGTGGCTGTAATGCGCAGAGATGCTGAGAAGGCGAAAGATTATGCCAGCCGTCACAATGTTCCCAAATGGTACTCGGATGCAAATAAACTGATCCATGATCCGGAGGTAAATGCGATTTATATCGCTACACCGCCATCTTCTCATGAAGAATATACAATGGCAGCTTTTGATACGGGTAAACCTGTCTATGTCGAAAAGCCTATGTCTGTAGATGCCGCTTCAGCGAACAGAATGGCGAAAGCCGCCCGCGAAAAGAAATTAAAACTTGTTGTTGCACATTATCGCAATGCACAACCATTGTTCAATGGCATCAAACGATTACTCAACGAAAAAGCCATCGGTGATGTCCGGTTTGTAAAATCTGAATTATATAAGCCATCCCTTTCGGTTTCGGAACTTGAAATTCCTAAGAATGCATGGAGGGTTGATCCGAACGTAGCAGGCGGTGGGTTATTTCATGACCTGGCACCACACCAGTTCGGGTTGATGCATTATTTTTTTGGTGAAGCGGAGAAGGTGTCAGGCATTTCATTAAACCAGGGCAGTCTATATCGTGCAGATGATATGGTGGCCGGAAATATTTTATTTAAGAGCGGGGTTTTGTTCAATGGTATCTGGTGCTTTAATGTCTCCCCGGAAGATGAAAAAGATCATTGCTCGATCATAGGAGAAAAAGGAAATATTGCATTTACTTTCTTTAACCAGCGTGAAGTTCTTGTCACTGTCAATGGAAAAACACAAACATTCACATTTGATATCCTGCAGCACGTGCAGCAACCCATGATCGAAAAAATAGTAGAATACTTTTTAGACAAGGGGCCCAATCCGTGCAGCGGTGATGAAGGAGCGTTAGCAATGGAATGGATCGAGGCGTTCACCAGGAAAACAAATTGAAGGATGATCTTTAGAGAAGCACGAATTACAGACATTCCACAAATACAGGTAGTCAGAAACTCGGTACAGGAAAACACTTTGTCTGACCCGGCATTGGTCACAGACAAAGACTGTGAGAATTACTTGCTCCATCGCGGTAAAGGTTGGGTTTGCGAGATAGATGGCCAAGTAGTTGGTTTCGCTATTGCCGACCTGGTAGACCACAACGTGTGGGCCTTGTTTGTGCGGCCAGGGTTTGACAGAAAAGGGATTGGTAAGAAATTGCATGATGACATGCTTGATTGGTATTTTTCTCAAACCGATTTAGCCATCTGGCTTGGCACTTCACCCAATACAAGGGCCGAAGAATTTTACCGGAAAGCGGGCTGGAAGGAAGTAGGAGTACATGGAAAAGGGGAGATAAAATTTGAAATGACCGCCGCAAACTGGATGAATATTCAGAGTGGCAAGAACCAACAAAACATAAGGATTCAACGATGATGACCAGCAGGAATAAACCCCCTTTTCTGCAATAAAAACCACCGGAATCTACGAAGTATATTCACACTGTGATACTAACAATAAAGCCTCTATACTTGCGTTAGTGAAAAGCCCATTGTTTGCATGAATCGGAAAGAAAAACGGTGGAGTTTTAAACTTCAAATGTCAGCTCCGGTCTATGCTTTCAATAAAAACTATTCAACTGATATGAAAACTAAAATCGCCCTCTTCCTGGCAACAGCGCTTTTTTTTGTTGCCATTTTTACTGCCTGTAAAAAGGAAAATAATAACTCGAAAAATGATGATTCAACGGAAACGGAAGTTGCCTATCAATCAGACGACCAGTCAAGGTTTTCAAGTGAAATTGATGCCGTCGCAAACGATGCTGATATTTCTATTGAAAATTCTTCAGGATTCACTGGCCGTGTAAGCCAGGGGCAGTCGCTTCTTTTGGATACAATTTGTGATGCAAATGTTTCCTATGACGTTGCGAGCAACCCAAGAACGATCACCATCACCTACAATGGTGGCAATTGCTGGGGAACCCGCACACGCACAGGTAAGGTCATCATCTCAATGGCGCAAGGTGTACATTGGAAAGACCAGGGAGCTATACTCACTTTAACTTTCCAGGATTTAAAAATTACCCGCGTCAGCGACAATAAAAGCATAACGATCAACGGTACGCAAACTTATGCCAACGTTACCGGTGGCTTGTTGATAAACTTACTTACACTGGGAACCATAACCCATTCGATCACCAGCAGCAATATGTCAATTACGTTTGACGACGGTACTCAGCGTACATGGAATGTGGCAAAACAGCGTGTGTACACATTCAGTGGTACTAACGTTTCAGTCACGATCTCAGGAACACACAGTGAAGGGAATGTTACGAATATTGCTGAATGGGGTACAAATCGTCTTGGCCATGAGTTTACCAGTTCAACTGTTCAACCGGTAGTGATCAGATCTGACTGTAATTTCCGGGTAACGGGTGGTGAAATAAGACACACATTACCACACGTAACAGCCGATGCAACATTCGGTCTTGACTCAGGTGGTAATCCTACTTCATGTCCGGGTGCCGGCCACTATTACTTCAAAATTGTATTTACAGGTTCGGGCGGAAATAGCATTACTTTGATCATGCCGTACTAAATTTTTACAAAGGATATTGTTTGCCGTCCCCATAGATCGGGACGGTTTTTTTATGCTCGTGACTCTCACTATGCTGATCTTGCCCTATTGTATCATATCTGTGTCTGTACCAAGCACTGATCTTACAGGATCATTTCGGCCCAGTTTTGGTTAAATCAATGGCGACCGGTTTCTTACTAAATGAATTTTATGAGCAGGTTGATCATTGTATCTAATCGTCTGCCTTTTTCTATTGATCACGATGGCGATGAAATTAAGCTACGACAAAGCTCAGGTGGCCTGGTGTCTGCCATAAAGAGCTATTTTGAAAGTGATCATTCCCTGGAGGAAATAAAAGAAAAACTATGGATGGGTGTGGCTGATTTTCTACAGGAAGATTGGGATAGGCTTAAGATGGACCGATCCAATGTTGATTTTGAAATCAAACCGCTCTTTGTAGATAAGCAGGTATATGAAGGATATTACAATGGGTTCTCAAACTCGGTGCTTTGGCCATTGTTTCATTACTTCCCAACGTTGGTTCAGTTTACGACCAGCTTTTATGACGACTATGTTCGGGTCAATAAAAGCTTTTGTAAAGAACTATTATCCATTTACAGACCGGGCGATATCGTTTGGGTACATGATTACCAGCTCATGCTTTTACCTCAAATGATAAGGCAACAAAAACCTGATGCGGTAATCGGTTTCTTTTTGCATATTCCATTTCCTTCCTATGAAATATACCGGCTGCTTCCAAATGAATGGAAGAAATCTTTATTGCAGGGATTAATGGGCGCTGATCTTATAGGGTTTCATACGCATGATTATGTTCAGCATTTTATTCAGTCAGTAAGAATGATACTGGGTGCCGATACTTATTTTTATGCCATACAATACCAAAACCGGCTTGTTAAAGCCGACCTTTTCCCAATTGGGATAGATTATAAAAAGTTCAATACATCTGTTAGTGATCCGGAAGTAGTGCAATATAGAAGTGAGATCCAAAGTAATTTTCAGAATAAAAAGATCATTTTTTCTGTCGACCGGCTTGACTACACAAAAGGGATCATGGATAGGTTAAATGCATTTGAATTTTTCCTTGAACAAAATATAAGATGGAAAGAAAACGTTGTGTTTATACTGAATGTGGTTCCGTCACGAGACGAGATACTTTCCAGCACATTGGGATCCTAAGCTTAGAATTCCACGTGGACAAGTTGTCGCG
>JADMIO011210296.1_pt1 | contig 75432 bp, 74 predicted proteins | sample 8958161 | NCBI WGS metagenome assembly JADMIO01 (sample SAMN16585339, study PRJNA669376) | soil metagenome | isolation source: Crop rotation soil | place: USA: Cullars Rotation, Alabama | collected 2011 | reverse complement strand
GCCGCGACTTCAAGTCACGTGAATTCCAAGCTTCGGATCCCACTGTGCTGGAAAGGGATAGGCACCGGCCATGATCGAGTTCATGTCGTTGCCGCAGGCGTACAGACCTTCGATTGACACTCCGTCGGTGTCCAACACGCGCGCGTCCACGTCAGTGCGAAGCCCGATGCTTGTGCCGAGATCGGAGGGATAGACGGCAACCGAGAAGAATGGCGGCTGAACAATGGGGCGCAGGCAGGGATTGGGTGTATTCGCCGGATCGCCGTTGTGCCGGTTGAGCGCGTTCGATCCTTTCCCGAAGGCCTCGTCGGTGCCGGTCAGCGCGAAGCGATTATGCTCTGACACCATCCATTCCAGGTTCTTGGCCGGAACGCCGATGACTTTGGCAAGTCCCGCGAGCGTCTCGCTTCGCCGCAGATAACCGGCGTTGACGAACCGTTCGATGCCCTTGTCCGAACTTCCCGGATGAACGAGCCCGATCCCGTAGTCCCGGATGAAGGAGCGGTCGCAAATCAGATGAGCGGGAATGCTCGGCGTCGTCGCATGGCTGCGGAACATCGCCTCAACAAAGTCGTGATACGAGTCCGCCTCGTTCGTGAATCGGAGCCCTTGCGAATTCACCGCGATCAGACCGGGCCTAGCACGGTCAAGAACGATATGCGGGAAAACCGTCTCGGTGCCGTGCTCGCGCAAAACCGAAACCGGAAACCAGAATGCCGGCCCGCCTTCGCCATCGCCGGTCGCTCCGGAATGCTTGCGCGCGGCAGCAATGCCGTCGCCGCTATTGCCGGAAAAGGCGGAGGTGTGAGGAACGATGCGCGGCGCGAAGAATTCTGCGCGCAGCCATTTGCTTGCGGAGAAACCTCCGGTCGCGAGCACGACGCCGCGGCGGGCGCGAACACGCGTCGGCGTGCCATTGAAATTGACAACGGCTCCTTCCACGCGACCGGGCTCGCCAATCAATTCAACCAGTGAGCAGTTCAATCGGAGCCGCACGTCTTTCTTGCGGAGGCTGAAGAGAAGCCGCGCGACAAGCGCGTTTCCCATGATCAGGCGGGCGCCGCGCTTTCGCGTCAGGCGGTCAATTGCATGGCGCGTCACGATGTGCGCGACATGAAAGAATGATCGGATCGAACGGAAGGGCTTGAGGAAATGCGGGATGTCATCCCGCCCGATCATCAAGCCGCCGAGCACCATGAACGGGGCGATCGGCGGACGCACCAGCGCGAAATCCTTGCCGAGCAGGCGGCCGTTGAAAGGGTAGGGCCCGAGCGCGCGACCCTGCATGCTCCAGCCCGGCTTGTCCGGATGATAGTCCGGATGCGGCCCTACCGGACGAAGCTTCACGTCCGTATGCCGCTGCAGATAGTCGACCGCGTCCGGGCCGCTCGTCAGAAAAGCCTCGCGCAGCGCGTGGTCGCCACGGTTGCCGGTTTCCGCTTCGAGGTACGTTCGCGCTTGCGCGACATCGTCGGCGCCGCGCCCGCCCGCTTCGGGGATCCACAAGGTGCCGGCCGATGTCGCGGTGGTACCGCCCACCTGGCCGGTTTTCTCGCACAGAATAACATCGAGGCCTTCGTGCGCAGCGATCAACGCGGCGCACATCCCGCCCATCCCCGCGCCGAAGACGATGACATCAGTCTCGTGATCGAACCCGGGCGTCATGCCGCGCGCAATGCGGCCGCATCGAAATGCCGGAGGTAATCGAGGAGCACGCGCATGCACACGTCCGCATCCTCGACGGTGATCGCCTCGGCCGGGTTGTGGCTGATGCCGCGCTCACAGCGCACGAAAACCATGCCGACGGGGCAGAGCGCGGCCATTGCCATTGCGTCATGGCCTGCGCCGGACGGCAAGCTTCTCACCTTGATGCCTTGTCGGGCGATCGCCTCGCTCAGTCCGTCAATGATGGCGGGGGAGCAGGCGGTCGCGCTGCCTTCGTGATTAAGTGCAATATCGAGCGAGACGCCGCGCTGCTGCGCGATAGCGCGCATGGCGTTGGTCATCGCGGCCAAAGCCGCGTCGCGCGTCGCGTTGCTCGGCGCGCGCAGATCGAGCGTGAACGTGACGCTGCCGGGAATGACATTGACCGCGCCCGGAACCGGATGAATTCGTCCGACGGTCGCGACCACGTTGGCCGTATTCGCAGCGTTTCGCTCGATCGCGAGCAGCATATCCGCCGTGGCCGCGAGCGCGTCACGCCGCATACTCATCGGTACGGTGCCGGCATGACCAGCCTCACCCGTTACCTTAAGGGTGAATCGCTTTACCGCATTGATCGCCGTGACAATGCCGACCGGCAGGTTTTCCGCTTCAAGAACGGGGCCCTGCTCGATATGCGCTTCAATGTAGGCGACCACGCTGTCGCGTGTGCGCGCGATGCCGCCGACGTGGGATGGATCGCAGCCGAATTCCTTCAATGCCTGGCGCATCGTGATCCCGTCTGCGTCCTGTACGTCGAGCGCGGCCGTGTCGAAGCTGCCGGCGAGCGCGCGCGAGCTTGAGAGCGCGACCGGAAAGCGCACGCCTTCCTCGTCACCGAACGCGACAACCTCGATGGCAAACGGAAGCCGCTCGCTGTTGCGCGCAAGATCTTCCACGGCGACGAGACCGGCGAGAACGCCGAGCGCGCCGTCGTAGCGTCCCGCATCCCGCACCGTATCGATGTGCGATCCGATCAGCAGCGCGGGCGCCCCGGGCGATTGTCCCTCATAACGGCCGCTAACGGTGCCGAGCGCGTCCATCGATACCGAGAGACCCGCCTCGCGCATCCACAGCGTCAATTCGTCCGCAGCCGTTCGATGCGAAGGAGAGAGGAACAGCCGCGTCAGCTTGCCTTGCTCGTCGCTATGCCGCGCCAGCGCGGCAAGCCGATCCATCAGGCGCTGGCCGAGGCTGGTCATGGCACGCGATAGCGGTCAGGCGAGGGCGATGCGGATCGGCTGCGCGCCCTGGTACAACACCATGCGTCCCATCTCGTAAACCTTGTCGAGCGGCGACGTGATCGTGATGAAATGGTTGCCGGCGAGCTGACCCATCTTGCTCGCGAAATGCACAGCGCCATAGGCGACGAGGATTTCGGTTTCGCTGATCCCGCCGGGATACAGGATCACCTGTCCGGGCGAGGGGTAGCTCGTGTGGTTCTCGTAGCCCAGACCGAAATCGTGCTCGCCGAGCGGAATCCAGACCGCTTCGCCACTCCAGCGAACATGGATGACCTTCTGTTCGTAAGGGAGGATTTTCTTGAAGACCGCGCAGGTTTTGGGCGCGAGCTTTTCCTCTAAATGCCCGTCGAAGGTGAACGGGCCTGCGGTGATGCGAAGTTTGGTCATTCAATGATTCCCCGGCGTGTCAGTCGTGCTGCAATCGATCCTGCTTTTGTGTACAGAAGGGCGGCTTCGCGAGTCCAGTGGGGAAACGACAATGAATGTATGCATGGTCGGCTACGGCATGATGGGGGTGTGGCACACCGAAGCCCTGAAACAGACCGATGCCGTGCTGCACACACTGGTCGGGCGGCGCCCGGAAGCGGCCAAGGAATTCGCGGAGAAATACGGCTATCGCAAATGGACGCTCTCGCTTGACGAGGCGCTGGCCGACCCCGCGATCGATATTGTCATTCTCGCCACTCCGAGCGAGCAGCACGAGGAGCAGGCGATCAAGGTGCTGAATGCGGGCAAGCATACGCTGCTCGAAATCCCGATCGCCATGAGCCTGAAGGGTGCCGAGCGCGTTGTCGCCGCAGCGCAGAAGAACGGCAAGGTTTTCGGCATGAGCCACCCGATGCGTTTCCGCCGCGAGCGGGAGGCGCTGCGGGCGCGCGTCAAAGCCGGTGAAGAGAACATCCGGCACATCGCCGGCCGCTTCTTCATCAAGCGCCTCGTGAATGTCGGCGCGACCGGATACCAGCGCAGCTGGATCGATAACATCCTGTGGCATCATTTCTGCCACTTCGTCGATCTCGGCCTTTATCTCTTCGACGGCGCGCCGATCCGCTCGGTGCAAAGTTCGATGGGGCAATTGCATCCCAAGACCGGCATTCCGATGGAATGCGTCGTGATCGTCGAGACCGAGAAGGACCAAACTCTACTGGTCCACGGCTCCTATCACGCCGCCTATCGCTTTTACGACAAGCTGATCGTCACTGACCGCGATACCTATTTCTACGATATCCTTGCGGGCACGCTGAAGACCGCCGAAGGCACGGTCCAGATCGAGGCCGAGCAGGCGAATTGCGTCCACATCATCACTGATTTCCTCGATGCCGTGCGCAACAACCGGCCGCCCGTCGCAGCGGGCGCGTCCGTGATCCCGGCGATGCGGATTTTGCAGCAGGTGCAGGACAACTGGGACACGCGATACGGCGCACAATCCATTCCCGGCCGTCCGCTCGACTAGCGATTTCGGACTCACTTCGGCAATGCAGTATGGATCAGGTCTGCATGCCGACTCTGCTGAAATAAGGCGCTCACACGGAACCCTGCTGCGACTTCGCCGTTATTGAGGGCAATTCGCGGCTTTCAGCAGGAGCTTCCCATGAGCCTCGGCACCATTCTGCTTATCATTCTCGTTCTCGCGCTCGTTGGCGCGATCCCGTCCTGGCCGTATAGCACCGGCTGGGGCTATGGCCCTTCGGGCGTGCTCGGCACGATCCTCGTGATCGTCCTCGTGTTGGTATTGCTTGGCCGCGTCTAGTGGTTCCGGCGTATCCTCCTAAAATCTCCGGCGCGGGCTTCGGCCTGCGCCGTTTTTTTTGCGCGCGGGCGCCAGTGGCGCGACAAGGGTCGGTCCGGTATTAAAGCGGCCCGATGATCGTCGAAAACCAGCTGCAATTGACCGAGGCTGTGCTCGCGGTGATGCAGCGCACGCCCGACCCGCGCCTGCGCGAGATCATGGTCTCGCTGGTCAAGCATCTGCACGGCTTCGTGCGCGAGGTGCGGCTGACCGAAGAGGAATTCCGCGACGCCACCGCGATCCTCAACGAGATCGGCAAGATGGCGACCGACAGCCACAACGAGATGGTGCTGATGTCAGGCTCGCTGGGCGTTTCCGCGCTGGTATGTCTGCTCAATAATGGCGACAACGGGCAGACCGAGACGTCGCAGAATCTGCTCGGCCCGTTCTGGCGGCTTAATTCCCCCAAACTGGAAAATGGCGCGTCCATCCTGCGCTCGCCCACGCCGGGTGCGCCGCTGTTCATTCATGGGCATGTTCAAGACAAGGCGGGCGCGCCGATCGCGGATGCGCGGGTGGATATCTGGCAGGCCTCGGATGAGGGGCTGTACGAGAACCAGGACGAAAAGCAGGCCGACATGAACCTGCGCGGCCAGTTCACAACCGACGCCAATGGCGATTTCTGGCTGCGCTCGATCAAGCCTGCGGGCTATCCGATCCCGACCGAGGGCGTGGTGGGCCGCCTTCTCACGGCGCAACGCCGTCATCCGTTCCGGCCGGCACACATCCATGCGCTGATCTTCAAGGACGGCTTCAAGACGCTGATCTCGCAGGTCTATGCCGACGACGACGAGAATCTGGAAACCGACACGCAATTCGGCGTCACCCGCGCGCTGATTGGGCGGTTCGAGCGCCACGAAGAGCCGCATCCCGGAGAACCCGGCGCCGAGCGGCCGTGGTATTCGCTGGACTACACCTTCGTGATGGAGTCGGGCGAGGCGAAGCTCCCGCGGCCGCCCATCAAATAATCAGCCCACCCATTCCGTTTGCGCCGCATGGCCTTGCGTCCGGCCACGAGAAATTTCCGCAAAAAGACTGCTAAGGTGCCCCGCAAACGACGCCCGGATCAGCCGGGCGCGGCGGGAGGGCGAATGGCGGACTACAAGAATATCCTCGTCGAGCGCGAGGGTCAGATCCTGTGGGTGACGATCAACCGTCCCAAGGCGCTGAACTCACTCGATCCGGACACGCATTTCGAGCTCGCGCGGGCGTTCGACGAATACGCGGCGGATGATGCTGCGCGGGTCGCGATCATCACCGGATCGGGCGACCGCGCCTTCTGCGTGGGGTCCGATATCAAAGGGCCCATCCTGACGTCGATCGAGCAATATCCGCCATCGGGCTTCGGCGGCATCACCTGCCGTTTCGACCTGAACAAGCCGGTAGTCGCCAGTGTGAACGGCCTTGCGCTCGGCGGCGGGGTGGAGATCGTCGCGGCTTGCGATCTTGCGATCGCCGCCGATCACGTCGAATTTTCGCTGCCTGAGCCGCGCGTGGGATTGGCCGCGCTCGGCGGCGGTGGCTTGCAGCGCCTCGCCCGCCAGATGCCGATGAAGCATGCGATGGACCTGATCCTGACTGGCCGCCGCATTGGCGCCGCGGAGGCCAAAAGCATGGCGCTGATCAACGAGGTCGTGCCGAAAGCCGAGTTGCGTACGCGCACGCTCGCGCTTGCGAATAAGATCATCGAGATGGCGCCGCTCGCGCTCGAAGCGTCGAAGCAGGTGATGGTGCAGAGCCTGGATATTCCCGATCTCAAGGCCGCGATCCGCAAAAGCTATCCTGCGGCGGTGAAGATGCTCGCGAGTGAGGACGCCAAGGAAGGCCCACGCGCCTTCGCCGAAAAACGCGCGCCGGTGTGGCGCGGCAGGTAATGCGAAGAGGAAGCAATGTCTGATTTCTATGTGAAGGTCGGCGACTCGTCTTCGTTCGCCAAGACTGTCGGCGAGCATGATGTCTATGGGTTTGCCGGCATCACCGGCGATTTCTCGCCGAACCACACCAACAAGGCGTACATGGAAAAGTCGAGTTATGGCCGTTTGCAGGCGCATGGCGCGCTGATGGTCGGCTACATGTCGACCGCGTCCACGCTCGCGATCGCGAACAGCCGCGAAGGCGCGGACGAGACGCCAGTGTCGCTTGGTTACGACCGCGTCCGCTTTCTCGCGCCCGTCTATTTCGGCGACACGATCACGGTCGATTACCGTATCAGCGCGATCGACACCGAAAAGCGCCGATCGGTCGGAGACATCACGATCAAGAACCAGGATGGCACGCTCGTTGCGGTTGCTCAGCACATCCTGAAATGGGTCAAGAACGCCCGCTGAGATTGCGTGATGGATTTCTCCCTCAGCGAAGAACAGAAGCTGCTCGTCTCGACGGCGCGGACCTTCGTCTATGACCAATTGATTCCGCACGAGGCGGAGATTGACCGCACGGGCAAGCTTGCGCCTGCGAAAGCGAAGGCGCTTTTCGAAAGGTCGCGCGCGCTCGGCCTTTATGCCGTGAACATTCCCGAGAAGCACGGCGGCGGTGGGCTTTCGACCGTCGATACTTGCCTGGTCGAGGAACAGTTCGGCCACGCGATGGACATTCTCGTCCGCCGCGCCTTCGGCAATGTGTACGAAGTCCTGCTGCTCGCGACGCCGGAGCAGACGACGAAATATCTGGAGCCGGCGACGCGCGGCGAGCGGACATTTTCCGTCTGCTTCACTGAGCCGGGCGCAGGATCGGATGCTGCAGGGATCAAGACCAGAGCGGAGCGCAAAGGCGATGGCTGGGTCCTGAACGGCCAGAAGACCTTCATCAGCGATGGCCTGTTTTCCGACTTTTTCGTGGTATCGGCGGTGACCGACCCGTCTGCGGGCGCGCGCGGGATCACGCTATTCATCGTTGAGCAGAAGGACTCCGGTTTCACCATCGGCCGCGACATCCCGATGATGGGTTTGGCGGGGACAAGCCACGTCGAGATGTTCTTCGACAACGTGGAGGTTGGCGCCGACCGCGTCCTCGGCAGAGAAGGGGCCGGACTGAAGCACGCGCTGGAGACGCTCGGCCGCATCCGGCTTGCTCATATCGGCGCACGCGCCGTTGGCCGCGCCACGCGCATTCTTAACATGGCGACGGACTACGCGCGCGAGCGCAATCAATTTGGAAAGACCATCGGTGAATTCCAGATGGTGCAGCAGATGCTCGCCGACAGCGCGATCGAGATCAACGCTGCGCGCATGCTCGTTCTTCAGGCCGCGGCAGCGCTCGACCGTGGGGAGGATGCGCGGGAGCGCATCTCCATGGTGAAAGTCTTCGCGCCGGAAGTGCTCGGCCGGGTCGCGGACCGGGGCGTGCAGATTTTCGGCGGCGCAGGCTATTCCAAGGATTTGCCGCTGGAGCGGTTTTTCCGCGACGCGCGCATCTCGCGCATCTATGACGGCACGTCGGAAATCCACCGCACCGTGATTGCGCGCGCCATGTTGAAGCAGGGCGCAGCGCCGTTCGCGGACGTGCTTTAGGGAAGGGACCAAGGGTGGCGATCAACAAATTCATGTCGGCGGCCGACGCCGTCGCGATGATCAAGGACGGTGACACTGTAGCCCTGATCGGCGGCGGCGGCGGGCTTGTCGAAGCGACCACGCTGCATAAGGCGGTCGAGAAGCGTTTTCTCGATACCGGTAGCCCGAAAAATCTTCGGGTCATTCACTCGCTCGGCATCGGCGACCGCAAGTCGCGCGGCATGAACTGCTTTGCCTATGAAGGCATGGTGAAGCGGGTGATCGGCGGGCATTGGGTGTGGTCGCCGCGCATGCAGCAGCTCGCCAAGGACGAGAAGATCGAAGCCTATGTGCTGCCGGGCGGCGTCGCGATGCAGCTCTTCCGCGAGATCGGCGCGGGGCGGCCCGGCCTGTTCACGCATGTCGGGCTTGGCACCTTCGTCGATCCGCGCGTGGAAGGCGGAGCGATGAACAAATCCGCTTCGAAGGAGCCTCTCGCCGAGGTCGTCACCATCGATGGCAGGGAGCTTCTTCGCTACAAGCCGTTCCCGGTCAATGTTGCGCTCCTGCGCGGCTCGTTCGGTGATCCCCAGGGAAATATCAGCCTCGATCAGGAGCCGGCCAATCTCGATATCTACGCCGTCGCGCTCGCCGCGCATAATTCCGGCGGCAAGGTGATTGTGCAGGTGCGCACCGCGGTCGAATTCGGCGCGCTGCCCGCGCGTGCCGTGCGTATTCCCGGCGCGATCGTCGACGCGGTGGTCGTCGATCCCGGCCAGATGATGAGCTACGAGATTCCCTATGACCCGACCATGTCGGGCGAGATCAAGGGGCCGGTTCCGCCGGAGCCGAAGCCCGAGCTGAACGTGCGTCAGGTGATCGCACGCCGCGCCGCGGACGAACTGTATGACGGCGCGGTGCTGAATTACGGCTTCGGCATTCCCGATGGCGTGGCGAAGCTCATCGCGTCCCGAGGTGATCTCGACCGGTTCTACCAGACCATCGAGCACGGCACTTATGGCGGAGCGCTGCTCGACGGCACGCTGTTCGGCTATGCGCGGAACGCCACCGCCATGATCGACGGGCCGTCGCAATTCGATTTCTATTCTGGCGGCGGGCTCGACATCTGTTTCCTTGGCTTCGGGGAACTGGACGAAGCCGGCAACGTCAACGTCTCGAAGCTTGGCGGCGTAACGGTCGGCCCCGGCGGCTTCATCGACATCGCGCAGAACGCGCGCCGCGCGATCTTCTGCGGCACGTTCGATACCAAGGGCACCGACATTGCTGTGGGCGGCGGAAAGCTCACGATCAAGAAGAACGGCGATGTGCCGAAGCTCGTCAAGCAGGTCGAGCAGATCACCTTTTCCGGCCGCGAGGCACTGAAACGAAAGCAGGAAGTGCTCTACGTCACCGAGCGCGCCGTGTTCAGCCTTACGGACAAAGGTATCGTGCTCACGGAGGTTGCGCCTGGGGTCGACGTGCGCAAGGACATTATCGACCGTATGAAGTTCTCACCGCTCGTGCCGAATGATCCGAAGATCATGTCGGCGGCCCATTTCACCGACTAGAGGATTTTCGCTATGGCCCCTGCGCGCATTGCCGTGATCGGCGGCGGCATGATCGGGATGAAGCATATCGACGTGCTCACGCCCGGCACCAAGGATTACGCACTCTGCGCCATCGCCGACCCGGCGCCGATCGGAGCCGAGATCGCAAGCCAGCGCGGCGTACCGCACTTCTCGAACTATCAGGACATGCTCGACAAGGCGAAGCCGGATGGCGTCGTCGCGGCCGTGCCCAACCAACTGCATCTTGAGGTCGGCTTGGCCTGCGTCGCGCGCAAGGTGCCGGTCATCATGGAGAAGCCGATCGCGGATTCGATCGCGGCGGCGATGCAGCTCGTTGACGCCGCTGCCAAGGCGAATGTGCCGCTGCTGGTCGGTCATCATCGCCGCTACAATCCGATCATGCGCAAAGCCGCCGAGATCGTGCGCGGAGGCGGGGTCGGCAAGGTGGTCGCGGCGAGCGCGATGTGGCTAGGGCACAAACCGGATGATTATTTCTCGATGACCTGGCGGCGCGAGCCGGGCGCGGGGCCCGTGCTGATCAATTCGATTCACGATGTCGATTGCCTGCGCATGATGTGCGGCGATGTCGACACCGTTCAGGCCGCAAGCGCCAATGCAACACGCGGGTTTCCGGTCGAGGATACAGCCGCCGCAGTGCTGCGCTTCAAGACCGGTGCGCTCGGCACCCTTCTCGTGTCTGACACTGCGTCTTCGCCATGGACCTGGGAATGGACCGCGCGCGAAAATCCGGTCTTTCCTCACGATTGGCAGAATTGTTTTTTTATCGCGGGCACGACCGGCTCACTCGCCGTGCCTTCGCTCGAGCATCGCTGGCACGAGCCCGGCCGCGAGAGCTGGAACACGCCGCTTCTGCAAAAGCGCATTCCGCTCGCGCAGGCCGATCCCTATTACGAGCAGATGCGCCACTTCACCGCGCTGATCGCCGGCAAGGAAAAGCCGGTGATGAGCGGCGAGGAGGGCGCAAAGACGCTCGCCACGACGATCGCGATCAACGAGTCGGCCAAGACCGGGATGCCGGTCAAAATCGACGATCTGATGAAGCGCGCCGCGTGAATCGAAACGGGCGCGGCCAAAGCCGCGCCCGTTCTTTCGGCGTCTCGATTGCTTAGTTCTTCCGGCGCGGCGCGGTAACCGGCGACAGATTCGGTACGCGCGGCTGAAGCGGCACTTCCGTCTCCGGCATGAAGCGCTCGAAGAGCATGCGGCGCTCGAAATAAGTCGAGCGGAAGAACGGATAGCGCCGGTGCACCTGGTCGGCGACGTCCGGATAATTCAACGTCATCAGGCTGATCGGCTTGGAAAGAAGCGGATAGGGCCGCTCGCCGCAGATCAACGTGTGGTTGAACGTACGCTTGTAGAACGCCTGGTGCTCCTTGCGGATCGCAACGAGAAAGTGGTCGGCGCTGAAATATTCGGCCGCCAGCCAGCACAACCTGAGCGTGACGTGCGGCAGGCCGGTGAACAGCTTCGAGAACTTCTTGTCGGTCACGAAGCGCGTCGGATCGACGATCACCTTGCCGGCGGCAAGCTCCGGATCGAGTAGATCGGGGAAAACCGAGTGGCTCGGGAAATCCGGCTCCTGCTCGTTCGCGACGTGGATGCGGATCGAGCTCGCGAGCTCCCCGTCGATGTAGAGACCGAAGATCCAGACATTGTCCATGTCGTCGTAGGGATCGGCGAAGATCTTCGACGTGTTCGGTTCGATCGCGCCTTCGTTCAGGTAGGCCTGATAGCGCAACCGGAAAATCGCTTCGCGATCCTCGTCGGAATCGGCGACGCGATAATCGATGCGATCGAGAAGCTGAGTGACGCGCTCGTTGAAAGTAAGCTGCGCGTCGCCCGGAAAGTCTTGCGAGGATTTGATGCGCTCGGAAGGAGCGGGACGATTGGAGGGTCGAAAATCGGACTCGTAAGCTACCGCACTCATGACGAACCTCACCGTTGGCGTCGGCAGCCAAGAGTTAACAGTTCGTTAAGTGGCTAACAATCTCTTAAGATGACTCTCTAATTTTGTGGTTAATCCGCGCATCGTTCTGATGCGTAAGGCAAATCGGAATCTGTGTTTGAAATGCGCACGATATGGGGAAACGCGCGTTGCCTCGCGCGCACGCCGCGAGCGCGGTTCCCTAATCCATATCGTAGCTGTGAAACCGGAATGCGTTCCCGTGGAAACGCGCGCAACGGTGCTCCGCTACGCGACCTTCTCGACGCTCGGCGGGAACATGAAGAGGAGCTTGCGGATTTCCGCGCTCGGTATCGGGCGGCTGAAGAGATAACCCTGCGCTTCGTCGACGCCGATCTCAGCGGCGATCAGCGCGAGCTGCTCTTCGGTTTCGACACCCTCCACCGCCACGCGCATGCCGAGCTCGGCGGCCAGTCGCGCCATCCCGCGCAGAAGCGTGAGCTTGCGCCCGTCGCCATCGAGATCGCGCAGGAAGGACTGGTCGATCTTCACCTTATCGAGCGGGAAGGCGTGAAGGTAACTCAAGCTCGAATAGCCGGTGCCGAAATCGTCGAGCGAGATGCTGACGCCGATCGCCTGAAGCTGGCGCAGCGCGGCGCGGGTACGGCGGGTGTCCTGCAGCAGCGTCGTCTCGGTGATTTCGAGCTCGAGCCGGTTCGCGGGCAGGCCGGTTTCCGCGAGAATGTCGCGTACGAGCGAAGGAATGTTGCTGCGGCTGAACTGGATCGGCGAAAGATTGACGGCGACACGCGTGTCGGCCGGCCAGTTGCGGCACTCCTGACAGGCTTTCCGCAGGACCTGCTTGCCGATCTCGACGATCAGGCCCATTTCCTCCGCGACCGGAATGAATTCTGCCGGCGAGATCATGCCGCGCTCGGGATGCGGCCAGCGCAGCAGTGCTTCGCATCCGATCGGGCGCTTGGTCTTCAGATCGATCAGCGGTTGATAATGCAGATCGAATGCGTCGCTCTCCAGCGCGGTTCGTAGGTCGAGCTCGAGGCTGCGCCGCGCCAATACGTCGGCCTCCATGTCGGAGCGGAAGAAGCGCCATGAACCGCGCCGCTCCGCCTTGACGCGATACAACGCCATGTCCGCGTGGCGGAGCAGCTGATCCGGATCGGTGCCGTCCTTGGGAGCAAAGGCGATGCCGATGCTGCCGCTAATGACAACCTGATGGCCGTCGATGTCATAGGTCTCGGCGAGACTCGTCAGAATGCGGCGGGCGAGAGAGGAGGCTTCATCCGTCGATTTGATCGGGGCCTGCAACACCACGAATTCGTCGCCGCCGAAGCGCGCGATCATGTCGCTCTTGCGTGCGGTCTCGCGCAGGCGGTCGGCGACCGCCTTGAGCAACAGGTCGCCGCGCGGATGGCCGAGCGTGTCGTTGACCTGCTTGAACTGGTCGAGATCGATGAAGTGGACCGCGTATTGTAGATTGCGTCCGTCCTGGGCCAGCGCCTCGATGCGGTCGCGCAAGACGGTCCGGTTCGGCAGACCGGTCAGTGCGTCGAAGCGCGCGAGATGGCGGATTTTGGCTTCGGTCGCCTTGCGCTCGGTGATGTCCTCGACCAGAAGCACCATGCCGCCATTGGCCATCGGCTGGAACGTGAATTGAAGCGAAAGGCCGCCTTGGGTGTCGAGGACGAATTCGCTTTTTTCGGCAAGCGAAAGCCGCGCTGCAAGGTCGTCGGCGAAATGCAGCCCGTGCGGAGCGGAGACGAGGCCTGCGTCGGTGCAGAACGTGGCGATGCTTGCCGGGTCGGCGCCTTTGAGCTGAATGTGCTCCGGCAATCCGAGGTGTTCGCTCATCTTGCGGTTCGCGACCACGACGCGGCGATCGGCGTCGAACATGCACAACCCATGCGGCATGTTGTTGAGCGCGGTGTCGAACCGCGTCGCAAGCAGCGACATGTCGCGGGTCGCGATTACCGCGTCGAGCAATGTGAACCGCAGCCGTTCCGCGATGCGCTTCACCGCCATGAAGAACGGAATCAGGAGACCGGCAAAAATCCAGTAATAGCCGTTGCCGTAGAGCAGGAGCGCCGCCGTCATCGGGATCCATGCGCACAGGATCTGCACGATCACGAAACGTGCGTTGCCGAAATTGCGGCCGAAGATTCCGACGACATAAGCGATCGTCATCGAAAAGCTGACTAGATGAGCGAACGGGTCGTTGGTCTTTGCAAGGGCGACGAAGCACCACACGCCGAGCAGGCCGACCGACATTGCCGCGCCCGCAACGTAGCGCTCTTCCCACCGGCGCGCGATTTCATTGCTGTCCACGCGGTCGCGCACACGCGCATACGAATGCATCACGAGCCCGCGCAGCGCGGCCACGAGCGCGATCGCAAACGTACATACGAGCAGCAGGGGCTCTTCGGTTTTAATGTAGGTGACGAATACGGAAGCCGTGACGAAAAACGTTCCGACCAGCAGCGTGCGGCCGTCCTTGTACAGAGAATCGACCAGCGGCAGATAAATATCCGCCGGCAGATCGCGACTCGAAAACGAGCCGGACAATGGACGTGGCCGTGTCATCTAATCCCGCCAACCCTGTTCTTTGGCGAGCAGTTTGCCCAGTTTACCTAAAATCTTCGTTCATTCACGGGCTTGCAAGGTGCTTCTAGCACAGGTGTTAAAACTTACATTGCGCGGCTTTGCCGCTGTTTTCGACAATCTCGTTTTGCGCCCGGAAGCGAATAGTCGACACGGTAAACAAACGGCTAATAGCGGTGCGGTGTTTGGCTACTGGGCGAGCGGATTTTCTTGCGCTGGACGGTCGTGCAGATGACACGCGGCGAATTGCCCGGGCGTCACTTCGCGCAAGATCGGCTCCTCGATTCGGCAGCGATCGAACACGTACGGGCAGCGCGTGTGGAAACGGCAACCGGATGGTGGGTTGGCAGGGCTTGGCACGTCGCCCGCGAGTGGAAGCCGCTGGCGCGCGGCGCCAGGCTCCGGGACCGGCACGGCGGAGAGAAGCGCCTTGGTGTAAGGATGCTTCGGCGCGGCGAAGAGTTCGTTCCTGCCGCCGGTCTCGACGATCTTGCCGAGATACATCACAGCCACGCGATGCGTCAGATGCTCGACGATTGCGAGATCGTGGCTGATGAAGAGCAGCGCGAGTCCGAGCTCCTGCTGCAAGTCCTGCAGCAGGTTGACGATCTGCGCCTTGACCGAGACGTCGAGCGCCGATACCGCCTCGTCGCAAATGATCAGCGCCGGCTCCGGCGCGAGCGCGCGCGCAATTCCGATACGCTGGCGCTGTCCGCCGGAAAATTCGTGCGGAAAACGATCGGCCGCACTGCGCGGCAGACGCACCTTGTCGAGAAGCGCCGCAACCCGGGCATTGAGGTCTGAGGCGTCGCGCGCAAGCCCGAAATTCCGAATGGGTTCTGCGAGAATATCGCGCACGCGCATGCGCGGGTTCAGGCTCGAAAATGGATCCTGGAACACCACCTGCAACCGCCGCCGCAGAGGCCGCAGCCGGGCATTGGAAATCGTCTCGATGCGCATGCCGTCGAGTTCGATCGTGCCGTCGGTGATCTCGAACAGGCGCAGGATCGCGCGACCGACCGTCGACTTGCCACAGCCGGATTCTCCGACCAGTGCGAGCGTTTCGCCGCGGCCGATGCGGAGCGAAACGCCATCGACTGCGCGGATCGTGGTGGCGCTGCCCAATCCGCCGACGACGAAATGTTTTTTAAGGTCGTTCACGACCAGGATCGGGGCAGTCATAGCGGCACCGCCCCTTTTTTCGCGTAGTGACAGGCGGCGACGTGAGCCGGCGCCTTCTCTTCAAGCGCGGGCGACGCCGCGCGGCAAAAATCTGTGACCTCCGGGCAGCGGCTCGCGAAAATGCATCCCACGATGCGCTCGCTGAGGTTCGGAACGAGACCGGGAATTTCCGCCAGCTTCGTTCGTGTGCCTTTGAGCGAAGACCCAAGCTTCGGCACGGCACCAAGGAGTCCGCGGGTGTATGGATGCCGCGGCGCCCGGAACAGTTCGTTCACCGGCGCTTCCTCGACCTTGCGGCCGGCATACATCACCATCACGCGCTGCGCGATCTCGGCGACAACGCCGAGATCGTGGGTGATCAGGATAATCGCCGCGCGCAGTCGCGTCTTCAGGTCGCCCATGAGAGCGAGAATCTGCGCCTGGATGGTCACGTCGAGCGCGGTGGTTGGTTCGTCGGCAATCAGAAGCTTCGGATTGCAGGCAAGCGCCATCGCGATCATCACGCGCTGGCGCATGCCACCGGACATCCGGTGGGGGTAATCATGGATGCGAGTTTGCGGATCCGGGATTCCGACGAGTGTAAGGAGTTCGATTGCACGTTTTTCTGCTGCGGCGGCGTCGAGATGTTCGTGCAACCTCAGGGTTTCACCGATCTGTTGTCCCACGGTGAAGACCGGATTGAGGCTCGTCATCGGCTCCTGGAAAATCATGCTGATTTCCTTGCCGCGGAAATCGCGCATGGTGCGTTCCGGAAGCTCGAGCAAATCCTTGCCGTTGAAACGGATCGAGCCTACGATCTTGCCGGGCGGCTGCGGAATGAGCCGCAGAATGGAATTGGCGGTCACCGATTTTCCGCAGCCGCTTTCGCCAACAATGGCAAGCGTCTCGCCTTTCTCCACCTGGAATGAGACGCCGTCGACCGCACGGTTAACGCCTTCCGCCGTTCGGAAATGCGTCTGCAAATTCTGCACGTCGAGAAGTGGCACGGCCTACAGCCTCTTGGCGAAACGCGGATCGAGCGCATCGCGCAGGCCGTCGCCGACGAGATTAACGGCCAAAACTGTGAGTGAGAGGAATGCTGCGGGGAAGAATACGATCGAAGGTTTCACCTGCCAGAGCGCGCGTCCCTCGGCCATGATGTTGCCCCAGGAGGGAATGGTCGGCGGCGTTCCCGCGCCGATGAAAGACAGGATCGCCTCGATGATCATGGCGCTGGCGCAGATATACGTCGCCTGAACGGTCATGGGTGCGATCGTGTTCGGAAGAATATGACGCACAATGATCAGCGGCGTGCGGGTGCCGCTAGCGATGGCGGCATCCACGTAGGGCTGCTCACGTAACGACAGCACCACGCTGCGGACGAGGCGCGACACGCGCGGAATTTCTGCGATCGTGATGGCAACGATGACATTGCCGACACTGGCGCGCGTCAGCGCCATCAAAGCAATTGCGAGGAGAATAGGCGGGATCGACATCAGGCCGTCCATGACGCGCATGACGACGCCGTCGGCCCAGCGCACGAAACCCGCCACGAGACCGATCACCAGCCCGACGATCGAGGCCAGGGCGGCAACTGAAATGCCGACGATCAACGAAACGCGCGCGCCGTAGATTATGCGCGAATAGACATCGCGTCCGAGCATATCGGTGCCGAACCAGTATTCGGCAGAAGGCGGGCGAAGGCGCCGCGAAGGAGCAAGTGCGGTTGGATCGACCGTGAACAAATAAGGCGCCACGATCGCAATGACGACAAGCAGAGCCAGGATCGCGCCGCCGATCGTTACGGTTGGGTGATCGAACAGCAGCGCCGACAGGCCGTGCCGCTTTTTAACGGGTGGCAGGATGTCGGGCAGCGTCGGCGCAACAGCGGCGCCGGGAAGGTTCAACGCATCGCTCAATATCGGATCCTCGGATCGAGGACGATGTAAGCGAGGTCGACCAAGAGATTGATCAGCACATAGACGAATGAGAACAGCAGGACCAATCCTTGAATCACCGGATAGTCGCGCCGCAGGATTGCATCGATCGTCAGCCGACCGAGACCCGGAATGGCGAACACGCTTTCAGTCACCACCGCACCGCCGATTAGGAGAGCGACGCCGATGCCGATCACGGTCACGATCGGGACTGCCGCATTCTTCAGCGCATGCTGGAACAGGATTACGCGGTTGCTGAGCCCCTTGGCGCGGGCCGTCTTGATGTAGTCCTGTTGCAAGACCTCCAGCATCGCGGTCCGCGTGATGCGCGCGATCAGTGCGATGTAAATGAATCCCAGCGCCGCAGCAGGAAGGATCAAGTTGGAAAGCCATGGCCTGAAACCCGCGGAGAGTGGCGTGTATCCCTGTACCGGAAACCATGCGAGCTGAAGTGCGAATATGTAGGCCAGCACATAGCCGACGACGAAGACCGGCACAGAGAATCCGAGCACCGCGAAAGCCATGAAGGCGCGGTCGAGGATCGTGCCCGCTTTCCACGCAGCAAGTACGCCGAGAGGAACGGATACGATCACCGCAAAGACCAGCGTCACGATCATCAGAGAAAGAGTCGGCTCTATTCTCTGGGCGATCAGCTGCGTCACCGGCAAGCCGGTGAAGATCGACGTTCCAAAATCCGCATGCAGCAGATTCCACGTCCATTCGCCAAATCGCACAAGGAACGGCCGATCGAGCCCGAGCGTGACGCGGATGCGCGCGACGTCGTCGGGCGTCGCCTGGTCGCCTGCGATAACAGCGGCCGGATCGCCGGGCGCGATGTAGAGCAGACTGAAGACGAATAGCGCGACGATCGCCATGACCGGGACGGTCGCCGCAACGCGTCTGACGACGTAGGCGAGCATGTCCCGGTCTTATGGCCTCCTTATGCGGATTTTGCCACGTTCCAGAAGAACGGTAGCGGTCCTTTCACAATGCCGGTCACGTTCTTGCGCCATGCGGTGTAGCTCAGGAAGAAGCCCGTTGGAGCATAGACGACGAAATCGACCGCGGCCTTGTTGACCTTGTCGATCGCCGCCTTCTCCTCTGCGAGATTCTTCGCGGCAAACCAGTTCGAGATTTCATTCTCGACTTCGGGCGAGTCCGGCCAGCCGAACCAGGCCTTGTCGCCGTTCGCGCGGATCGCCGTATAAGGCGCGGGATTGATGCAGTCCGCACCCGAATGCCAGGTGTGGAACATGTTCCAGCCGCCTTGGCCGGGAGGTGTCTTCTGCGCACGGCGTGCGCCTGTTGTACCCCAGTCGGTCGCGACGAAATCAACATTCATGCCGAGCTTCTTCAGCAAGTCGGCAGTCACGTCGCCGAAGGCCTTCGTCGCAAGCTGATCCTGCGCAACGACGCAGGTTACCGGCTCGTTGTTGTAGCCGGCTTCTGCAAGCAGCTTCTTGCCCGCATCGATGCTGCGCATTTTCAGGATGTCGCCGCCAGCTTCGGTGTAAAGCGGCGTACCCGGGGTGAAAAACCCGGGCAGGGGCTTCCAGAGGTTTTTGTCGTCGCCAACAAGGGCGCGCATGTAATCTTCTTGATTCATCGCCGCGAGAATTGCCTGGCGCGCCTTCACCTTGTTGAAGGGCGGGAACAAGTGATTCATGCGGAAGCTGCCGATATTGCCCAGCGGGTCGCCAATATCGACGAGGATATTGGAGTTCGCCTTGAGCACCGGCACGAGATCGGGAAGCGGAAGCTCCCACCAATCGATTTCGCCATTTTGCAGCGCTGCCGCCGCGGTCGCCGGATCAGGCATGATGATCCATTCGATCCGGTCGAGCAGCATGTTCTTGCCGCCAGCGAGCCAAGATGCTTTTTCGCTGCGCGGCTTGTAGTCGGCGAATTTTTCGAAAACGGCCTTCGCGCCCGGCACCCAATCCTTTTGCACGAACTTCATCGGGCCGGACCCGATATATTCGGTGATCTGCTTGAACGGATCGGTCTGCGCGATGCGCTCCGGCATCATGAACGTGCAAGGCGCGTTATTCTTGCCGAGCGCGAACAGCATTTTCGGGAATGGCTTCTTAAGCGACCACTTGAAGGTGTTGTCGTCGACCGCAGTCAGTTCGTTCTGCTGCGCGACGATCATCAGCCCCATCGGGTCGCGTGCGGCCCAGCGCTTGAGGCTCGCGACGCAGTCTTTGGCGAGAACCGGCGCGCCGTCATGGAATTTCAGTCCGGCGCGAAGTTTGAAGGTCCAGGTAAGACCGTCAGAGGAAACTTCTTCGCTCTCGACCATTTGCCGCTGCGGCTCCAGCTTGTCGTCCACGCCGTAGAGCGTGTCCCAGACGAGAGCTGCGGCGTTGCGCACGACATATTGCGTGCCCCAGATCGGGTCGAAATTGGCAAGATTGGCCTGCGGCACGAATTTCAGCGTGCGCGCCGCGGCGCCCTGCGAAATCGCCGGCATCGGAAATCCGCCAAATGCGGTTGCCGCACCGGCACCTGTCATTCCTTTGATGAACGATCGGCGGTCCATAAGTCCCTCCAGTTCGCTAGAATCCCCGGCTCCGCTATCCCCGGCATAACGGCGGCAAACACTCAAAGAACGAAACGTATTGGCAATGGACGGGCAAGCACTATGCCACTTTCAAAGAATGCTCCGGCTTGAGCGATTAGTCCATTCAACGCGCATCACACGTTCGTTCCGGGATGCCACCAGCGTCCGCCGAGGACGACGCCCTCCGAAACGATCTTGCGGTCGCCGGTGAGGTGTTCGCCAACCACGTCCACGTAGTCGAATTGGCCCTTTTGCACGGACAGAAGCGTCGCGTCGCCGACGCTGCCGGGCTTCAGGCTGCCCAATTCCGGGCGCTTCAACGCCTTGGCCGGGTTCATTGTGGTGGTGGCGAGGATGTTGGTGAAGTCCATGCCAAGGCACAGGAATTTCGACATTGTCGTCACGAGGTCGAAGGCTGGCCCCGTGATGCAAAGGGTATGCACATCGGAGGAAATCGTGTCCGGCTCGAAGCCGTTGGCGAGCATCGTCCGCGCGGTCTTGAAGGCGAATGAGCCCATACCGTGGCCGATATCGAAGATCACGCCGCGCCGCCGGGCGTCGAGTACCTCCTGTTTGACCTTTCCATCTGCGGTTGCAGGAGTGTTCGGGAACGGCCGGAACGCGTGGGTCAGGACGTCGCCGGGACGTAGCCGGGCAAGCACTTCCTCGTAGCTCGGGGGCGGGAAGTCGATATGCGCCATCAGCGGCAGGCCGACCTCATTCGCCACCTGCAATGCAATATCGAGCGGCACGATCCCGGAGGTGCCCGAGGCATGGCGGCCGACGCGGACCTTTACCCCGACAATCATGTCGCGATTGGCGTTGATCACCTCGACCGCATCCTGCGGCGCCATCAGGCGCAATTCCTCGCTCTCGCCGACCATCACACGGTTCGAAAAGCCGTAGATGCCGGCAAACGACACGTGCAGGTACGCAAGAATGCGTACCGCGCTCGGCTCGATCACATGCTTGCGGAAGCCGGCGAAATTTCCCGGGCCTGCGCTGCCAGTGTCGATCGCGGTGGTGACGCCGGAGGTGCGGCAGAATTGCTCCGCGTCGATGCCGAGCGAAGTCCCGCCCCAATAGACGTGTGTGTGCAGGTCGATCAGCCCTGGCGTGACGATGCGCCCGGAGACGTCCCGCACGTCGCAATTGGCGGCGGCCTTCAGGTCCTTGCCGATTTCCGCGACCTTGCCCCCGGAAAAGGCGACATCCGTAACCGCGTCTAGCTTCTGCGAAGGATCGACCACGCGGCCACCGCGCAGGATGAGATCGTAGGCCATGCTCAATTCTCTCCTGCGCGGCGATGCAATGCCATCACTCCGATAAGCTTTCCAACAGGAGCGTGAGTGCGCCGCGGCCGAAGGCGCGCATATTGGCGTGCCGATCCGCGCTTCCGGTTTCGAGCGTCACTGCCTTCTCGCGCCCGCCTGCGACCGCAAAGCAGGCATGTCCTGGTGCGTCGCCGTAGCGATTTCCTGTGGGTCCCGTCGCGCCCGTTTCGGCCAAGGACCAAGTTGTCCCGAAGCGCCGCTGCGCCGTCCGAGCCAGCAGAAGGGCGTACGGCTCCGTCGATGGGCGAATGGCAGCCATGTCGGCGTCGGAGATGCCGAGCAGCACCGCGCGCGCTTGGCGCGTATAGACGACCGCGCCACCGAGAAAATAGCTCGACGCGCCCGGCACCGCGAGCAAGGCCGCCGAAATCAGCCCGCCGGCCGAGGATTCGGCCACGGCAAGAGTTTCCTTCCGCGCGACCAAACGCGCGGCGACCTGTTCGGCGAGGGGAAAAAGCTCCTGCATGCTCGGCGCCGCTCCGGCCATGACCTCGCCGGACGATTGGGTTAATCTGCCGATACCTTAACGGGTCGCGCACCGCACCTTCAATCGTGCCGCTGCGCAAAGATGCTGGAGACGGCCGTGGACAGTCCTGTGATGCAAGCGCAAGCGAAACCGCATTTGCCGAACGAGCCGGTCGCGACGCCGTGCTTCGTGATCATCGAGGATGGCGTGAAGCACAATCTGCGGATGACCGCGCAGGCCTGTGGCGGCATCGAGCGGCTGATGCCGCATGTGAAGACGCACCGCGCGCCGTGGATCACCGAGCTTTTGATCGGGCAGGGTGTCACCGCGTTCAAGTGTGCGACCAACGCCGAGGTCGAGATGGTGCTGGCGGCGGGGGCAAAGACGGTTCTGTGGTCCTATCCAACGGTGAATCCCGTCAACGTGCATCGTTTCGTCGAGGCCGCACGGAAATATCCGGACGCGCATATCACCGGGCTTGTCGATTCGCCTCGCGGGCTCGAAGTGTGGCGCGCCGAGCTCGCCAGCGCGCCGAAGAACGTCGATCTTCGCGTCGATCTCGATCCCGGACTGCATCGCACCGGCGCGCCGATGACGGACGAAGCGGTCAAGCTTGCACGGGGCGTGCATGCCATCGGCCGGCTTGCCGGCTGGCACATCTACGACGGTCATGTGAAGGGCAACCGCGCGGAACGGCAGGAGCAAGTTGACGCCATTGCCGGCAAGGTGCGCGCGCTGCAGGCGACATTGCGCAAGGACGGCATCGAATCTGACGCGATCGCGGGCGGCAGCTATACCTTCAATCTCTGGCCGCATGATCTCGCGCGTTACGTGTCGCCGGGGAGCTGGACCTATTCCAGCGCACAGCACGACATCGAGCTTGCCGATCTCGGCTGGGTGCCGGCCGCGTACGTCATGGCGACGGTTATGTCGACGCATAAGGGCACGGCGACATTCGACGCCGGTGCAAAGGCGATCTCGCCAGACAAGCCGCTCGCCGAGCGCTTTCGTTGGGAGGATGGGCGCATCGTCCTGATGAACGAGGAGCACACCGTCGTGGAGTCCCGTGACCTTTCGGTTGGCGATCGCGTGCTGCTCATGCCAATGCATGCCTGCACGACGGCCTATCTCTATCCCGAAGCGCTGGTGAAAACTTCGGCAGGGCCTTGGGAGCAGCGGCCGCAGCTTGGCAGCGCGCGCTGAACCATGAAATCGCTGTGACATGTGGGCGCTGGCCCCCCGCCTGACCATCCACTAACATGTCATCGGAAGGGGCTCCCCAAGAAGCCCTCGATGGAGGATCGTCATGAACAAGCCTGCGGCCGGATTGCATTATCCGGCGCCTCTCACGCTCGATACTGCGCTCTCGCTGCTTAAACTGTCCGAGGCGACGCCGGAGAGCTTCACGAAAGACGGCCCGCGCGCCGACGTGGAATATCGCGATCTTGGCCTCAGCGCCGCGAGCAAAGGTCGGATCGGCGCAAAGCACATCCGCGCCATCAAGCCGTTCGAAAAGCCGACCGGCTGGCACTGGCACGACATGAACGGGCACTTCGTTTTCGTGCTGAAGGGCTGGATCAAATTCCGCTTCAAGGGCGTCGACGGCGACGTGACGGTGAAGCAGGGCGCGTGCCTGTCGCAGCCTGCGGGCGTGCCGCACAACGTGATCGACCGCTCGGATGATCTCGAGCTGATCGAGATCAACATGCCGGCGGATTACGCCACAACCGATCTCGACGCGCCCGCCAACGCGGCGCAGCCCTGATGTCGCAAGCCTCCCTCGAATTGTCGCGGCCCTATGCCGGACGCCTCGCTGCGTTCGGAATTTGGCTGCGCCGCCGCGCCGGTGCGTTCATCGTCTTCGCCGTGCTGTTTGCGATGTGGGAGGGAGGGGTCTGGATTTTCGGCATCAAGGAATATCTGTTGCCGCCGCCTTCGACGGTGTGGCGCGAATTCATGAAGCGCTACAGCATCGTCATGGACGGCGCGTGGGTCACGACGACGGAATTGATCGCGGGCTATCTGCTCGCCGTCATCGTCTCCATTCCGCTCGCGCTGTCGGTTGCCTATTCGCGCTTCATGGAGGAAGCGGTCTATCCTGCGGTGGTGTTCCTCCAGATCATCCCGAAGATCGCCATCGCCCCGCTGTTCATCATCTGGTTCGGTTTCGGCTTTACCCCGAAGCTACTCGTCGTGTTCCTGCTGTGCTTCTTTCCGATCGTGGTGTCGAGCATCGCGGGGTTCAAGTCGGTCGATCCCGAGATCATGGATTTCGCCCGCACCACCGGCGCGGGCGGCTGGAAAATGTTCACCAAGATCAGGCTGCCGCAGGCGCTGCCCGACATCTTCACCGGGCTGAAGGTTGGCGCCGCTCTGTCGGCGACCGCGGCGATTGTCGCCGAATTCGTCGCATCCGATCGCGGCCTCGGTTATCTGCTGCTGCAATACAACGGAAATCTGGAAACGCCGATGGTGTTCGCGGTCATCGTGCTGCTGAGCCTGATCGGCGTCATTGTCTATTACATCGTCGAAATCATCGAACGCTTCGTCATCCCCTGGCACGTCTCACAACAGCCGGCGGGCGTCGGTGCATGAAATTTTGAAATCGTAAAAGAAAACGGAGGAACGCCAATGCGTAAGTTGCTTTTAGTGTTGCTTGGAATGCTTATTCTCGCGCCCGCCGCGAAGGCGGACGACGCCGTCTCGTTCCGGATGAACTGGTATCTCGGCGGTCTGCACGTGCCGTTCTATTACGGCAAGGACAAAGGCTTCTATAAAGCCGAGGGCATCGACCTGACGCTGAATGAAGGACGCGGCTCCGCCAACACCGTGCAGGTGGTTGCGGCCGGGTCCGACACGTTCGGTCTTGCGGATTCGTCGAGCCTGATCGCAACGGCCGCGAAGGGCGCCGACGTGAAGTCGGTCATGTCGATCCTCAATTCGACCGGTTATTCGGTCGTGTCGCTTGCCTCGACCGGCATCAAGACGCCGAAGGATCTCGAAGGCAAAACGTTCGCCGTTTCGCCTGGCGATCCGCTCGGCGCACTGTTCCGTGCGCTCGCAAAGGTGAACAAGCTCGACATGGACAAGATCAAGTTCGTTCAGGTCGACCCCGCTGCCAAGGTCGTCGCCGTGCTGGAGAAGCGCACCGATGCATTGCTCGGCGGTGCCGACGATCAGTACTTCCTGATCAAGTATAAGGGCCAGGAGCCGGCGGCTTTGCGCTACGCCGACCATGGCGCCAACATCGTCGGCATGACGATCCTGACGCAGGGCGATACGATCAAGAACAAGCCGGACATGGTCCGGCGCTTCGTCCGCGCGACCGTGAAGTCGTGGGAGGAGGCGAAGAAGAATCCTGCCGAGGCGGTCAAGTCGGCAATGAAGGCCAAGCCGGACCTGAACGAGCAGTCGACTCTCGATCAGCTCAAGGTCGACATCGAGTTGCTCGATTCCAAGAACTCCAAGGGCAAGATCGGCCTCGGGGCGAAGGAAGACTGGGACGCGACGCTCGCCCTGCTCAAGGAATACCGCGACGTGCAGACCGACAAGGACTGGACTGCGTTCCACACCAACGAGTTCCTGCCGAAATAAGGACGTTGGTGATGTCCGCCATCCAGGAGGCGCGCGCGAGCGCGCCTCCTTCGTCAAAGCCCTGCATCGAGGTCGAGGGGCTGACGCACACTTTCTTCCCGCGCGGTAAGTCGCCGACGCTTGCGCTCGAGCGCATCGACCTCACCATTCCGCAGGGTGAATTCGTCGCAATCGTCGGCCCGTCCGGCTGCGGCAAGAGCACCTTCCTGCGCATCGTCGCGGGTCTTCTGCCGTATTCGGCGGGCGACGTGCGGCTCAATGGCCGCGCAGTGAACGGACCGCAGACCGATCTTGGCATCGTGTTCCAGAGCCCGGTCCTGCTCGATTGGCGCAACGTCATCGACAACGTGCTGGTGCAGCTCGAACTGCGCGACATCGATCCGGAGCCTTACCGTGCGCGGGCGAACGAACTTCTCGACAAGGTGGGCCTGCTGGAATTTTCCGACCGGCTGCCGCGCGAATTGTCCGGCGGCATGCGCCAGCGCACCGCCATCGTGCGCGGACTGATCCACGATCCGCCGCTTTTGATGATGGATGAGCCGTTCGGCGCGCTCGACGCGCTGACGCGCGAACAGATGCGCATCGACCTCGAGCAGATCTGGATGCAGACGCGGAAGACCGTGCTGTTCATCACCCATTCGATCGACGAGGCCGTCCTGCTCGCCGACCGTGTGCTGGTGATGACACCGCGCCCCGGCAAGATCGAGCGGGATATCCGCATCGCGATGCCTCGCCCGCGCGGGATCGAGGCGCGCAAGCGTCCGGAATTCATCAAAGCGACAGAGGAGATCACCGAAATCTTCCTCAGCCGCGGCGTGTTGCATCGCGCGAAGGCCTGAAGCGATGGGCGTGAAACGGCCGCAGGACATATCGTCGACCTTCGCCGCGCTGTTGAATGCGCGCGACAAGGCGGGTCTGCTGGCGCTCTATAACGACGACGCTGTCCTGACGATCGACGGCGCGACGGTTGCGCGCGGCAAGGCCGAAATCGAGACGATGGTCGCCCCGTTCTTCGACGGCCCGCTCAAGCTCGAAGCGAAATGCGTCGCCTGCCATGAAGCAGGCGAAACTGCGCTGGTGCGGAACGAGTGGAAGCTGATCGCGCCTGACGGCTCGATCGCGATGTCGGGCGCTGCCGCCGAAGTCGTTCGCCGCGGTTCAGACGGGTTGTGGCGCTTCGCCGTCGACGACGCGACGTTTGCGAGCCGGTAATCCAATGAAGGTCATTCCGGGGCGGCGCTGAAGGCGCCGAACCCGGAATCTAGCGGCATCGTGTGCGTCTGGATTCCGGATCGCGCGTGCCGCGCGTCCGGAATGACAGGGAAATTACGCTGCGAGCTTTTTGCCCAGCGCGCGAAATTTATCGAGCTGATCGGCCTTCAGTTCGCGCTTCTCGTCGCGGCCGACGAACACCTTGAACATGATGCCACCATCCACGTTGAAGAACAGGATCGACGCCGACAGCCGCCCCATGAAAGGCCGCTCCACGAAGGCCATTCCGGCGCAGCGCTCATGGCGCAGATGGCCATGGAAACCGGTCGAGCCGGGGATGTTGTAGTAGCCGCGCCCGACCTCGCCGGCAGGGACCGGACCCGAAAATTCCATGATGCCGTCGTCGGTATGCACGATGACGGTGACGTCCCCCCAGGAGCCGATCTCCTTCATTACGTCGACGAACGCCGCGCCTGGTCCAAAGCTGCGCATGCCTGCCGGCATCGCGTCGACCACTTCGCGTGTCGTGACGCTGAATTCCTTCGCGATCTGCTCGACGATCGCACCGGGATCGTCGGCGAGTTTCTTGACCAGGTCCTGCCGCGCCGACATGTCAGGCTGCCTTGCCGTCGCGATTGAGCGTCTGGCGAACCTCGAAGCCCTCGAATTTCGGATGCTCGATATAGAGCGAAGGCCCGCTGCTGTCGGCAAGCGCGCGTGCGTGGGCTTTCTTGAACTGCTCGGATTCCGTCCAGGCCACGAATGCTGCCTTCGAAGCCCACGTCGTATGCGAGGAGTAGAGCGTGTGATCCTCGGCTTCCGGGCCCTTCAAAAGATGAAACTCGATGAAGCCGGCCAGCTGATGCAGATAGGAATCGCGGTTGGCCCACACCTTTTCGAAGGCCTCTTCCGAGCCTTTTTTCACGCGAAAGCGATTCATGGCGATGTACATGACAGTCTCCTATGGCTCGCTGGCGGCGGCTGGCGGGCGGGTTTTCTAGCGCAGATAGAATTGGACCGGAACAGTAAAGCTTTGGGCTTGTCCATCCGGCGGAGCAGGGAAGGGTGAGGCGCGGCGCACCATCGCCTGCGTTTCCTGGTCGATGCTCGCAACGCCCGATCCGCGCGCAAGACGCACGGACGTGACGCGTCCGCCGCTGTCGAGATTAAAGCTCACGGTGGCGGTGCCCTGGTCGCCGCGCGAGCGCGCGTCCGATGGAAATTGCTTGTAGCGGGCGAGGTGGGCCGCGACGAGCCCGCGGTAATTGGTGCTCGCGTCGGAACGGCCGTGCCCGACGCTGTTGGAGGCGACCGATGGCGTCGAGGCCGGCGTAGCGCGCTTGCGGTCGCTCTTGCCCTCGTCGCTTTGCTTTTCCCGTTTCTTCGTCGGAACGGGTTCGCTTTTATGCTCGACGGGCTTGGTCTGCTCGACCGGTTTCTCGGGTTGTTTCTTGACCGGCTCTTCCGAGGGCATCGGAAGTTCGGCGACGGGATCGGGCGAGACCGCGGCTGTGACCGTCGAAGGCGCCGGCGCCATGGCTTCCGGCTTCTTGTCCTCGTTAGCTTTCCGGGGGGCTTCGGCCCGGTCGGCGATCGGCTCGTCCTTCTTCGGCGCGGTCGGGCTGGTGATTTCGGATTCGCTCGGCGCGCGCTCGCGGCCCGCCGCACGGTTGGTGCCCAGAACGAGCTCCGCCGAGATCGATATCTCGCCGACGCTTGCGAGCGGCTCGGGCTCGCGGTTGAACGCGGCGAACAGGCTCGCATGCACCACACAGGAGCCGATCACGAACAGCGCGAGCATACGCCGCCGGTCGAGCCGGCGCGTCATCGGGGCAGGACGGCCGTCCTTCGCGAGCTTTAATTCGGGAATGCGCTTGTCCGGGCCGATCCGCTTGCGCGAGGTGATCGGGATGACGTTGCTGAGGTCGGCATCCTTGGGAAGCGATTCAGGGACTTCGCGCGCGCGCAAAGGCACGATCGCGCCGAGGAAGTCCTCGACGCGATCCTGCATTTTCTTTTGCGGCTTGATGCCGCCTGGACGTCTCGTCTTCAGCTTCGTCCTCTCACATTGCCGCGAAGCGAATCTGCATCCCTGCCTTGTAGGTGATACCAGGCCCCGGAATGGCGACGCCGGGCGTCGTCTGGCCGAAGGCGGACAAGTTTGGCAGGGCGTCACTGTAACGGATGTAGAACTGATCGAGGATGTTATCCACCCCGAAGCTCACCAGCACGTCAGGCGTTGGTTCGTAGCCGACATAGATATTCACGAGGTTGTAAGACGCTGTCGGTTGGAACGCGGATTCCGCCACGCCATCGCCATCGAGATCGACTTGAGGAATATCGGACGCACGCTTCGCCGCTACCGCGGTCCAGCGCACGGCTGTCGTCAGCTTGCGGTCAAGCCAGCGGACACCGAAGGTGCTTGCGACCTGATCCGGCGGAACGCTCGCAAGCGGCGCGCCGGTGTCGGTGTTCTTGCCCCGCAGGCGGGTTACCGCAACGCCGGCAAACCAGTCTCCCGCGTCGTAATTAGCTTCCAGTTCGACGCCATCGATCCGCGCGCGCGGCACGTTGACGAATTGGTAGTTGATCAAACCCTGGTTGAACGGGATGACCGTAACCGGAACAGTAATGTTGCTCTGGATATAATCTTCAAGGTCATTGCGGAAGACGTTCGCTTTGATCCGCAGCTTGTCGTTGGCGGTGAACAGGTTGTCATGCTTGATGTTGAAGCCGACTTCCTTGGTCTTGCCGACTTCCGGCTTGAGGTTCGGATTTGGCAGGAAGCAGAAGAGCGATGCAGTGCCGGTCGCTTTGACGCCGGTGCTGCAATAGGAGAATCCGTTGCCGGGTCCGGCATTGAACGGCATCGGGTGGTTTCCCGACACGACGGTTTCGGTCAGGGCCGGTGCCCGGTAGCCCTCCGCATATGTCCCGTACAAGGTGAACCACTGAATCGGAGTGATGCCGATCGTGCCCTTCGGCGACACGCGGCTGCCGCTCGTGGTCACGCCCTGTCCGCTCAGTTCGTACGTGTCGAAACGCGCGGCACCGATGAGCTCGAGGAAGTTTTGGTAGTTGCTCTTCATCTGAACGAAGGCGCCTCCGACAGTGCGGCGGCCCGACGGAGTTGTCTGATCCGAGTTGCCGCCGGGGTCGGTGTTGCTGCCCATGTCATTGAACATGTCGCCGCCAATGGTCAGCGCATTACGCCAGCCGCCCCATTCGCCGCGTGACGTGTTGTTCAAGTCGAAACCGTAGGTGTCGAGCAGAAAGCGGCGCTCATTGCCGACTGACCCGGTGACGCCGTTGGCCGAGCCGCTGAGCTTTCGCTCCTTCGTGTCGGTTCGGTTCCAGTAGACGTTGCCGTCGAAATTCCAGACGTTGTCATCGGGACGCGAATACGTCCAGCGCAGGTTGTTGGTCGCATTGATCGTGTTCGCGCGTTGCGGCGATTCCTGGAACTGGGTCTGGTTCCAGCTGTACCAGGACTCGTAATAGACGCTGCTCAGCTTGACCTGATGGCCGTCCATCGGGCGGACAGCGACCTTGGCAAGTCCGGTCGCGGTTTCGCTCGCGGTGTTGTTCCAGGTGATGCCGTTGCCGTCCTGGAAATTGTTGGTGCGACGGTAGGTGCCGCCCATGATCACGTCCGCATTGGCGTTGGGGCGCGCTGCGGCGAAGAACGATCCGAGACCGCCTGCACCGTTCGAGCCGCCCTGCACATGCGACAGCGCGGCCATCCTTTCACCGGGGCGCAGAATGTCGTCGGCATCCTTTGTGCGGAACGAAGCAACGCCGCCGATCGCGCCGGAGCCGTAGATGTTGGCGACCGGGCCACGCACCACGTCGAGCCCGGCGAGCAATTCCGGCTCGAGATAGAACGTGCCGTTCGCGTTGTGGCCGGTGCGCTGGAAATTCTGCCGTGCGCCGTCAACGATCACAGCGACACGGCCAAAATCCTGCAGACCGCGGATGCTGATCGAGCTCTCGGGATTGTCGCCGCGCTGCTGCCACCATACGCCGGGCAAACCGAAGAAGAGATCGGACGTGCGCGTCGGCATGATCTGCTTGATCTGCTCTTCGCGCACCGTGCTCACGCCCGCGAGGGCGTCGATGGCTTTCTCTTCCGTTTTGGTGGCGAGCACCGTGATCGGATCGAGTTGTTGCGCGGTTTGCGCAAAAGCCGGCGCTGCGATCGTCAGCGCAACGAATGAAATCCCGGAAAACAACACGCCGGCGCGGCGCGCGAAGTACGTCATGACAGCCCCCAAACCGTTTTCGTTTTCTTTTTCGGCTGGCGGGCTGACGCTTGGAGGCGACTGGCTAGCTGGCTGCGATGCGCAGCAAGGTTTTTATACGCGACGCATCAGTATTGCCTTTGATATTCATCCGTATTACTCCAGTCAAGTTACTGATTTTCCTAGTTAAAATCACTCTAAACTACAAGTATCCCACTTTATACGCGCTCTAAACTAGTAATCGAGCGCGTGATGACTTGGAGATACTTGAGATGAAGGCAGGATGAATCCGCGGGGCGGCCAAGACGAAGAAGGTATTCGCAAGGTTTCGGATGCGTCCGTTGCTGCAACGGGCCGCAACGTTGCCGTCGCGGATCACCGGATCGACAGCCGCGACCTGTTCGTGGATACGCGCGAGATCACCATCACTCATCGTGGCGAGATTTATCGCCTGCGGCTGACCGCGCAGAACAAGCTGATCCTGACCAAGTGAGTAGTCTCATGGCCGGCTTGTCCACACCTTTCCGTATCGTTTGTATCGCAGGAGCGATGCTCGCAGCCCTTGCAACCGGGACTTCGCTCGCCATCGCGTGGCAGCTCACGGTTCAGGACGCGGCCGGCCGCACCGTTTCGATTCGTGACGCGAGCCGGATCGTTTCCATCGGCGGCGCGGTGACCGAAATTCTCTACGCGCTCGGGCTCGAACAGCAGGTCGTCGCGGTCGACACCACGAGCCTCTTCCCACCGCAGGCGCTGAAGACCAAGCCGAATGTCGGATATCTGCGCCAGCTCTCGCCGGAAGGCGTGCTCGGGCTCAATCCTTCTCTCTTGCTCGCGGCGGATGGCGCGGGGCCGAAGGAAGCCGTCGCGGTGCTGGAAAGAGCGTCCGTGCCCTATGTGCACGTGCCGGACCATTTCACCGGCGAAGGCATCCTGGAGAGAATCCGCCTGATCGCCGCATCGACCGGCGTGGACAAGCGCGGCGATTGCCTCGCGAAAAATGTTTCGAACGATCTCGAGACGCTCGCGACACTTCGTGCGACGATAAAAGAACCAACGCGCGTTCTCTTCATTCTCTCACTTGCCAATGGCCGCGCCATGGTCGCAGGCCGCGGCACCGCCGCCGACGGCATCATCCGCCTCGCCGGCGCACAGAACGCGATCACCGAATTCGAAGGCTACAAGCCGATCAACGAAGAGGCGATTGTCGCAGCGAAGCCGCAGGCCGTACTCGCGATGGAGCGTGAAGGCTACAAGCTGAATGCGGACGAGGTTTTGTCCGGCGCAGGATTCAACCTCACGCCCGCCGCGGCGAACAAGGCGTTCGTCTCGATGGAAGGGCAATATCTGCTCAGCTTTGGCCCGCGCACCGCGCGCGCCGCGCGCGACCTTGCCCATGCCCTCGATCCGAAGGCCGACGCTCGGCTGCCCTCCGACGCGCCGGGCGCAGCGGACACATGTCCGGAATGATTGCGCGCGGCCGGGTCGTGCGGCCGCCTGTCTTGCTCGTTTTCGGTGCCCTGATCGCGCTGCTTATTCTGGCCGCGCTGGTTGCCCTCATGACCGGGGCCGCGGGCATTCCTCCGGACCGTCTCGCCGCTGCGCTTGGGATCGGCAGTGCCGATCCGGCGACCCTGACGCGCGATCAGCTTGTGCTGTTCTCGATCCGCCTGCCGCGCCTCGTGCTGGCCGCGATCGTGGGCGCGCTGCTCGCGGCGGCGGGCGCCATCATGCAGGGCGTCTTCCGCAATCCGCTGGCCGATCCCGCTCTCGTCGGCGTTTCCAGCGGAGCTGCGCTCGCCGCCGCCGTGACCATTGTCGTCGGTGACAAGTTTCTCCTCGCCATGATTGCCGCCGTTCCCTTCGAGGTGTTGCCGGTCGCGGCTTTTGCTGGCGCACTCGCCGCGACCATGATCCTTTACCGCATCGCGACCCATCACAGCCGCACCTCGATTGCGATTTTCCTGCTCGGCGGCCTTGCCATCGCGGCATTGGTCAACGCGGCCATCGGCCTGCTCGTCTTTCTCGCCGACGACCGGCAATTGCGCGACATCACGTTCTGGATGCTCGGCTCTCTCGCGGGCGCGACCTGGGGCAAGGTATTCGCGCTTATTCCTTTCTTGATCGCGATGCTGGTCGCGCTGCCGTTCATGGCGCGCGGCCTCGATCTGCTGGTGCTGGGGGAGGCCGAAGCGTTCCACATGGGCATCGCGGTCGAACGGTTGAAACGCATCGCCATCGTCGTGATCGCGCTCGCCATCGGGGCGGCGGTATCGGTCTCAGGCATCATCGGCTTTGTCGGCATCGTCGTGCCGCATCTGCTGCGACTGATCGTGGGACCGGGGCACCGCGCATTGCTGCCGGCGTCGGTCCTGCTGGGTGCTGCGATCATGCTCGGCGCGGACACGCTTGCGCGCACGCTTGCCGCGCCCGCCGAATTGCCCATCGGCATTGTGACGGCGACAATCGGCGCGCCATTCTTCCTCGTCCTGCTATTGCGCCAGCGTTCACTGGTGTCGCTGTGAGCGCGATGATCGAAGCGAACGGCGTTTCGGTGCATGCGGGGACGCATGCGCTGATCGATGAAATTTCGCTCTCGGTCGCGGGTGGTGAGACGGTGGCGCTTGTCGGCGCAAATGGCGCGGGCAAGTCGACCCTTCTTCGCGTGCTCGCCGGTGAATTGCGCCCCTCGTCGGGGAATGCGCGTCTGAAGGGGAAGGATATCGCGAGTTACCGGCCGCGTGAGCTCGCGCTGCATCGCGCGGTGATGGCGCAGAGCGTCACGATCTCGTTTCCTTTCACCGTGCGTGAAGTGGTGCAGATGGGAGCGGGCGACCGTGCGGCGTCATCGGTTGCCGCTCTGGTCGACGAGGCTCTGGAGGCAGTCGAGCTTTCCGATCTCCAGCACCGGGTCATCACGACGCTTTCAGGCGGAGAGGCGCAGCGTGCGCATTTCGCGCGCCTGCTCGTGCAGACGCGCTGCGGGGAGGCTGAGCACGGACCGGGCATCATTCTGCTCGACGAGCCGACCGAAAGCCTCGACCTTCGCCATCAGCTCGATCTGCTGCGGCTCGCGCAAGGCTGCGCTGCGCGCGGGGCCGCTGTCATCGCGATCCTGCACGACCTCAATCTCGCGACATTCTTCGCCAAACGCATTGTTATGCTGGAGCAGGGGCGGATCGCGGCGGACGGCGTTGCCAGCGAGACCATCACCGACGCGATGCTTGAGCGCGTGTTCGGTATCAGGTCGGCTGTCGGCCGCACGCCGCCGCAGGGGACGCCGTTCGTGCTGCCGCACCAGATCGAAACGCGCTGACAGGTCAGCCGTTCTTCACCCATTTCAGGATGTGCGTGCCGATCGCGACCTGCTCGCCGCGCTGGTTCGTGACGTTGATCTCACCGAGCGAGCGCCGCCGCACCGGATCGACTTCCTTGATGGTGTAGGTCAAGGTCACCGTGTCGCCGATGAAAACCGGGCCTAGAAAGCGGATGCGATCATAGCCGAGCGACACCGGCGTCTCGTCGCCGACGGTCGCATTGGTGTGATCGATGATCATGGTCGAGCAGGTCGACATGAAGGCGATCATCAGCGCGCCATGGGCGATCCGCTGCTTGTATTTCGACTTCGCCATGTATTGCGCGTTGACGTGGTTCACCGAAAAGTCGCCGCTGATCCCTGCGAAACCATAAATATCGGACTCGCCCACGGTCTTGGCGAAGGTGACGCTGTCGCCGGGTTTGACGTAGAAATCGGCCATATCGTTCCTCGAAAATCCCGCTCCTCGAATGGCGGGAATGCGGCGAGGACACTAACGCTCCCCCGCCCGGATTGTCTAAGCTAATCGAAACGATAGGGAGCCGCGCCGGGGCGGCGTGCGGGAGTGGAATGCGTGGCGGACGCTAAGGATGCGAGGGTCGCGCCGTTGGGGGAGGCGCTCGATCTTTTGGCGCGGAAAATCCTCGACGTCGAGAAGGTGATCGGCGACGAGTTCCCTTACGTCACCGAGCCGTCCGGCGCGTGGCGCACCATGCCCGCCTCACTGTCGGCCGGATACCGGCCCGAAGGCTGGAGTCACGGCAACTGGTTCTGCGGCTTCTGGGTCGGCCTGCTGCTCGCGTCGTATCTCTGGAAAAACGACAAGCGTTATCTCGACCTCGCCGAACAGCGGATGAAGCTCGTCGCGCAGCGCGCGGACGACGGCAACACACACGACATCGGTTTCATCTTCTGGTCGAGCGCGATTCCCCTTTATCGCGTCACCGGCAACGCCGAGCATCGCGATATCGCGCTGAAGGCCGCCGACCAATTGCGTCGCCGCATCGTGGTCACCCCGCGCGGTTCTTATCTTGCCTCATGGGGCCCGCTGTCCGATCCGCGAGGTCGCGCCGCATCCGCAATCGACACGATGGCCAATATCCCGCTGCTTTACTGGGCCGCGAACGCTTCGGGTGATGCGAGTTTCAAGCTGACCGCCATCGCTCACGCCGAGATGACGCGCAATTTCATCCGGCCGGACAATTCCACCTATCATGCCGTCGAGTATGATCCGGAGAGCGGCAAGCGCCTGCGTGGCTACACCTTCCAGGGTTACAAGGACGAGTCATTCTGGTCGCGCGGGCAGACCTGGGCGGTCTATGGATACGCTGCGACTGCGGCCGCGACGGGCGAGCACAAGTATCTCGAGCTTGCCGAAGCGTTGGGCCTGCGTTTTCTGCAACGGCTCGGTTTAGCGCGCATCCCACCTTACGATTTCGACGATCCCGATCCGAAGCGTCCGCTCGATAGCGCCGCGTCCGCGATCATGGCGTCGGCGTTCCTCGACGTAGCGGCCTTGCACGCGGACGCCGATACCCGCGAGCTGTGGCGCGAGCGCGCCTTGAACCTGCTGGAACCGCTGATGTCAGATGCACTTGCGCGCGAGGATAATCATCGCGGCCTGCTCAAGCACGGCTGCTATTCCTGGCCGCATCGCGACGGCGTCGACAGCGCCGTGATGTTCGGCGACTACTTTTTCGTCGAGGCGTTGTGCAAGCTGCTCATGCCGGGCAAGCTGGTCGAAATGCCCGCACCGCTCAGTTCATAAGAAACGCTTGGGAGGAACCGATGCTCGACGGCATCCGCATCGTCAGCTTCAACCATTTTTTGATGGGGCCGTTCGGCATCCAGCATCTCGCTGACATGGGCGCGGATGTGATCGCGCTCGAGCCGATCGGCGGTGCTTGGCAGCGCAAATGGGGCGGGGGTAACCGCAAGGTCGATGGCGAAAGCGTTCTTTTCCTTGCTGCCAACCGCAACAAGCGCAGTCTCTCGATCAACCTCAAATCGCCGGAAGGGCTCGAGATCGCCAGGAAGCTGATCAAGACCGCGGACGTGGTGAGCGAGAATTACCGGCCCGGCGTGATGAAGAATTTCGGGCTCGACTACGACGCGGTGAAGGCGATCAAGCCCGACATCATCTATGCGTCGGCGTCCGGTTACGGTCAGTCGGGGCCGTATGTCGACCGCCCGGGGCAGGACCTGCTCATCCAGGCGATGGCGGGGATCGCCGCGATCACCGGCACGAAGGACGGCGCGCGTACGGTCGGCGTCTCGGCGGTGGATCATCACGGCGCGGCGTTGCTCGCAATGGGCATCCTCGCCGCAATCGTTCGCAAGGAGCGGACAGGGCAGGGATGTCACGTCGACGTGTCGCTCCTTCAGGCTGCGATCGATCTGCAGATGGAATCCTTCACGACGTATCTGAACGGTCCGAAGCCGCCGTCCATCCGGCAGCCCGCGCATGTCGGCGGCTGGTATTACGGCTCGCCTTACGGGATCTACAAAGCGAGCGACGGCGAGATGGTGATCTCGCTCACGCCTCTGCCGCTTCTGTCAAAGGTGCTCGGCATTCCCGAGCTCGAAACGATGGATGCCGACGCCTGGTATGCACGGCGCGAGGAGATCGCCGCGCTCGTTGCGAAGAAGGTCGCGACCAAGACAAAAGCCGAATGGTTCGACATTTTCGAAAAGAACGAGGTCTGGTACGCGCCGGTCAACGATTACGAGGACGTCCTTGCCGACCCGCAGGTGAAACACAACGAGGCGTTCATGACGCTGAAAAGCGCGACCGGATCGGACATCCGGCTCGTTCGCCATCCGGTGCGCTTCGACGGCAAAGGCCGCGACGTGAAATTTCCGCCACAAAAACTCGGCGCGCAGACCGCCGAAGTGTTGCGCGAGATCGGTTACGCCGACGCGGATGTCGAGCGGCTGGCGAAGGCGAAGATCGTCGAGAAGGCGAGCTGAGGCGACAGCCGAAGCCCCTTCAAGCTCAGTAAACGCATAAAATTGGGATCAGGCGCGGCGCGCCGCAATCATCCAGGCTGGCTTGCTATTTAAGATGCCGCGTCCGGTGCCAGCCCGCTCCAAAAAAATCGCCCTGGTGAATCAGGAACGTGACGGGTCGTTGCTGGGGCGGTCGTATCGATCCGGCCGGCTCCGTTTCGAGAGTCGCCAGGCGATCGGTGGTTTCCAGCCACGGCAACCGCTTTGTCAGCACCCCGGTCAAGGGTGCGTCAGTCACCTCAATTTCCAAATTCAACAAACGAACCCCAGGAAAATGTTGCTCCATGTTTTCCGGGTCCACCATTTCGATCGTCAGGGGATCTCGCTCGTTCCGGAATGTGACCATCGCCGGATATTTGCTGACGAGGCCCTTTGGATAGTCCGGTTGCCTCATTTCCGGTCGCAGCATTTGAAGAGGCATGCGCCCCTTTGCGTGGCTGATTTGCCTCATGTCCCTCTGGGTCAAGCTGTATAGCTTGTGCTCGATGCCGAGAGTTAAGAGAAGGCAGACCTCGTGGAAGTGCGCAAATCCCGTGCTGGTCCGCACGGTTGGCAGGATGAATACCGTCCCGCGCCCTTTCAAATCCAAAACCAACGCTTCGGCCGCATGATCGCTCGCCGTGGTTCGCGGGTTGATGTGGGTGAGGAGTTGTATGAAGTAGTCTAGGAAGTGGGGATCAGGACGGAAATTTTTGTAGTGCATTTGCATCACGGTCGATTCTTCGACCTTTTGTCCATCGATTTCCACCGTGGCAATAAGGCGATAACGCAATGTCCCTTCCCGCGAATCGTCGCAGCCAAAAAGCACGACGCAAACCACCAGCGAGAGAATAAAGACGCGTCCCATTGCGAGCCTTCATTTCAGGCGACACGCAACGCTATAGAGCGCCAATTAAAATTGAATTAGCGGGCAGCCCGCATTAACCCCGCGAAACGTGCATAGTCCGAGAATGGGGCTGGCAAACGCGCTTGGATTACAGCACGCCCCGCTTCGCGAGATTGCGCATCAGGTCGCTCACCCCGAAGGTCCACGGCTCGCATTTGTCAGAGTGCTGCATCCGGTTGACGAGGCGGCCGAGTTGCGGGGTCGCGATGGTGACGAGATCGCCGAGCTTGTGGGTGAAGCCCTTGCCCGGCGCGTCGCGATCTTCCACGGGCGCGAACAGCGTGCCGAGGAACAGGACGGCGCCATCGGGATATTGATGGTTCTTGCCGGTCATCGCCGAAACAAGATCGGCCGGATCACGGCTGATCTTGTCGATGTTGGATTTGCCGTTGAGCACGAACTTGTCCTCGCCCTCGACCTTCAGCGTCACCGTCATTTTACGGACGTCGTCGAGCGAGAATTTCGAATCGAAGAAGCGGATCAGCGGCCCGATCGCGCAGCTGGCATTGTTGTCCTTCGCCTTTGACAGCAGAAGCGCCGAGCGGCCTTCGACGTCGCGCAGGTTGATGTCGTTGCCGAGCGTCGCGCCGACAATTTTTTCCTGCGAGTTCACAACCAGCACGACTTCCGGCTCCGGGTTGTTCCAGGTCGAGATCGGGTGAAGACCGCCATCCATTCCCGTGCCGACCGCGGACATCGGTTGCGCCTTGGTGAAGATTTCCGCATCCGGGCCGATCGCGACTTCGAGATACTGGCTCCACGAATTCTGCGCGATCAGCGCCTCCTTCAGTTTCATCGCCTGCGGTGAGCCCGGCTTGAGCTTGGCGAAATCGTTGCCGACGAGCTTCTCGATTCCGGCACGTACCTCTGCGGCCTTGTTGAGATCGCCGCGTGCGCGTTCCTCGATGACGCGTTCGAGCGTCGAAATCGCGAAGGTGACGCCCGCGGCTTTCAGCGCCTGAAGATCGGTCGGCGCGAGCAGCCACGGCTTTTTCGCGTCGCGCACCTCAGGGGGGGTGTTGGCGAGGATGTCCGAAAGCGTTCCAACGGTATCGCCCTTTGCCGCGCGCATCGCGCCGGCGGCATCCTTGTGCTCGCACAGATCGCGCATGGTCGGGAACGCCTTGGTGATATCGACAACATTCGCGCCGTCGATTTTCACGACCGATGGGCCGCCCACATCCGGGCGCCACACGCGGCCGGCGAGCGCGGCGTCCTTCCAGTCGTCGGGAAGCGTCTGCTCCGGCGTCGGGCGAAATGTCAGCGGCATGATGGGCTCCCAAAAAACGCGTCGTCGCTTTGGAAATGGTTTGGAGGGTTTCTGCAAGTGCGGCGGGCGAAACCATGCCGGCCGATAGGACCATTAGCGTAATCTCCTATATTGCGTATAGCATTGGAGCCTATATGCTGGCTGGGGTCTGTAGGGGTTTTGTACCGGGGAAGGGCGGATGCAGTTCGAAGCGCGAGAGCGCGGGGCGACCGCTCGTAATCCGGCCGCCGGCTTGCTTGATGAGTCCGAGCCGCGCGCGTCCTCGATCGCCGAAACCGTGCATGCCCGCATTCGCGCCGACATCCTGAGCGGCGCGCTTACGCCGGGCATGAAGCTGAAGCTCGACGCGCTGCATGAGCGCTACGATGTGAGCGTCAATACGCTGCGCGAAACCTTGTCGCGGCTGGCGGCCGACGGCCTCGTCGAGGCGGAAGGCCAGCGCGGCTTCAATGTGATGGCGGTGTCGCTCGCCGACCTCATGGACATCACCGAGATGCGCCGCATGCTCGAATGCGAGGCGGCGCAGCTCTCTCTCAAGCATGCCGATCTGGAATGGGAATCGCGCCTCGTCGCGGCCTACCACAAGCTGTCCACCATCGAGGAGCGCGTGGAGGCCGATCCCGCGGCGCATGCCGCTCCGCTCGAGCGCTACAACCGCGAATTCCACGCTGCCCTGATCTCAGGCTGCCGCTCGCGCTGGCTCCTGCACTTCCACGGAATGATGTACGACCAGAGCCTGCGCTATCGCATGCTGGCCTTCCGCGTGAAGGATTTCCCGCGCGAGCAATCGCGCCGCGAACACCGCCAGATCCTCGACACCGCGCTCGCGCGCGACGCTGACAAGCTGATCGCGGTGTTGTCCGCGCACATCACCAAGGGCAGCGAACTCTACTCGGAATATGCAACGTCTTTGGAGGGTTAAACTGGCCGTATCCGTTAACGGTCGGAAGAGATTGCCAAGCTCTTTCCGGTGCTTGGCATGTGGGACTATCTCGGTCCATGATAGTGCTGATGGCGGGGTCGGGCCGCTCGGGCCTGGTTCGTTTGCCCAATCAGAATAAATCGGTGACGCCCTAACAGGCGCGCCATTTAGGGAGGAATGTCGATGAAACGGTTTGGACTTGGACTTTTCCTGTCCGCCGCCATGATGGTTGCATCGGGCGCGGCGCAGGCTCAGGTGAAACTCGCCTATGTCGGCGAAATTTCCGGCCAGCTCGCGGTGTCGGGCGGCAACTTCCGCGACGGCGTCATCCTCGCGGTTGAGGAAATCAACGCCAAGGGCGGCATCGCCGGCAAGAAGATCGATCTCGCGCTGCATGACACGCAGAGCGTGCCGAGCGTCGCGCGCGGCGTGATGCAGAAGGCGATCGACGGCGACGTGTTCGCCGTGCTCGGTCCGGTGCTCTCGGGCAACGTGAACGCCACCATGGAGATTTTGCAGCAGGCCGAGGTGCCGCACCTGATCGGCGGCGAAGCGGCGTTTCTCGTGACGAAGGGCGACAAGTTCCTGTTCCGCACCTCGTTCGGCCAGCAGATCGGCATGCCGAAGATCGTCGCTCACATGAAGGACAATCTGAAGGCCAAGACCGTCGGTCTGATCTGGGTGAACAACGACTTCGGCAAAGCGGGCCGTGACCAGCTCACCAAGGCGATGAAGGACGCGGGTCTGACCCTCGCCGCCGACATCTCGACCGAGCCGGGCCAGGTGGACTTCGCTGCCGACGTGGTGAAGCTGAAGGCCGCGAATGCGGACGTGCAGTTCATCTACTCGAACGAAGAAGAATGCGCGCGCATCATGCGTGAAGCCAAGAAGCAGGGCCTGAAAGGTCCGTATGTCGGCGACACCACGCTGCTCAGCCAGAAGACGATCGAACTCGCAGCCGATGCCGCCGAAGGCGTGCAGGGCCATGTCGGCCTGACCTCGGACGCTCCGATCGAGTCGGTGAAGCAGTACAAGGATCGCTTCCAGAAGCGCTTCAACTACGTCTCCGACCACAACGGCATCAAGGGCTATACCGGCGTGTACGCGATCAAGTACGTCGTCGAAAAGAAGCTCGGCGGCAAGTTCGACAAGAAGGCGTTCGCCGACGCGATGCACGGCCTGACGATCACCGAAAAGGACGAGCCGAACATCCTGATCGAGACGAGCTGGGATAACACCGGCGAGATCGACCGCATCTCCTTCCTCGCGGAAGTGAAGGGCGGCAAGCAGATCATCACCAAGATCTTGCCGAAGCTCGGCAAGTAATCGCGGGGCTTCTTCGGCTACACACGAAACACGGCTGGCGCCAGACGGCGCCAGCCGCTTCTTCCTGGGGAGGAGGGGAGGATGGCTGATTTCATCCAGCTTTTGATTTCTGGGCTGGCGACCGGGGGCATCTATGCGCTCACCGCGGTCGGCTTCACGCTCCTTTGGCAAACCTCGCAGACGATCAATTTCGCCCAAGGCGAATTCGTCATGCTGCCCGCCTTCTTCGTCCTGATCGCGATGGGCTATTTCGGCCTGCCGTTTTGGCTCGCGATCATCATCGCGATGATCGTGTCGATGGCTCTGCTTGGAGCCTTGTTCAAGAAGGTGATCATCGACCCGATGATCACCCACGGCGTTCTTCCGATCGTGATCGCGACCATCGGGCTCGCGATCCTGATGAAAGAAGCGGTGCGCGAATTCTACGGCGCCGACGCCTGGCCGTTCCCGGCGCTTGCTGCCGCGACCAACATCACGATTTTCGGCGCGGGCATCGCGGTGCAGAGCCTCGTCGTGCTCGGTGTCTCGGTCGGAGCGGTGATCGCGCTGCAGCTGTTCCTCGGCGGCACGCGCGTCGGGCGCGCGATGCAGGCAACCGCGCAGAACGCGAGCGTTGCACGTCTGCTCGGCATCCCGGTCGAGCGGATGATCCTTTACACGTTTGTGCTCAATGCCGTGCTGGTGACGGTCGCCGCGCTCTTGATCACGCCGATCTATCTCGCGAAGTTCACCAACGGTGAATTGCTTGGCCTTTATGCGTTCATCGCCGCGATCATCGGCGGCTTCAACCAGATGCGTGGTGCGATCGTGGGCGGCCTGCTCCTCGGCGTGGTCGACAACTTCACCGCCGCTTATATTTCGACGCAGTATCGGCTTGTCGTGCCGCTGCTCTTCCTGATCGTCATCATCCTGTTCCGTCCGCAGGGCCTGCTCGGTCGCGTCGAGGAGCGCACGGTATGATGCGCTTCCGTACTCCGGCGATCGTTCTCGCGCTGGTCGCCTGCGCTGCGTTTCTCCTCGCAGCGCCCTATCTGTTCAGGCCGTATGGGCTGTTCATTCTCTCGACCTGGGCGGTGATGTCGATCGCAGCGGTCGGGCTTAACCTGACGCTGGGTTATGCCGGCCAAGTGTCGCTCGCGCACGCGGCCTTCGTCGGCATTGGCTCCTATGTCACGGCGTATCTCACTGTCAAAATGGGTTGGGCGTTCTGGCCGACCTGCATCTTCTCTTTCGTGGCGTGCTTCTGCGTTGGCTGGGTGCTCGGCTATCCGGCGTTGCGCGTGCAGCACCATTATCTCGCCTTCGTCACGCTCGCCTTCAATTTCCTCGTCTATCTCGTCTTTCGCAACGAGGAATGGCTGACCGGCGGCATCTACGGGATCGCGAACGTGCCGCGCCCGACGGTGCTCGGCTGGTCGATGAAGCATCCGCACAATTTTTATTACTTCCTGCTGGCGCACTTGGTGGTGATTTCGCTGCTCACGTGGGCGCTGATAAGATCGCCATGGGGACGCGCTTTCGTCGCGGTGCGCGAGAATCCAATCCGCGCGCTGTCGCTTGGCGTCGATACCCGCCGCTATACGCTGATGGCGTTCGCGATCGGGGCGGGGATCGGCGGACTGGCTGGCTCGCTCTACGCGCCGCTTGTCGGTTTTATCGACCCCAGTCCCTTCGTGCTCAGCGCGACGCCCACGGGATCGCTGAGCTTGCTGTTGATGGTTGTGGTCGGCGGATCGGGATATTTCTTCGGGCCCTTCGTCGGAGCGGTCGTCGCGGTCCTGTTGCCGGAATGGCTGCGTTTCGCGCAAGGCTTCTATCTGATGGCCTATGCGGTCCTGGTGATGGTTCTGATGGTCTATTGCCCGACGGGGCTGCTCGGGCTGCTCGATCGTATTTTCTCCGGCAAGAAGAAGCCGGACACCGAGCTTGAATCCCGCGCCAAGACAGCGGCGGAGACCGCGCGATGACCGTGGTCATGGAAGTCCGCAATATCAAGAAGCAGTTCGGCGGCATCGTCGCGGTGGACGACGTTTCCTTCGACGTTCGTCAAGGCGAGATCCTCGGCATCATCGGTCCGAACGGGAGCGGCAAGTCCACGCTGTTCAACTGCATCCTCGGCCAGCTTCGTCCGAACGGCGGCGAGGTCCATGTCGAGGGCAAGCGCGTGACCGGCATTCGGCCCTGCGACCTCAACAAGCTCGGCGTTAGCCGCACCTTCCAGCTCCTGCAGGTCTTCCCGCAGCTTACCGTGCGCGAGAACCTGATCCTCGCCGGACAGGAGCACAAAGGCACGATGTTGACGCGCCTATTCGGCGCGCGCGACGCGGGACTGACAGGCGCCGCCAACAAGATGATCGAATTCTTCCGGCTGCAGCATCTCGCCGAGGAAAAGGCGAGCGGGCTTTCCTACGGCCAGCAGAAGCTGCTCGACGCCGCGATGGCGTTCATGGCGGGACCGAAGCTCGTGTTGCTCGACGAGCCGGCCGGCGGCGTGAACCTCACCATGCTCCAGGGCCTGCGCGAACGGCTCAAGGCGATGAACGAGGAGCAGGGCGCGACCTTCGTCGTGATCGAGCACAACATGGAATTCGTGATGGCGTTGTGCACACGAATCCTCGTCCTCGCCGAAGGCAAGCTGATCGCGCAGGGCGATCCCGCGACCGTCCGTAAAGACCCCAAAGTGATCGAGGCGTATCTTGGCCACTGACGCAATTCTCACACTCACCGACATCGTCGGCGGCTATGGCAAGAACACGATTCTCCATGGCACCACCTTCGACGTGAAACGCAATGCGATCACAACGGTGATCGGGCCGAACGGGGCCGGCAAGTCCACCGCGTTCAAGGCGATCTTCGGGATGCTGCGCGTGCAATCCGGCAAGGTGGCCTTCGAAGGCAAGGACATCACCAATCTGACCCCGCGCGATCTGATCGTGCGCGGCCTGTCGTATGTTCCGCAGGGCCGCAATATTTTCCCCGAATTGTCGGTGAAGCATAATCTCGAATTCGGCGCCGCGGTCGCCCCGAAGGGTTTTGATCTTGCCGGGCGGATGGAAGTGGCGACGCAGCGCTTCCCGGTGCTGAGGCGCAAGGCGAACCATCAAGCCTCTACGCTGTCGGGCGGCGAACAGAAGATGCTCGAAATCGCGCGCGGGCTGATCCTCGAGCCGAAGCTGATGCTGATCGACGAGCCGTCCATCGGCCTGTCGCCGATTCTGGTCGCCGAATTGTTCGAGACGCTGAAGGAACTGCGCGACCGCGGCATCACCATCCTGATGATCGAGCAGAACGCCAAGCGCGCGCTGGAAAATTCCGATTACGGCATCGTGCTGGAGCTTGGACGCACCCGCATCGCCGATACCGCGCCGAACATCCTCGCCGACAAGCGCATCGGCCAGCTCTTCCTCGGCGGCGGTCTGGAGAAGGTGGCGTAGCCAAATCGGTCATTCCGGACGACGCGCAGCGTCGATCCGGAATCCAGGTATGTCGTTTGCTTTGGCTGGATTCCGGGTTCGGGCTTCGCCCGCCCCGGAATGACAGCCGGTGGATCACACCGCGCTTTGGAAGCGCTCCTTCACCACGCGCACAACTTCGTTCGGGTCTTTCTTCCACCAGTTCTTCTGCGAGAAGACTTCGACCTCGATCAGTCCGTCATAGCCGGCCTTGTCGATCAGCCCCCGCAGCCATGGGATGTCGATGACACCGTCGCCCATCATGCCGCGGTCGAGGCGGACGTCTTCGGTTTGTGTCAGCCAGTCGTTGACGTGGAATGCGCAGATGCGCTTGCCCGCGCGCGCGATTTCCTTCTCGATCTCGGGGTCCCACCACACGACGTAAGTGTCGACCGCGATGCCGAACACATCGTCGGCCTTCAGTGCGTCGCACCAGTCGTTCGCAATCTTCACGTTCGAGATGACCGAGCGCGTTGCGCAGGTCATGGGATGAAGCGGTTCCAGCGCGATCTTCACCTTGGCCTTGCGCGCGTCATCGATCAGTTGGGGCAGGCGGTCGAGCACGCGCTTTCGCGTATTGGCGACGTTCTTGTCGCGCGGATCGACCCCGCCCGCGACGAACACAAGGCAATCCGCCTTGATCGTCCCCGCTTCCTCGATGGCGCGGCGCACCTCGTCGATCGCCTTTTTCGCTTCCGTCTCGTCGGGCGATGAAATCAGTCCCGCGAAGCACAGCCCCGACACTTTCATGCCTTCGCCGTCGAGCATGCGGGCGGATTCCTTCACCCCCGCCTCGTGCATCTTGTCGCGCCACACGCTGATGCCGCGCACGTCGGCGCGAGCGAGCCCATCGATGCATTCCTTCAGCGACCATTGCGGCAGGCAGGTCACCTGATTGAAGGACAGACGTTTCAGGTCGGCCATCGGAAAAATCCCCGTTAGTAATCGGCGCGACCGCCGGAAAGGTCGAAGGTGAAGCCGGTGGTGAAGGAGCATTCCGGGCTCGCGACGAACGCGACCATCGCTGCGATCTCCTCGATCTTGAGGAAGCGTCCCATCGGGATGCGCGCCTTCGCGCCGTCGATATGCTCCTGCGTCATTTCCTTGAACAGATCGGTCTCGGTGATCACCGGCGCGATGCAATTGGCCAGCACGCCGGTGCCTATCAGTTCGCGCGAGAGTGCCTTGATGTATCCGATCACGCCGTGCTTCGACGCCGAATAGGCGGAGATTTTCGGCATGCCTTCCTTGCCCGCGATCGAGGCGACCGTGACGATGCGGCCATAGCCGCGTTCCTTCATGTGCGGCACCACGGTGCGGCAGCAATAGAATACGGCCGTCAGGTTCACCGCGATCACGCGGTCCCAGGCATCGGGCGGATAGTCGACCGATTCCATCACCGGGCCGTTGATCCCGGCATTGTTCACGAAGATCGAGACGGGCCCGATCGCCTTCACCGTCTCGGCGAAGGCCTTCTGCACCGCGGCGAGGTCGGTCAGGTCGACCTTCGCCGCAAAGGCCGGCTGCGTGCCGCCTGCCTGAAGCGGGGCGATGTCCTGGTCCCACACCGCGACCTTGCAGCCTTCGGCAACCAGGCGGTCGGCGATGCCGCGCCCGATCCCGCGCGCGCCGCCGGTGACGATCGCGCCCTGTCCCTTGATGTCATACGTCATGCTTGGATTCGTCCGGAAGGAAATGTCGCGCGATTTGTAATCGACTTCCCGCCCGCCGCAAGGGCTGGCGGCGTCGCCATCCGCAGGCCAGACTTGTGCTTTCACCCGCCGCAAGGTAGGGCCACAGTCGGTTCGGGGTTGAGTGGGCGATGCGTCAGGCGCGGCGTAAAAAGGCGGAAAAATCCGCGGCGTTGAAGAAAAGCCTCGTCGCCGAGCACGTCGAAAGCATTTCCGGGCGTGCGGCGGTTTTCGCGCTGATTCTGATCGGCGTCTTTCTCTATTCAATTCAGGTCGCGATCATTCCGTTCGTGCTTGCGGGCATGACGGCTTATGTTGCGACCCCGCTGATCGAACTGATGATGGTGCGTTTGCGTCTGCCGCGCTCGCTCGCCGCGGTGATCGTTTTCTTAGCGATCGTCCTGCTCTCCGCTGCATTGGTGCAGCTCGGCCTCGTTCCGCTGATCCAGACGGCGATTGCGCTCGCGGGCGACCTCCGCGGCACCGTCGCGCGCGCGGTGCACGACCTTTTCGGCCCCGGCAATTTCGAGATTTTCGGGCAAACGATGAACGCCGCCGCGATCGCCGATCGGGCGGTCGAAGCGATGCGCGGCTTCCTCGCGCAAGGCGATGGCGTGATGACGCTCGCCGGGATCGGCGCCGGCGTTTTCTTCGGCACGATCCTGACCGCCGTCGTGCTTTGCTACTTCCTGGTGGACGGGCCGCGCATCGCCGACGGGTTGTTCTGGCTCGTGCCGCCGCGCCAGCGCGTGTTCGTGAATTATCTGTGGTCGAGGCTCGATCCCGCGCTCAAGCGCTACTTCCTCGGGCTCGCGATCATTGTGCTCTATTCGGCCTGCGCGGCCTATATCGGCCTGGGGCTCGTGCTCGATATCCGCTACGCGTTCTTCCTCGCGCTGATGACGGGGCTGTTCGAGGTGGTGCCTTTCGTCGGGCCGATTGCGGCGGCGACCATCGCGGGGCTCGTCGCGCTCAATCAGGCGTCGGGGATCTGGGATATCGTCGCTTACACGATCTACGCGGTGGCGCTTCGCGTCTCGATCGACCAGTTCCTCGCGCCGGTCGTGCTCGGCCGCGCCGGCAATATTCACCCGACGCTCGTCATCTTCTGCTTTGCCGCAGGCGGGATGTTGTTCGGTTTCGCCGGCGTCATCCTCGCGGTGCCGGTCGCGCTGTCGATCAAGGTCGTGCTGGAGACCGTCTACGACGAGCCGCGCTGAACTAGCGTCGCCTTCTTTTCGCGGTCGCGTGACGTTTGCCCGCTCCCGCAATAGGCGGCCGGCGGCGGCGCGTCTCCGCCCATTTTTCGATCTGCCGCCCGATCGCGGTCTTGGGCTTTTGCGCGCTTGCGCTTTCCGAGGAACGAAACAGCGCGTATTCGCGCGCGAACAGCCAGCGCGACGCCTGGAAGATGCCGTAGGTGATGAACAGCGCGGCCAGCACGTCGATCGAATAGTGATAATGGCCGAGCAGCACGACGGCGCCGAAGAACGCGGTCAGCGCGAGATACGCCATCCGTAATTGTGGAATATGCCAGAAGGCGAGCGCCGCCAGAAACGGCAGCCCGGTATGACCGGAAAAGAACAGATCGCTTCCGTAAAAAATCGCGTTGAAGAACGGGGCCTTCTGCGGATCGATCGGTGACGGCGCGATGTGGGTGAGAGCTACGAAAACCGACCGCGTCAGGAGAAAGAGCGCTGCGGATTTCAGCGCGAAAGGCAGCCGGTTCGGCCGCCAGGCGAGTAAGCCCGCGGTCAGGATGAACGCCGCGAAGGTGCCGTAGACGAACAGGAACCGCAGATTATAGGGACCCACCCGGCTCAGGACGAAATCGTCGACGGGGTTGCTGGCATGGACTGTCGCGTAGCTGACCGCAGCCATGATCGCGATGGTGCTCGCGGCGAGGAATGCAGCACCTTCGGACAGCGCGCGCACATAGGCGCGATTGCTGAACAGGGTCCGGTAGAGGCGGGCGGCAGGTTCCATATCGCGTGGCTCCGGTGCAACTGTACCGGGAGCCGCGCCCGGCATCCAAGCCGAATCTTGGAGCGGACCGGCGCGAGTGGAACCGTCCGGGTCCTAGTGCGCCGCGACCTTGCGCTCGCGCAGGAAATGGAAGAACTCGACGCCTTCGCGCAAGCGCCGCTTCATCATGTCCGGGCTCATCACCATCTCCGAGACGATCGAAGCGATCTTCGGCGCGCGGAAATAGAATTTGCGATAGAAATCCTCCAGCGAATGGAAGATTTCCGAGTGGCTGAGATGCGGATAGTGCAGCGGCGCCATCTGCACGCCGTGCTCGTCGACAAGCTCCGCGTTCTTCTCGTCGAGCCAGCCATTCTCCAGCGCCTGCTTGTAAAGGAATGTGCCGGGATAAGGCGCGGCGAGCGACACCTGGATGGTGTGCGGGTTGATCTCGGTCGCGAACTTGATCGTTTCCTCGATCGTCTCCTTGGTCTCACCGGGCAGGCCCAGGATGAACGTGCCGTGGATCGCGATGCCGAAATCGTGGCAGTCCTTGGTGAATTTCTTCGCGACGTCGACCAGCATGCCTTTCTTGATGTTGTGCAGGATCTGCTGGTTGCCGCTCTCATAGCCGACGAGGAGAAGACGCAGGCCGTTGTCGCGCATCACCTTCAGCGTCTCGCGCTTGACGTTCGCCTTGGCGTTGCATGACCAGGTGACGCCGAGCTTGCCAAGCTCGCGCGCGATCGCCTCGGTGCGGGCGGCATCGTCTGTGAAGGTGTCGTCGTCGAAGAAGAATTCCTTCACCTGCGGAAAGGCTTTTTGCGCCCAGGCGATCTCTTCGATCACATGGCCGACACTGCGGGTGCGGTAGCGATGCCCGCCGACCGTCTGTGGCCACAGGCAGAAGGTGCAGCGCGATTTGCAGCCGCGCCCGGTATAGAGCGAGATGTAGGGGTGCTTCAGGTAGCCGATGAAATAATTCTCGATCGTGAGGTCGCGCTGATAGACCGGCGTCACAAAGGGAAGCTGGTCCATATCTTCGAGAATGGGCCGCGGCGCGTTGTGAACGATCTTGCCGTTCTTGTCGCGGTAGGAAAGGCCGGTGATCGCGGCGAAGTCCTTGCCTTCGGCGACCTCTTTGATGGTGAAGTCGTATTCGTTGCCGGCGACGAAATCGATCAGCGGCGATGCCGCCATGCTCGTTTCGGGCTCGACCGCGACCTTGGCGCCGACGAGGCCCGCAATGAGCTTCGGGTTCGCCTCCTTCAGTTTGGCGATCGTTTTGACGTCGGATGAAAACGACGGCGTCGAGGTGTGCAGCACCACAAGGTCGAAATCCTTCGCCTGCGACAGAATCTCGGGCAGCTGCGTCTTGTGGGGGATGGCGTCGATCAGCCTGCTGCCCGGCACCACAGCCGCGACCTGCGCCAGCCAGGTCGGATACCAGAACGATTTGATCTCGCGCCTGGCCTGATAGCGCGAGCCCGCACCTCCGTCGAAACCGTCGAAGGAGGGCGCCTGCAGGCAAAGCGTACGCATCATGACTGCACCGGCGGAGAGTCTTCGGCGAGGCGTCCATCGTCGAGCACGCGGTAGCGGTACCCGCGCCACGCCACCTCGTTTCCGAAGAAACTCACAACATGGATGCCGAAGGAAAGAAGATCGCGCACCGGGATCAGCCAGTAGGAATGGCGGGGAACACCGAACACGCGCTCGACGCAGCAGCACAGCGCAATCCGGCAGGTCAGCGCGATCGCAATCATCAATGGCGCGTCTTCGGCTCCGAGCGCCGCGGCGATGACTGCGAAGGCCAGCGGGTGCGTGACAAGCGCCCCGAAATGGCCGAGCGGATCGATGCTGCGGATGGTGCGCGCGCAGCGCAGATCGTCCGACACCACCCGCGCCAGCGACTGTTGGCGGCAGGCATGGCCGACGGTGAAGGAGGGGATTGCGATCTTCTCGCCTGCCGCGATCACCGCTTCGCCGATCTCGTTATCGTCGGCGAGACAATCGGCGAATGCCTGGAAGCCTCCGATGCGGTCCAGCGTCTCGAGGCGCAGCGCGATCGTCGAGCCGAAACACGGTGAAGCGAGGCCGAGCCGTATCGCGGTTACGGCATTGGGAAGAAAATGCGTGTCGAGCGCGAGGCGTGCCAATTGTGGTGCGATCTTTTCTTCCGCGAGGCTGTGATAGAGGCAGGTGACGAGGCCGATACCTGGCCGCTGCAATTCGGCGACCACCGCGCTGAGATAGTCGCGGGTCACGTCGATATCGGAATCGGCGAGCACGATCACCGGATGCCGCGCGAGCGTCACCATGTTCACGACGTTCGATATCTTGCGGTTCGCGCCGTGCAGGCGCGCGTCGATTTTCAGGTCGATCGCGGCGCCCGGCAGCGCGGCCTGGAGCTTGCGCACTACCTCGATCGCGGGATCCTCCGGATTCTGCACGCCGAACACGATCTGCACCGGAGCTGCGTAATCCTGCGTGCAGAACGACATGAGCCGGCCGAACAGGCCGGGCTCGTCACCGTGCAGCGGTTTGAGGATCGTTACGGGGACCGCGGTGACCGCGCGTTTTGTTTCCCGGTTGCGCCAAAGGAGGGCGATCGCGCTGACGAGCAGATAGAGACAGCCGAGTCCGGCAGCTCCGATGCAGAAGCCGGCCAGAATCTCGATCAAGGATTGATCGAATATGACTTCCATGTCCGGTCACCCCCGTGCCCCGGATCGACGTCCGACCAACGACGCGGAATTGCGTGCTTCTTGGCGGGCAGCCCGCCCGCAACCTCACCGGGTGTCATTTTGGGCGGATTGGCCCCCGGAATAAAGGCTTTTCGCCCGGGTCGGCCATTTTTGGCGGCGGGTTGAGGACTTCGCCCCACACATTTCGCCGTCAATTGCGGCGTCAGCCGCTTCCAAGGCCGATTCGGGAACATGGCGTCCACAACCCGCGTTCAAGGTGCAGAGGGCAACAACGGGAATTTTCAGCAATGGGAAAGGGCGAAGCGAGGAACGTCCCCGATGTCAGCCGTGGACCGGGGCTGATCAGGCCAAAGGCCGAGCGGGACACCGAGCGGCCGACCGAAGACGATCTCGCGCGCGAGCATCTCGGCGGCACGCGCGGCGATCCCTCGCTGCGCGAGGCGCCGATGACCGAGCAGCGCCGGAAGAAAACTTTCCCGAAGGATGAGAATGACGGCCACGTGGCGTGAGCGCGGCCGGCGGCGTTAGCCGGAAAAGCCGTTCCAGATCATCGCAAGTCCGAACGTGAACACCGTCATGATCGTGATGGTGATCATGGAACTGACGCCCGGATTTGCCGCAAGCCGGTGTTCGCGGCCATCGACCGGCATCAGGCGCCAGAAGCAAAGCGAAGAACCGGCCATCAGCACCGCACCGAACATGATCGAAAGCATGACTCGCCCCCCTTGGGGTACGGTAGCGTCATGCGGGGTCGCGCGGCGTAAATGCGGGCTGTCGCGGCGTAAAGCGCGGATAAATTCCAGCGTAGATATTTCGTCGAAGGAGTCGGGCGTAACAAGAGTGCCAATTGAGGAAAAGCTACGTCTTGCGCTCCGCCACGAAACGCGCCGCTGTCTTTAATATATCGGCCTTAGCGCCGAATGGGCTGAGCACCGTTCCGGCCTCGTCGACCAGCCCTTTCAATCGCGCGCGCGCTTTCTCGACGCCGAGCAATGACGCGATCGTTGCTTTGCCGGCAGCGGCGTCCTTCTGCGCGGCCTTGCCGAGCGTCGCGGCGTCGCCCTCGATGTCGAGAAGGTCGTCCGCGATCTGAAACGCCTGGCCGACGATCTGGCCATAGCGATCGAGCGCGGCATATTGCTTCTCGTCCGCTTCGCCGAGCATCGCGCCTGCGATGCAGCCAAAGCGGATAAGCGCGCCGGTTTTCATCGCCTGCAAGGTCAGCACGTCCTGCTCGCCGAGTTGCTTCATCTTTCCGTCGAAGCGGCCTTCAGCGGCGAGATCGAGCATCTGTCCGCCGACCATGCCGCCAAGCCCGCTCATGCGCGCGAGCGCGGTGACGAGCTTCACCCGCACGTCCGCGCTTGGATGCGTCTCGGTGCGAGAGAGAATGTCGAAGGCGAGCGTGAGCAATCCGTCGCCGGCGAGGATCGCGGTCGCGTCGTCGAATTTCTTGTGGGTGGTCGGACGGCCGCGGCGCAGGTCGTCGTTGTCCATCGCCGGCAGATCGTCATGCACGAGCGAATAGCAATGGATGCATTCGAGCGCGGCGCCCGCCAGCAGCGCGCGCTCGCGCGGCACGCCGAACAGGTTTGCGCTCGCCACCACGAGGAAGGGGCGGAAGCGCTTGCCTCCGCCCATCGAGCCATAGCGCATCGCCTCCATCAGCCGGTCGGGACGGGCGCGTTCGAGGTCGAGCGGGGTGGAGCCGAGCAGCCGGCCGAGCAGGGTTTCGACGTCATTTGCGACGGAGGTCAGAAGTTGCTGAAATTCTGCTTCGACGTTCATGGCCGGGTCCGGAGGAATCAGTGATCTTTGCGGTTCAGTGGGTGGGTTCTAGCGGGTGAGGTAGCCCGCGTCACGAAACCAGGCGATCGCGTCTTCCAATCCCTGCGCGAACGGCCGTGCCTTCAGCCCCAGATCGCGCTGCGCTTTGTCGGTCCGGAAGAACATCCGATATTTCGACATCTTCAGTCCGTCGAGGGTGACGAACGGCTCTTTCCCGGTGAATTTCGCGATCATTTCCGCGCAATAGGCGAGCGGGATGAGCGGGGCGCGCGGCACTTTCAGGCGCGGGGCTTTTCTTCCGACGATGCGGGCGATCTCGCCGAGCATGTCGGAGAACAACACGTTTTCCCCGCCGAGGATGTAACGTTCTCCGATCTTGCCTTTGTTCAGAGCTGCGAGGTGACCCTCGGCGACATCGTCGACATGCACGAGATTGAGCCCGGTATCGACAAATCCCGGGATTTTTCCGCGCGCGGCCTGCACGATGATCCGCCCGGTCGGTGTCGGCTTCACGTCGGAGGGGCCAATCGGCGTCGAGGGATTCACGATCACCGCCGGAAGATCTTGCTCGGCAATCATTTTTTCCACGAGCCGCTCGGCGATTACCTTGCTGCGCTTATAATTGCCGATGGCATTTTCCGCGCGCAGGGGAGCGGTTTCGTCGACCGGGTCGCCGCCCTTGGTGAGCGCGAGCGTTGCCACGCTCGAAGTATAGACGATGCGCTGAATCCCGGATTTCCGCGCGGCTTCCATGATGTTCTGCGTGCCGACGAAGTTGTTTCGGAGCACCTCGTCGGGATCGCGAGTCCACAGCCGGTAGTCGGCCGCGACATGAAAAAGGTAGCGCACGTTCTTCATCGCGGGGACGAGCGAGGGCGCATCCATCAGATCCCCCTCGGTAAATTCGATCGGCACGCCGGCGAGATGCGCCCGCGGGCTTGAGCGGCGCACGAGCGCGCGCACGGCGTACCCCGCCGCGGCGAGCTTGCGCGCGACCGCCGAGCCGACAAAGCCGGACGCGCCGGTGACGAGGACCTGGTCGGAATTACTCATGTGGAAACCGGAGGATGGACAAGGCGTTGCAATATCGGGGTATTTGAGTATTTCCAAGGCCCGGGCCGCGGCTCGCCCGTCACGATCGCCAGAAACGCCACATTTTCGGCTACCCAGCCGTGACAGTGGCTCCTCACAGAAGGAATTCGATGTTGCACGTTGATTGGCCAACGATTTTGGCGCTCATCTCGCTCGCGATCTGGCTCTACCTGGTCGCGGCGCGCGGCCGTTTCTGGCTGGCGCAGGAGCGGGATGATCGCGACGAGCCGCATTTGCCGAAAAACTGGCCGAATGTGACCGCGGTGATTCCCGCGAGGGACGAGGCCGAAACGATCGGACAGACGGTGACGTCGCTCCTTCGGCAGGACTATCGGGGAGAATTCCGCGTTGTTCTGGTCGACGACGACAGCCGCGATCGGACGGCCGACATCGCGCGTGCGGCGGCGGCATCCCTCGGCGCAGCGGACCGGCTCACCGTCCTGCGAGGCCAGCCGCTGCCGCGCGGGTGGACCGGGAAACTGTGGGCGTTGAAGCAGGGCGTCGAGGAAGCGCAGAAGAACGGCAAGCCCGACTTTCTTCTCCTGACCGATGCCGACATCGTCTATTCGGGGCCCGACGCGCTGTCGTGTCTTGTTGCGCGTGCGCAGGCGGGTGGGCTGGTGCTCACTTCATTGATGGTGAAGCTTCGCTGCGACAGCATCGCCGAGCGCATGCTCATTCCCGCTTTCGTCTTCTTCTTTCAGAAGCTCTATCCGTTCTACTGGGTGAATCGCCGGGACAATTCGACCGCGGCGGCGGCCGGCGGTTGCATCCTCGTTCGTCCTGACGCGCTGGAGCGCGCAGGCGGGATCGAGGCGATCCGCGGCTCCTTGATCGACGACTGCGCGCTCGGCACCAAGCTCAAGAAACAAGGTCCGATCTGGCTCGGGCTCACTGACCGCGTGCATTCGATCCGGCCGTATCCGGATTTCGCGGATGTGCGCAAGATGATCGTGCGCTCGGCTTATTCGCAGCTTCACTATTCGTCGCTGGTTCTTGCCGGGACCGTTGTCGGAATGGTCCTGACTTATCTTACGCCTCCGCTGCTTGCGTTCTTTGGACGCGGGCTGGCGCAGGAGATCGGCATCGTCGTGTGGGCGATGATGGCGCTGTCCTTCCAGCCGATCCTGCGGCTTTATCGTCTCCACCCGCTGTGGGGGGTGGCACTTCCCGTGATTGCCTTCATCTACATGGCATTCACGCTCGACTCCGCCTATCAGCATGGGCGGGGACGCGGGGGCGTCTGGAAGGGACGGGTACAGGCCAATGCTTCAAAGGTCTGACGGGGCGCAGGCCTCGGACTTCCGTTCAGGCAAGACCCACCGCGACGAGAATTTTCCGGTGGCGTCGCTGCTGTTCGCGCCGGAACATCGTGCGCCGATCGTGTGCTTCTACGAGTTCGTGCGGACTGCCGATGACATTGCCGACCATCCGACTCTGGGCGAGCCGGAAAAGCTCGCGGCGCTCGAACGTCTGGAAAAGAGCCTCATCGGCAAGAGCGACGCCGATGATGAAGGCGTGGCGCTAAGGCGCGTGCTTGCCGAGCGCGGTCTTCCGACGCGGCATGCACAGGATTTGCTGACCGCGTTCCGCATGGATGTCACCAAGCGCCGCTATCGCGATTGGGAGGACTTGATCGGTTATTGCACCTACTCGGCGATGCCGGTTGGGCGCTACGTGCTCGACGTGCATGGCGAGAGCCGAAACACCTGGCCCGCATCCGACGCGATCTGCGCGGTGCTTCAGATCATCAATCACATCCAGGACTGCCAGAAGGATTATCGCGACCTCGACCGTGTCTATATTCCGCAAGACGCGCTGGTTGCAGCCGGAACGAGCGTTGCAGCGCTGGACGCGCCGAAAGCGTCGCCGGAATTGCGCCGGTGCCTGCACGGTCTCGCACAACGGACCGAGACTTATCTTCACGAAGGCGATTCCCTGCCGGACCTGATGACGAATGGACGCGCCGCGCTCTGGGTGTCGGTGGTGCAGGAGCTTGCGCAGCGCCTCGTGAAAATTCTGCAGCAGCGCGATCCGCTCAGCGAGAACGTGCATTTCGGCAAACCGATGTTCGCCGCGATCGGGCTAATCGGTGCGGCGAAAGGCATGTCGCGCCGCATGCGCGCCAGAGCGGCAAGCCAAGGCGCATAACGTGGCTCTCGCCGAACAAACCGACGACGCGGCGACGCGCGCCTCTGGCAGCTCGTTCTATACCGCCATGCGCATCCTGCCGCGCGCGCAGCGACAGGCGATGTTTGAAATCTATTCGTTCTGCCGGGCGGTGGACGACATCGCCGACGATCCGGGCGAGCGGGGTGGCCGGCGTGAACGTCTCCAGCAATGGCGCAAGGATATAGAATCTCTCTATGCCGGGAATCCGCCGCCCCGCCTGCGGCAGCTCGCCGAGGCGGTGAAACAATTCGGCATGCGCAAGGACGATTTTGTCGCGGTGATCGACGGCATGGAAATGGACGTGATTGGCGACATTCGTGCGCCGGACGAGAAGACGCTGGATCTTTACTGCGACCGCGTCGCGAGCGCCGTTGGAAGGCTGTCGGTGAAGGTGTTCGGGATGAACGAGGCCGACGGCGTGCAACTCGCGCATCACCTCGGACGCGCCCTTCAGCTCAGCAATATTCTGCGCGACCTCGATGAGGACGCTGCGATCGGCAGGCTTTACCTCCCGAAGGAGGCGCTCGGCGCCGCCGGGATTGCCTCCACCGATCCTCAAAACGCGTTGGCTCATCCTGATGTCGCAAAGGCTTGCGCACCGGTTGCGGCGCGCGCGAGAGAATATTTCCGTCAGGCCGATGCAATCATGGATCGCTCGCCACGCGCTGCTGTGCGCGCGCCGCGCATTATGGGCGAAGCCTATAAGTCTATTCTGGACGCGCTCGAGGCGCGCGGCTTCACCGCGCCGCGCGCGCCGGTGAAATTGAGCAAGCCGTATCTTTTCTGGATTCTTGCGCGTTACGCGATCGTGTGATGGCCCGCACTATTCACGTCATAGGCGCGGGCCTTTCCGGCCTCGCAGCTGCGATCCGCCTTGCCGAGCAGGGCGAGCGCGTCGTCGTGCATGAAGCGACGGCGCAAGCGGGCGGGCGGTGCCGCTCGTTCTACGATCACACGCTCGGCATGACCATCGACAATGGCAATCACCTTGTCCTGTCGGGAAACCATGCCGCGTTGTCTTTTCTGGAAATGGTGGGCACCCCGGATCGTCTGATCGGCCCGCAGGAGGCGGAATTTCCCTTCTACGATCACGCGACACGGCAACACTGGACGCTGCGGATCAACAGGGGGCGCTTTCCGTCGTGGGTCTTCGATGCGGATGCACGCGTGCCTGACACCATGCCTGTCGACTATCTCAAGCTTGCGCCACTGCTGTGGGCGCGGAAGCGCAAGACGGTCGGGGAGGCGATCCGCGCCGACGGAATGCTGTTCAAGCGTCTGGTCGAGCCGGTGCTGGTCGCCGCGCTGAACGTCGGTGCTGCGGAAGGATCGGCCAAGCTCGCAGCCGCAGTCATCCGGGAAACGCTGCTCGCAGGAGGCGTTGCTTGCCGGCCGCTGGTGGCCCGCGACGGCCTGACTGGCGCCTTCATCGATCCGGCGCTTGCATTCCTGCGCTCGCATGGCTGCGAAATCCGGCTCGAGCATCAGCTCCATGGCGTGACGCAGAGTGACGAGCGGATCGAGGCGCTGCAATTTGCCGACGGCGAGACCGTCCTGGCGAAAGGCGACCGCATCGTGCTGGCCGTTCCCTTCTGGATCGCCACGGCGCTTCTGCCCGGCATCTCCGCGCCGACGGAAACACGCGCGATCGTGAACGGACATTTCAAGTTCATTCCGCCGTCTTCGGTGCCGCCCGTGATTGGGCTCGTCAACGCCACGACCGAATGGATTTTCGCCTATCCTGACCGGATTTCGATCACCATCAGCAATGCCGACCGGCTCGTCTCCGCGCCGCGCGACAAACTCGCGCAGGAGATCTGGAGCGAAATCCAGGCGACGACCGGCATTGCGGAGCCGTTGCCCGCGTGGCAAATCGTGCGCGAACGCCGCGCCACTTTCGCCTCGATACCCGGTGAAGACGCCAAGCGTCCCGGCCCGAAGACCGCGTGGAGCAATCTCGTTCTTGCGGGCGACTGGACCGACACCGGCCTGCCCGCGACGATCGAAGGCTCGATCCGCTCGGGCTTCAAGGCCGCGCACACGCTCAATACGAACGCAAGACTGAAATGACGCAAAGCCTGAACATGATGTCCGCCGCCAATCCGCTGACGATGGGCGCACTGGAAAAGCGGATCGGGCTCGCGACGCAATCGCTGCTCGACCTGCAGAAGGCCGACGGCCATTGGGTGTTCGAGCTGGAAGCCGACGCCACGATCCCCGCCGAGTATGTGCTGTTCGTGCATTACTTCGGCGAAACTCCGGATCTGGAACTCGAGCGCAAGATCGGTGTGTATCTGCGCCGTATTCAGGGCGCGCATGGCGGCTGGCCGCTGTTTCATGATGGCGCGTTCGATATGAGCGCGACCGTAAAGGCCTACTTCGCACTGAAGATGATCGGCGACGACATCGGCGCTCCGCACATGAAGCGGGCGCGTGAGGCGATTTTGTCGCGCGGCGGCGCGATCAATTCCAATGTGTTCACGCGCTGTCTGCTGTCGCTATACGGCGTCACCACCTGGCGCAGTGTGCCGGTGATGCCGATGGAAATCATGCTGCTGCCGCGCTGGTTTCCTTTCCACCTGATGAAGATTTCCTATTGGGCGCGCACGGTGATCGTGCCGCTGCTGGTTCTTCAGGCCAAGAAGCCGCTCGCGAAAAATCCCCGCGGTGTGGGGATCGACGAACTGTTCCTGCAGCCGCCGCGCGAGATCGGGCCGCCGCACCGCGCCCCGCACCAGAAGCGGGGATGGTTCGCTTTCTTCGCGGTGGTGGATGCGATCCTGCGCGTGGTTGAGCCGATGCTCGCGAAATTGCCGTCGCGGCAGCGCGCCTACGACAATGCGGTTGCGTTCGTGCGCGAGCGGCTGAACGGCGAGGACGGGCTTGGCGCGATTTATCCCGCGATGGCGAATTCGGTGATGATGTTCGACGTGCTGGGGATGGCCGATCATCCAGATCGCGCGATCGCGCGCAAGTCGATCGAGAAGCTCGTCACCGTGCACGAGCACGAAGCGTATGTGCAGCCCTGCCTGTCGCCTGTCTGGGACACAGGCCTCGTGTGTCACGCGCTGCTGGAGGCGGGTGACGACGCTTCGGTCAAAGCGGTGGAGCGCGGGCTGAAATGGCTCGAGCCGCTGCAGGTGCTTGACGTGAAAGGCGACTGGGCGGACCGCCGTCCGGATGTACGTCCGGGCGGATGGGCCTTCCAATATGCGAATCCGCATTACCCCGATCTCGACGACACCGCGGTCGTGGTGCTGGCGATGGATCGCGTGCGCAAGTCCGATCCGAAGCTTTATCGGCACAGCATCGATCGCGCGCGCGAATGGATCGAAGGACTTCAGAGCAGGAACGGCGGCTGGGGCGCGTTCGATGCCGACAACATGTACGAGTATCTCAACAACATCCCGTTTGCGGATCACGGCGCGTTGCTCGATCCCCCGTCGCCGGACCTGACCGGGCGCTGCCTGTCGATGCTCGGGCAACTCGGCGCGCGCGCCGATAATCCTATGATCGCACGCGGCATCGAATATCTGCGCAAGGATCAACTCGCGGATGGTTCGTGGTACGGCCGCTGGGGGATGAATTACATCTACGGCACCTGGTCGGCGTTGTGCGGGTTGAACGCGGTCGGCGTCGACCACAACGACCCGCTGATCAAGAAGGCCGCCGACTGGCTCATCTCAGCGCAGAATCCGGATGGCGGCTGGGGCGAGGACGGCTCGAGCTACAAGCTCGACTATCGGGGAATAGAGTCCGCCCCCTCGACCGCGTCACAATCGGCATGGGCCTTGCTTGGATTGATGGCGGCCGGTGCTGTCGACCACCCTTCGGTTGAACGGGGGGTCGGCTATCTGACGGGGGCGCAGGGGGACGATGGGCTCTGGGACGAAGAGCGGTACACGGCGACCGGATTCCCGCGCGTTTTCTACCTGCGCTACCACGGCTATTCGAAGTTCTTCCCTCTCTGGGCTCTGGCGCGCTATCGTGCCCTCAAAAGCGGCAACAGCCGCGCCGTTAGTCACGGATTGTGACGCGGCCGATGAGGGGGCAGGGGTGCAGGACGGACATTCCGTAGTCGCGGCGGTCGGGCTTGCCTTCGAGGCACGTATCGCGGCCGGACCCGGCGTGACGGTGCTCGGCCGGGGCGGACGCGGGGGATTGGCCGCATCCGTGGAGCGCGCGATCCGGCAGGGCTGCCGCGGCATCATCAGCTTCGGCATCGCGGGCGGGCTCGCGCACCATCTGAAGCCGGGCGCGTATGTCGTCGGCTCCTCCGTTATCGACGTGACCGGAGAGCGTTACCCGACCTGCCCGCAATGGTCGGCGCGGCTCCTGCAGGCTTTGCCCGGCGCAATCCATGCGCCGATCGCGGGATCCGAAGGGCCGGTCGCTCATCCCGCCGTGAAGCGGCTGCTGCACAAGAAAACCGGCGCGGCGGTCGTGGACATGGAATCGCATCTCGCCGCCCGGCTTGCGGCGAGCCACGGCATCGCCTTCGTCGCGCTGCGCGTGGTCTGCGATCCGGCACATCGCGCGCTGCCAAGCGCGGCGCTCGCCGGCATGCGGACCGACGGAAGCACCGACGGGCTCGCGGTGCTGCGCGGACTCGCGGGACGCCCTTCGACCTTGCCCGGCGTGATGCTCACCGCGATCGATGCGGCTGCAGCGCGCGCCAATTTGCAGCGGTGCCGCAAGCTCGCGGGCGCGGGCTTCGGGCTGCTTGAGCCGGCGGCGGTGTTGCAGCCGGAGGCGATCCCGGTGCTGCCGGTCGCGGAATCCCAGCCGGCCTGATCCGGCTTTCGATCGGACAAAGAAAAACGAGGGCCGTGAGGCCCTCGTTCTCGTTTCGGAATATGCGACGCGCCGTTATTCGGCGGCGATCTGCGGCTGCTTGGCGAGCTCTTCCTGCTGCTTGATCTCGGCCATTTTGAGCTCGACATGGCGGCGGTGGAACGTGAATTCCGCCGGGCGCTGATTGGCCATCGAGATTTCTGGCGCGAAATCGCCTTCGGTCTTCACGCCCTTGATCGCGACCGCGAGCGCCTTGAGCGGATTGGCGAGTGCCGCCATCGCCGCGGTCGGCTCGTAGCCGCAATGCGCCATGCAGTTCGCGCACTTCTCGTAGCGCCCAGTGCCGTAGAGATCCCAGTCGGTCGTTTCCATCAGCTCGGTGAAGGTCTTGGCGTAGCCTTCGCCGATCAGGTAGCAGGGCTTCTGCCAGCCGAAGATATTGCGCGTCGGCATGCCCCACGGCGTGCAATGATATTCCTGATTGCCGGCAAGGAAGTCGAGGAACATGCCGGAGTGGATGAAATTCCACTTCTTGCCGCCATTGCCATAGGAGAAGACCTTGCGGAACAGCTCCTTGGTCTTGCGGCGGTTGAGGAAGTGCTGCTGGTCGGGCGCGCGCTCATAGGCGTAGCCCGGCGAGATCGAGACGCCGACGCCGATCTCGTTGGTGTAGTCGAGGAACGCCGCGATCTCTTCGGCCGGGAAATTGTCGAAGATCGTCGCGTTGACGTTGACGATGAAGCCCTTGTCCTTCGCCGCTTTGATCGCCTTGACCGCCCGGTCGAACACGCCGTCCTGGCAAACCGACTTGTCGTGGTGATCCTTCAGGCCGTCGAGATGGACGGAGAAGAAGAGGTAGGGCGACGGCTCGAACAGGTGCAGCTTCTTTTCCAGCAGCAGCGCGTTGGTGCACAGCGAGACGAACTTCTTGCGCTGGACGAAACCCTTCACGATCTCGCCGATCTCCTTGTGGATCAGCGGTTCGCCGCCCGGGATCGCAACCATCGGTGCGCCGCATTCGTCGATCGCGTCCATGCATTCCTGCACAGTCAGGCGCTTGGCGAGAATCGGATCCGGATAGTCGATCTTGCCGCAGCCGGCGCAGGCGAGGTTGCACTTGAACAGCGGTTCCAGCATCAGGACGAGCGGATAGCGCTTCCGGCCGAGAAGCTTCTGCTTGAGTATGTACGCGCCGATGCGCATTTCCTTGAGGAAGGGAATTGCCACGATCTCGTCCTTTTATTTTCTGGCTGGGCTGGCTGCGGGGACTAAGGCCCCGAAATGTGCGCTGGCCGCCGAATTCGAAGTATCTGGGGCGCCCTGATAGCACTGAAATATCGACATGACCAAGGCATCCGGGCGGATTTATCACATGGTCGAATGCCAGGATGATCCCTAATTTCCGGTTGTTTTTGGCTCGGGCAGTCCCGATTTCCCGCAACCTGCCTGATTTGCAGGCGTTGAAACCGGTGGGATGGGGGCCGCGAATCGTGTCTGAGAGGCCATGAATGAGACATGTTTCCCCGGGTATCTGGGCGGAAAGGGCGGGGTCGCGAACGGCTTGCGGCGACCGGATCGTCATACGGGGTAAATGAATCCCGGCGGCCGGAGGCTCCGGTCGCTTCCTCCATTCCGATCAAATCGTGTTGCAGCTTGTTATGGATTTGCTCTCTGTCGGGCCGTCTTCCTGAACTCACAGAAAAATCATGTTAAATAATGCCGTCGGTCAAATCGTCGCTTTTTGCATCCGGTTCGCGTGGGCGATCGTCGGCCTGTCCGTGGTGCTGACTGCCGCGTCGGCCGTCTATACCGCGAAGCATTTCGCCATCAACACGGACATCGCAAAGCTCATTTCTCCGGACCTGCCCTGGCGCCAGCGCGAAATGGCGTTCGAGAAGGTCTTTCCCCAAACCTATGAGCGCATCCTCGCCGTGGTGCAGGCGCCGACGCCTGAACTGGCGGCGACTGCCGCCCATGACATGGCGGAACGGCTCGCCACCCAGAAGGGCATTTTCCGTTCGGTGCAGGAAGCGGGCGGAGGCGAATTCTTCCGCCGCAACGGTCTTCTCTTCATGCAGAAGACGGAGCTGGCGCCGACGTTGCAGAAGCTCACTCAGGCCACGCCGCTGATCGGGACGCTCGTGTCCGACCCGAGCCTGCGCGGCCTGGGACAGGCTCTTTCGGTCACGTTCATCGGCATCCAGCGCAATCAGCTCACGCTGAACGACATGAGCCGAACGCTCAACCTCGCCTCCGACACTTTCGAGGATGCGCTCGCCGGACGTCCGGCGAATTTTTCCTGGCAGGCTTTGATGAAGGGCCGGCCGTCCGAGCCAGGCGAGCTTCGGAGGTTCATCGATATCTGGCCGATCCTCGACTTCTCCGCGCTTGAGCCGGGCGCGAAGCCGATCGGCGCCGTGCGTCAGGCCGCGGTCGATCTCAAACTTCAGGAAAAGTACGGCGCGACTGTTCGTCTGACGGGTCCGGTCCCGATCGCGGATGAGGAGTTCGCGACGCTGAAGGAGAACGCGGTCCTCAATACGACGATAACCATCGCGCTGGTGCTGGTCATTCTGTGGCTCGCGCTGCGTTCCGCGCGCATCATCCTCGCCGTCTTCATCACGCTGGTCGTGGGCCTCGCGATGACCGCCGCGCTCGGACTGCTGATGGTGAAGGCGCTCAACCCGATCTCGATCGCGTTTGCCGTGCTGTTCGTAGGCCTGGGCGTCGATTTTGGAATCCAGTTCAGCGTGCGCTATCGCTCCGAGCGATACAAATTGACAGATCTGAACGAAGGTCTGGTCAGCGCCGGCAGGAAAGCCGGCGCGCCGCTGACGCTCGCAGCTGTCGCCGTCGCCGCGGGCTTCTGGTCCTTCCTGCCAACGAGTTATATCGGCCTGTCGGAACTCGGTCTCATTGCCGGCTCCGGGATGCTGATTGCGTTCATCACCAGCGTCACGCTGCTGCCGGCGCTTCTGAAAATACTCCACCCGCCGGGAGAAGAAGAACCACTCGGCTATGCGGCGATGGCACCGCTCGACCGCTTTTTCGAACGCCATCGCATCGCAGTCGTGGCGGCGACTGGCATCATCGTCATCGGTGGGTTGCCGCTGCTTTACTTCCTGAAGTTCGATTTCAATCCGCTGAATCTGCGTAACCCGAACGCTGAATCGATCGCGACCTATCTGGAATTGCGCCGCGATCCGCAAACCAATGCGCATACCGTTCAGCTCCTTGCGCCGTCGATCGAGCAGGCGCGGGCAATATCGGCGAAGCTCTCGGCGCTGCCGGAAGTGTCGCGCGCGGCAACGATCGAAACGTTCGTGCCAGAGGATCAGAATGAGAAGCTGAAACTCATTGCGGATGCGAACCGCGTGTTGGCGCCCGCATTGCGCCCGACAGTCAAGGCGCCGCCGAACGACGCGGATCGCGTCAACGTGCTCAATGCGACGGCGGCAAATCTCAACCGTGTTGCCGGGCAGGATACCGGCCCCGGCGCGACCGCTGCGAAGCGGTTGTCGCAGGTCCTGACCAAACTCGCTTCGGCCGACGCGGCGACACGCGTGAGGGCGGAAGAGGCTTTCATCAAGCCGCTCCAGAGCGATGTCGAGCAGCTGCGCGATCTGGTGCAGGCGAAACAGATTTCTCTCGAGACGCTGCCCTCCGACATCATCGACATGTGGGTGACCAAGGACGGTCGGGCGCGAGTAGATGTCGGACCCAAGGGCGACCCGAACGATAACGACAATCTGCGCGTCTTCGCACGCGCGGTGCTGGCCGCAGAGCCTTCGGCGACCGGTGAGGCGATTGGCATCCTGGAATCCGGCGACGCAGTGGTCACCGCCTTCCTGCATGCCGGCGCGTGGGCGCTGATTTCAATTACGATCCTTTTGTGGATCGTGCTGCGCCGCTTTGGCGACGTGCTGCTGACACTCGTGCCGCTTCTCCTTGCAGGCGCGCTGACGCTCGAAATCTCCGTGCTGATCGGATTGAAGCTCAATTTCGCGAACATCATCGCGCTGCCGCTGCTGCTCGGCGTCGGCGTCGCCTTCAAGATCTACTATGTGATGGCATGGCGCGCGGGCCAGACGAATCTCCTGCAGACGAGTCTCACGCGTGCGGTGTTTTTCAGCGCGCTGACCACGGCAACCGCGTTCGGCAGCCTTTGGTTTTCGAGCCATCCGGGAACCTCCAGCATGGGCAAGCTGCTCGCGCTCGCACTCGCATGCACCATGTCGGCCGCCGTACTGTTCCAGCCTGCCCTGATGGGCCCGCCGCGCGAGAAGAAGGCGGTCCCGGCGAAGGCCGGCAGCCGGCGTGGCGGCGGACGCGGATCGCAGGACAAGGCCGCGCGCGCCCGCTAAAAGAAGAGGTGGGTCGGGGGACCGCCGTGGCGCAAAGTTCCGGTCGCAGCATCCGTGCGAAATGCCGTTTGGTCGCGGCAGCTCTTCTTTGTTCGGCCGTTGCCGCGTGCTCGTCGTTCCAGCCCGAGCCTGCGCCTATCGTGAGCGAGCCGAACGTCCCGCCTGCCAATTATCGCCCTGAGATCATCGCGTTCTTGCGCACCTATCTGAACGACCCGACAAAGATACGTTCGGCGTCGATCTCCGAGCCGACGCTGCGGTCGACCGGACGCGAGGATCGCTACGCCGTCTGCCTGCGCTTCAATGCACGCAAGACGAACGGCGAATATGAGGGCGTGAAAGAGCGGATTGTGTTCTTCCTCGCCGGCCGCCTCGACACGATGGCCGAGGCGCGCCGCGATCAATGCGCGGGCGCGGTCTATCAGCCTTTCCCCGAGATCGAGGCGCTGACGCGCTAGCCGACGAACATCCGCAGCGCGGATGCGGCTCCGAACGCGCCGCCGAACGTCACCATGACACGTTCGAGCAGCGATGTGTCGGCGGAAGCAGGGGCGGGCGGCGCGGTGACGACTTGAGTTACGGGCCGGACAGGCGCGGGAGGCTCGGGCCACATCACGCGGATCGGCACGACCTTCACGGGCTCCGGCACGGACAAAGCCGCAAGATCGATCTCGTTCAACTCATCAGCAGACACGATGCTGATCGGGTCGCGCGTTTCGGCGGGATCGTCGTTGCCGTCGAGCGGCTCAACAGCCTGCGAAGGAATATCGATCGGTTGCCAAACCGCGACATTTCTAATTTTCGGCGGCGCCTGCACGACATCCGGCGGCGCCTTTTCCTCGGCGGTGCGTTGCATCGACCGCGGCGCGATCTTTCGTCCCGCCTGCGCGGCGCTCGAAATGGGTTTTGGCGCAACGCGCGTGTCTGCCGTCAATGTGGGCTTGATCGATGCGGGCTTGGCGATTTTGGGTTCGCACGGATAGCGGTCGTTGTCGCAGGCGCGCGCGGCCATGCCAGAGATCGCGGTGACACTCACTGCAACAAGAATGACGGGAATTGCTCGCATGGTGTCCCTCCCATGGTCTTGAACGCGTAATTTCCGCGCGCCGCCATGTCGCGAGCGCGGCGCGGTGGTGTCACATGCAAGACCAAACTGGGGAATTTCGCGGCGATGCTCGCAGCATCGCGATACCGCCTCTATGCGAGGCATGAAAAAGCCGGCGGTTAACGCACCGCCGACGGTAAAGGCTTGAGGCAAAATCCGGCTGTCGCCGTATTGGTTGATTCAGTTCAGGTCCGCCCGAGGAAATCGCGCTTGCCGAGTTCGACGCCGTTATGGCGCAGGATCGCGTAGGCCGCGGTCGCGTGGAAATAGAAATTCGGCAAGGCGAAGTTCACGAGATAGGCTTGGCCTTTCAGCGTCATGGTCGCGCCGGGGCCGGCGGGGAAAGTGATGTCCTTCTCCTCGGTGCCGTCGATCTGCGCCGGCTTGAAGCCCTTCACGAAGTCGGCGACCTTGGCGATGCGCGCCTTCAGATCGTCGAAGCTCTTCTCCTCGTCGGGAAATTTCGGCGGCTCCTGCCCGGCCAGCCGCGCCATCGTGTTCTTCGCGAAGTCGCAGGCGACCTGCACCTGCTTGGCGCACGTGAACATGTCCGGCGCGAGCCGCGCGAGAAGCAAGGCCTGCGGATCGATCTTGCGCGCGGCTGCGTGAGCGGCGGCCTTGTCGAGAATGGCGGAGAGCGCCGTGAGCGTGTGCTGAAATGCCGGCGCGGACGCCTGATACATCGAAATGGTCATGATAAATTCCGTTGCTTGCGACGAAGGTCGAACACGCAATCATTACCTTAATACGGCGCGGCGCGGCTTTGCACAAAATCGTCACATTGCAGGTCCGCGCAGAACACATTTGGCCTTTCAAAGGGTCGCCGAACCCACGAATCGCCCTTTCGCCTTCGCGTTGATTTAACGCCGCGTGCAAAGATTCTCCGGAACTCCGGAACGTCATCGCAGCTTGAAGTCCGCGAAGGGGGAGGGCAAGACTGGAAACGACGACTGAATGCTCGAACGAATTGTCACCGTTGCCACGCTTTGCCTGCCTCTCTGGTACAGCACGCGTCCACCCGATCCGGTGCCGCCGGAGCCGCCGCAGGCCGTCCTGAAAGTCCCCGAACTGACGATCGCGTCGTTCTACCACGAGCCGCAATTGCTCGCGGGTGGCGGCGTGTTCGATCCGAATGGGCTGACGGCCGCGCATCGTTCGCTGCCGCTTGGCACCAAAGTCGAAGTGACCGACTCGAAAACCGGAAAGAGCGTAGTGGTCACGATCAACGACCGCGGCCCCGCCCTGTGGACCGGGCGCGGCATCGATCTATCGCTCGGCGCCGCGCAGGCGCTTCAGATGGAAGAGCGCGGCATCATCATCGCAACGCTCAAGCCGGTCTTGCCGCCCAATCCCTGACGCAGCCGGCTAAGACGGCATTGCGATCTCGCCCGCGTTCTTCGGGACGTGATAGCCCTTCTGAACGGCGGGGCGCTTGGCGATCTGCGTGTACCAGCGCGTCACGTTCGGATATTGCTTGATGTCGGTCTTGTGCCATTCGAAGCGCGCGATCCATGGCCAGATCGCCATGTCCGCGATCGAATAATCGCCCGCGACGTATTCGTTGCCGGCAAGCCTGCGATCGAGCACGCCGTAAAGGCGCTGCGTTTCCTTGTGATAGCGCTCTTCGCCGTAGGTCGATTTGCCCGGCGCCGCGCGCAGGAAATGATGCGCCTGTCCGATCATCGGACCGACGCCGCCCATCTGCCACATCAGCCATTCGATCACGCGATAACGTGGCTCACCGCTCTTGGGCAGGAATTTGCCGGTCTTGTCAGCGAGGTAGATGAGGATCGCGCCCGATTCCATCAGCGCGATGTTGGTGTCGCGGTCGACGATCGCTGGAATGCGGTTGTTCGGCGCGATCTTCAGGAAATCCGGCGCGAATTGCTCGTCCTTGCTGATGTCGATTGCGTGCGCCTTGTAGGGCAGGCCCATTTCCTCGAGCGCGATCGAAATCTTGCGTCCGTTCGGCGTGGTCCAAGTATAAAGGTCGATCACGGCAATCCCTCAATAAGCGGAAAGACCATGCCCTCTTAGCATGCCGCATCCGCCTGTCGAGATTTCGCACTGCATGGAAACCCCGCTTCCGGCGCGGGGAATAAACGGCCGCAACGAACGTCAGCGCACCGTGGCGTTGGCGACCTTTTGCGGCGCGATCCGGTCCTGCGACTTTGCCGCCGTAACGGCGTGAGGCTTGGCCGCCGCGACCGGCTTGCTCTTGTCCTTCGCAGGCGCAGGTTTGGCGGCGGAGGCGAACGCCTTCGCGGCATTGGCCTTATGCGCGACGGCAAGCGCACGCTTGGCTTTGACCGACTTCGCCTTCGCGAGCTTTACTCTGGCTTCCTCGATCAGCTTCACCACCGAGTCCTGAAGGCGCACCGGAATGGTCGCGAAGCCTCCCGAGCGGGACATTCCCGCGATGCCGTCGCAAGGCGCGCGGCGGGGAAGATCCAGCGGAAGATCGAGTGCGCTCTCGACGATCCATTTTTCCGGCGCATGGCCAGTGATCGCGAGCACGTAGTTGCGGGTTTCGTCGGGCAGTTTGCCGCGCCGTGCGAGCCAGTCCTGAATTTTCTTCGGCCCGGCGTTATAGGCCGCGGCCGCGAGGCCGAGATTACCGAAAGTGCGGAAAAGCGTGCGCAGAAGCTGAGCCGATGTCGGGATCGCAGTGCGGGCGTCGAACGGATCTTCGAGGCCCATCGCGGCGGCCACCTTGGGCATGAATTGCGCCACGCCCTGCGCGCCGACGGGGCTCACCGCGCGCGCGTCAAATCGGCTTTCCTGCCAGAGCAGGCGCGCGAAGAAGGGTGCCGGGATGAAGTTCTTTTCCGCGGCATTGGCGAGATGCTCGCACATCTCTTCCTGGGTCAGTGCGGGAAGTGCCGGCTCTTCATCGACGAGCCCCATATCCTCGTAAAATTTCCGCATGACCGAGCCGGTCGCGCCCGGGTCCACGGACTTGCGGATGTCCGGAATGGGGATGAGCGAGGCGAGCTGGAAATTCTGCGAGCTTGCGCCTTCCCATATGGCGAGAGGCGTTGCGCCGCGTCCTGCGAAGTCCGGTCCGATGATGACGACAGCAAAGATCAGCGCAAGCGCGATTAACCACCGCATCCCAAACGTGTCCCTCACTCGCGGCCCTCAGGCGGCGAGACCAGTTGAGTTCGATCTGGAGAATCCCAACCCTCGTGCGCGGCGTTGTCCGCCGGTCATCGCGGTACATCAACTGTGGGATTTGTTCCCCGTGCGGCACGGTTTTTTGCAGATGAACCGGACGCTTTTGTGGAGGTTTGTGGACGATTTGCGGCTCTGCGGCGGCTTTGTGGCGGCGCGCCATATCAGCCGGTCAGCGTTTCATCCTCGTGGAACTCCGCTTGCTCTGACGCCGAACATGCTTCGTCCGGGAGATCGCGCGCTTGCTCGGCGCAAGCTCGATCCAGACCGGAGCATGGTCGCTCGCGCCCGGGTTCCCTCGGATATCCCGGTCGACGCCCGCGGCCGTCAGCCGTTTCGCAAGCTGCGGACTGAGCAGGAGATGGTCGAGCCGCAGCCCGGCATCCCGCTGCCACCTTTTCCGCATGTAATGCCAGAACGTGTAAATCCGCTCGTCCGGATGAAGCTCGCGCAGCGCGTCGATCCAACCCTGCTTCACCAGCTTCGCATAGGCTGCGCGGCTTTCCGGCTGAATGAGCGCGTCGTCATCCCATGACGTGGTCGGATAGATGTCGATTTCGGTCGGCGCGACATTGTAGTCGCCAGCGAGAATGACCGGGATTTTCGCTTCCAGCAGCGTGCGCGCATGAGCGTGCAGGCGCTTGAACCATGCGAGCTTGTAATCGAATTTCGGTCCCGGCTGCGGATTGCCGTTCGGCAGGTAAAGACAGCCGATCAGAATCCCGTTTACGGCGGCTTCGATGTACCGGCTGTCGGCGTCCGCTGGATCGCCCGGAAGCGAAGTTCGTGTGACCTGCGGCTCGCCGACGCGGGACAGGATCGCAACGCCGTTCCACGTCTTCTGCCCGCGCCAGACTGCGGAATAGCCCGCCCTTTGGATCGCCGCCGCTGGAAACTCAGCGTCGGTGCATTTCAATTCCTGAAGACAGACGACATCGGGTTTCGCGCTTTTCAGCCATGTCAGCAGGTTGGGCAGGCGGCTCCTGATGTTGTTGATGTTGAAGGTGGCGATCTGCATCAGACGCAGTCAGGGAAAAATCTTCGCTTCCCGATAGCTCGACAGATGCCGCACGAACATGTCCTCGGTGTCGATCACATCGTGAAAGCCGGCTTGACGCAGCCGCGTCGTACTCGAGATCACGTCGTAATCCTGCGCGAGCTGTGAATCGGCGTAGCCCCAGATCGCAACCTCTGACAATTTCTGCGGCTTCAGGCCGTGCCTCTTCACGATACGCTCCCACACCGGCTCCTTGTCGGTCATCCACTCGGCAAGTTTCAGCGTGCGCGGCTCGCCATGCGGCATGCCGAAATGCGCGGCGATCTTCGGCCAGGCATATTTCCAGCGGAAGACATCGCCGTTGGTGACGTTGAACGCCTTGTTCGCGCCGGCAGGGTTTGTCGCGACATGCACCATCGCGCGCGCAAGCTGCGTGGCGTCGGTCGCCTGTTTCAATGTCTCGTAGCAACCCCATGCGCCGGGAAAGCAGAGCGGCAGGCCGAGCTCCTTGCTGATCGCAGCAAAAGTGCCAACGATCGACACGATGTTGCGGCCGCGGCCCGGAGAAAAGTCGCAAACGAAGTCCGGGCGTGCCGCCGACCAGGTCCAGCTTCTTCCCTTCTGTCGCTCGACCAGCAGATCCTGCTGGCTGAAATAGAAATTCGGCGGCATGTGGCGCGGATCGTCCTCGCGTGCGGGCGTCGGGAAGGGGCCGAGATGCTGGCCGTAATATTTCCCGCCCTGCACGAAATTGACGTGCGCTAGTCCCTTCGCCACCGGCTCGACCGCGTCGAGCACGTTGCGCAGCATCGCGGTGTTGTCCTCGACGCTTTCGACAGCCACCTCGCCGTGCTTCGCGCGCGCCGTATAGAAAATGTGGGTGATGCCGGTCTTGTCCTTGAGCGCGTTCCTGCACGACGCCGCATCACCGAGATCGGCTGCGACGAATGAGAGCCGGCCCGAGGAGGACGGCGGATTGCGGCTCAGCCCGATGACGGTCCAGTCCGGGTCCGCGGTCAGCGTTTCGAGCAGGCGTTTCGAGGTGGCGCCGGTGGCACCGGCCACCAGGGCGGTCTTTGGCTGAGGCATTGAGGCTTTCACTCCGAGGGCACGGGAGGTTAACCGACGCGGAGGAGGGATGACCAAGCTATTCGCGCATTGCTATAGGATGAGCCGGCATGCGGCCGCGCTCCCGCCGGATTGTGGCTGCCGCCCAATTTGCGTGTTAGATCAATCTGTTGAGCGAAACAGCGGCCGGCCGCCGTTTTTTTGACCGCCGGCGATGAACCGATCCGGCTTTTGCCGCGACCAACCCTGCGAGCCACCCGTGTCGATGCAAACGACTTCAGATGAGGTTCTGATCGAGCGGATCGCAGGGGGTGACCGGCTGGCCATGCAGGTGCTGTTCGCGCGGCACCACGTCAGGGTCTACCGGTTCGTGCTCCGCCTCGTGAGGAACGAGGCAACGGCGGAAGATTTGATCAGCGAGGTGTTTCTCGATGTCTGGCGTCAGGCCGGACGCTTCGAGGGCCGGTCTCAGGTTTCGACCTGGATGCTCGCGATCGCAAGGTTCAAGGCGCTTTCGGCCCTGCGCGGGAAGAAAGAGGCGGAACTGGACGACGACTTTGCAGAGACGATCGAGGATCAGTCCGACGATCCCGAGGTCGCGATGCAGAAGAAGGATACGAGTGCGGTTCTTCGAAAGTGCATGAGCGCGCTTTCGACGGAACACCGGGAGATCATCGATCTGGTCTACTACCACGAGAAGTCCGTGGAGGAGGTGGCCAAGATCGTCGGCATCCCGGAAGCCACAGTGAAGACGCGCATGTTCTACGCGCGGAAGAAGCTGGGCGAGGAATTGAAGGCGGCAGGAATTGAGCGAGGTTGGCCATGAACACAGCGAACAGGCGTGAGGAGGACGATGTCGAGCATCTTCTGCCGTGGTTTGCGGCAGGCACGCTCGATCGCAAGGATGCCGCCCGCGTCGAGAAGGCGCTGGCCACCGACAAGGAATTGGCGCGCCGCTTCGAGCTTGTGCGCGAGGAACTGGGCGAGACGATCCGGCTGAATGAATCGCTCGGTGCGCCATCGTCGCGCGCGATGACCAAGCTGTTCCAGATGATCGATGCGGAATCGCCGCAGACACGTGTGGCGTCCTCGCCGGTCAGCCTGACCACGCGCATCTCGGAATTCATCGCAAGCTTCTCGCCGCGCACGCTTGCGTATGCGGGCGGGGTCGCGGCGCTCGCCATCGTGTTGCAGGCGGGCGTGATCACAAGCGTGGTCCTGAACGAGCGCGGCGGCGCGAGCTACGGTACCGTCTCGATCGATCGCAGCATGGCGCCGCAAGGCAGCTTCGCACTCGTCCGCTTCGCACCGGATGCGAGCGCGGCCGACATCACGAGGATTCTCGAAGCGCAGAAGGCGAGCATCGTGGACGGCCCGAGCGCAGGCGGCATGTACCGGGTGAAGGTCGCGGTAACCGGCCTGCCCAAGGAAGATTTGGCCCGCATCATCAAGCAGTTGCAGGACAACAAGGCAGTGAGTTTCGCAGCGCCCGCGCAGTGACGCGCAGATCGCCTTGAATTAGGCCGTTTTCCGGCGGGATATCGGCCCGCCCCGATGAAGGAGAGGATCATGTCGCGCGCCATCCTCGTCGCAGCCGCTGCGCTCATTGCCGTGTCGCTTGCCGAGCCTGCCGGCGCTGCGCAGGTCAACGCCAATTTCAATATCGGCCCGAAGGGTCCGGCGATCACCAATTTCGGTCCGCGCGGCCCGAACTTCGATCGCGTGCGCACCAATCGCGATCCCGGCGGCACGCAGACCAACTCGGGCGGCTCGGAGCCGTCCAAGCCGGCGAATACGACGCGCAAGGTCAAGAAGGACACCGGCGGCAATACCAGCGGCAATGCAAATTCCAACGCCGGCGGCTTGCCGCCCGCAGGCGAGAGCCGTTTCGTGCCGAACGAGGTCGTCATCGTTATGAACGGCGACCCCGCTCCGATGGCGCGCCGGCACAACCTCGTGCGCATGGAGCGGCTCGATCTCGGATTGACCGGACAGACGCTTTATCGCTGGCAGATCCCCGACGGGCGCTCGGTGCGCCAGGTCATCCAGGCACTATCCAACAGCGGCATCTATTCGCAGCCGAATTATCGCTATGAGGGCTCGCAGCAAGCGACGCTTGCGAGCGCGCCGGCCGCGCCCAAGGAGGGCGATCCTGGACAGTACGTGCTCACCAAGCTGCAGATCCCGCTCGCGCACCAGATCACCAAGGGCGACAAGGTTCTCGTGGCGGTGATCGATTCCGGGATCGACACATCGCATCCCGAACTCGCGGGCATTGTCGTCGAAACCTACGACGCGGTCGCGGGTGACAAGCCGCACGCGCATGGCACGGGCATCGCGGGCGCGATCGCGTCGCATTCACGGTTGCAGGGCGTCGCGCCGGCCGCGCGTATCCTCGGCGTGCGCGCCTTCAATCCGAATGGCGGCGGTGCCGAAGGCACGACTTTTAGTATCCTGAAGGGTCTCAACTGGGCCGCCGGAAAAGGCGCGCGCATCTTCAACATGAGCTTCGCCGGTCCGGCCGACCCGCTGCTCGGGCGCACGCTCGCAGCAGCCCGCCAGCGCGGCATCGTTTTGATCGCGGCGTCGGGCAATGCGGGGGAAAAATCGCCGCCGCTTTATCCCGCAGCCGATCCGAACGTCATCGCCGTGTCGGCGACCGACGCCAATGACCAGCTGTTCGAGGCTTCCAATCGCGGCAGCTACATCGCCATTGCCGCGCCCGGCGTCGACATCCTGCTTCCGGCACCGGACGGGAGCTATCAGGTGACGTCCGGCACTTCGTTCGCCGCCGCGCATGTCAGCGGCATCGCCGCCCTGATCCTGGAACGCCGCCCCGACCTGAAGCCCGATGCGGTGCGCAACATTCTGCTCGGCGGCGCGAAGGATCTCGGTCCGGCGGGGCGCGATCCGCAATTCGGAGCAGGCCTCGCCGACGCCTATCAGTCGCTGATGCTGCTGAACACGAGTGCAGCGGCCAGCCGATAAACGACAATTCGCAGTGTTTGTGAGGAAAGCGCGCCCCACCGGGCGCGCTTTTTGTTTGTGAGCGCCGAAGATTTTTGGCCCGGGACTGAACCTTTTCCCCGGCCGCCCCGACTGATGGACGTGACCCTCTCACGGGGCCGGTGCGCTGGCGCGACACCGCTGCCCACGCGAGTTGTGACCGGTGCTCGCGCCCCTTCCACCCCCAGCGCCGGTCCAGCTGACCCGTCCGGTGTGTCCCCACCGGACGGGTCTTTCTTCTTCGCAAGCCCGCTCCGGCAGATGCCCACGCTCCCCCGGCGCGCTCTTTGGGAACGGTTATTGCCCGCCTGACATGTTACCTTTTTCCTTCTGGACGCTTTCGCCGGAAACAGGCAGACATGAGCCGATGCCGTTGAGGGACGTTGCGTCGCGATGAGTGCGGATATCATCCTCAAGACCGAGGACCTAACCAACTTTCCAGCACATTGGGATCCTAAGCTTAGAATTCCACGTGGACAAGTTGTCGCG